>Ga0182011_10000799_pt1 | contig 27411 bp, 25 predicted proteins | sample 711E1DmetaG_FD_120481 | JGI IMG/M metagenome (GOLD analysis project Ga0182011, IMG submission 120481) | Permafrost microbial communities from Stordalen Mire, Sweden - 711E1D metaG | ecosystem: Environmental > Terrestrial > Soil > Wetlands > Permafrost | place: Sweden: Stordalen | collected...
AGCGGGCTGCAGACACGGTAGTCGGATACGGCCCCGAGCGCATCGAGCTCGACCTGGTGGACCAGCAGGCCTCGTGGCGAATCTATGACCGCGCGGCCGGCGCCCGCGGCGGGGGCAAGACTGGTCCAGCACTCCCCGTCATAAGAGATCGAGGAAAGCAGCCGCTTCGCCTTCTCCCAGGCCCACACGGCCTCGAGGGCCAGCGACATCAGGAAGAAGAACTCGCTGTCCAGCGGGTGCTCCCACTGCTCCAGCAGGCGCGCGCGTTCCATCGCGGCCAGCGGCGTATCCTCACCGAACCCCATGTTGACGCGGGCGAGCGGACCCACCAGCTGGCAGTCGAACCCATCGACGGTCAGCGGCTTGACGAAAGTCCAGTCGATCTCCTCCTCAACCAGCGAGGATAGAAACTCGTCGAAGCTTAGAGCACGAGGCTCCCCGCCGGCGAACGGCGCGGTGGCGACCTCCGTTCCGAGGAGAGCGGCCAACCCGTCGGTGACCGAGCACATGTAGCTGCCGGGAAGCGGCGTGCCCGTCTCCATCATCCTCGACTCGCGGCGGGTCAGCATCTCCGCCAGGCGGACCGTCTCGCGCAGTTCGTCCTCGCAGGACGCCAGAAGCGCCGAGGCCGTCTCGATCTCGGAGGGAGCCGGCAGGCGCGATACGCCCCCCGGCAGTATCACCGGGATGCGGAAACGGTTGCCCGCGATGATGTCGAGCGTGTCGTAGATCGCTGTCATCGCGTGCGACAGCCTGCTCACGAACTCCTGGTCGACCATGTATATGCCGGTGACGTTCTTGACCGCCGCGTCAGACGTCGGGAGCGCGAAGTCCGGAAGGGCGCAGTAGGTTATCGTCGCAAGGTGGGACGACGCGAGCAGCAGCCAGCAGATGAGCTCGCGCAGTGTTCCCGCCGCTGCGGGCACCCGGGTTCCACAGGCGGACTCGACAGCCATGCACGAGGCCAGCTTGTGGAACGGTCCGCAGACGCCGCAGGCCGTGGAGAGCACCTGCGGGACCCGCTGCGCGGGCATCCCCACCGCCATCCTGTCGGTGCCCCTGTAGTCCAGCGCCCTGAACCGGGCCTCGGCGACATTGTGATGAGGGTCGAAGAGCACCTCGATGTCCGCGCGGCCCTGAATGCGCGTGACCGGATATATACGCACTTTCTGCCCGGCCAGCTCGTTGCCGGTGACGTTCATCTCATCCACGCGGCACCTTCCCTCTCACTTTGAACATCGCGACGGGATCGCAAGCCGTGTAGGTGTATACGACGTCCAGCATACCCTCGACCTGCGCGGCGACCTTGTCGCGGCGGGCGCCGGTGGTGCGGGCGACGCAGGAGACCATGTCCGAGTAGAGCGAGTGGAGCTGCGAGGAGAGGACCGCGTCAGATGGGCCGCGGCAGCCCGAGCACACGGTCCCGACGGACGGGCAGGACGCGTTACAGCCGCCGCGGGTCACCGGCCCCAGGCACAGGAGGCTCTCGTTGAGGAGGCAGACCCCTTCGCCCGATGCGGGCCCTGAGCTCGACGAGACGGCCCTGGCCGGACCCCTGCGGGCGACCCTGCGGTCGCACTCGGAGCAGACCGTGGCGTCGTGGCGCAGCGGCTGCACGCCCTCCATCAACGCCTTGACGGTCTCGAAGAGTATCCCGGTCGGCGGCGGGCAGCCGGGCACGTACATCTCAACGCTCATCACCTGGTCCAGTGGGCGGGCCTCGGCGAACACGCGGGGGAGGACGTCTTCGTCCTGGCTCCGTTCGATCTCGAGCCGGCGGAGGCCGGCGACGCCGCCGTAGACCGCGCAGGTTCCCACGGCGACTATCTTCCTGCTGGTCCGGGCCACCTCTTCCGCAAGCCTGAGTTCCTCGGCGTTCCTGACACAGCCGCTCATCAGCACCACGTCAGAGGGCGTGATGGAACGCCTGTCCACCAGCAGGCTGGAGAAACCGATGTCGTGCTCGCTCAGGAGCGAGACCAGCGGCTCGCCGGCGGCGAGGAGCGAAGCCTCGCAGCCGCCGCACGCGCCCAGCGCCACCGTCGAGACGTACATCAGACCCTCATCTCCACCAGTATCTTGCAGGCCCGCGGGCCGCAGTGGGCTATCTTCATGTCGACGCGCGTCCCCAGCGAGCTCTCCATCGACCCCGCCATATAGCCGTGCACCGCCTGGCAGAGAAGCCCGCCCGGGTTGGAGCCTACCGTCCTTCCCAAGTTCATCAGCGGGCATCGGCCGAAGACGAGCCAGGTCGAGCGGCGGCCGTTAGACTCCATCCAGTTATCCTCCTGGCCGGGGTCCATCCATCTCTCGAAGCGCCAGACCTCCTCACCTTCCGCCAGCGCGGTGCGCAGAGCCTCGTCGAAGTCGTCGGTCCTGGCCAGCGCTTGCCCCTGCGAGCAGCCGGCATCCCGCCCGGACTGGTACATCATCGCGGGTGCGCCCTTGCCGAGGACGCCCTCGGCCGCAGCGTCCAGTATGAACGCCAGGCGCATCAGCGTCTTGAGCTCGGCCTCGTATCTGGAGGCTTCCATCTGGGCCATCCGACCCTCCGTGTCGTCGTCTCTACTTGCTCTGCTGACCTTTCCAGCGCAGGAATTGTGCGTAGTCGGCCGTGAAGCTGTGGTGGCCGTCAGGATTTGTGAGTATGAAGAAGAGGTAGTCGGTCGACGCCGGAAAGAGCGCCGCCCGTATAGACTCGAACCCGGGGTTGCAGATTGGGCCCGGCGGCAGCCCGTCGACCTTATAGGTGTTGTACGGCGAGTTCACCTGCAGGTCCTGGTCGGAGAGCTTCGGCTTCCACTGGCCCAGCGAGTAGAGCACCGTCGAGCACATCTCGAGCTTCATCTTCTTCTTCAACCTGTTGTAGATCACGGAAGCAACCATTGGCCTCTCCTCGGGGACCTTTACCTCTTTTTCGATGATGGATGCGACAGTCACTATCTGGTAGGGCGTGACACCCAGCTGCGCCGCCCGGTTCCATTCCAGGTCAGCGGTCTCTTTGTGAAAATCGCTCAGCATCATGTTGACGGCCTGGTGCGCGGTCGTCAGTGATGTGACGTCGTAGGTGTTGGGGAAGAGGAAACCTTCCACGTTGCCGTTGGCGCCCGCCAGGAACGCGTAGTTGTAAACGCCGGTCCTGGTGGCCGCCAGGAACTCGGCCGACGTTACGGACCCCTTGGTCTCCTCGTCGAACCTCTTGGCCACCTCTTTGTTGTTCAACCCTTCGGGAAACAACACCGTGTAGGCGCGGGCGGTCGGCTTGTGACCCGCCTGGACCTTCTGGTACACCAGCCAGCCCGCCACGCCCAGCACCACCAGGATCACCACGGCGGCCGACAGCGCGATGGCCGTATTGCGCCTGCGCGTCGCCCGGCGCGCGGCTAGCGCGCGGCGCCTGTCGAGCCTGCCTGGTTGTTCATCGTAATTCGGCAAGTCATCCCTCCGGGAGACCGTCCATGTAACCGCTCAGGATCAGCGCGGCCGCGATCCTGTCAGCGGCCTCACGCCTTTTAGCCCGCTTCACCCTCCCGGAGGCCAGGACCCCTTGGGCCTGCCTCGTCGTCAGCCTCTCGTCCACGAAGACGACCGGAACTTCCACCGCCCCTGCCAACACTTCCGCGAACGCCCGCACCAACCCTGCCTGCTTGCCCTCCGAACCGTCGAGCAGCAGCGGAAGGCCGACGACTATCCTCTCGGCGCCCGTCTCGCCCACCAGTTCCGCGAGCCGCCACACCGAGTCTTCATCCCGCCTGACCGTCTCGAGAGGCTGGGCGGTCTTGCCCAGAGGGTCGCTCACGGCGACTCCGATGCGGCTCTCGCCCACGTCCAGCCCTATCAGCCTCAAAGGCTCCCCTCGAGCTTCTCCATCACGGCTTTCTCAACAGCGGAAAGCGCCTCGTCCATGCTCTCGACGCGCGAGCCGCCCGCAACGGCCATGTCCGCGCGGCCGCCCCCGCCTCCGCCCAGCATCCTGCCGCCGGCGTTGGCGAGGTCTTTGGCATTCAGCCTGTCCGTCAGTGCTTTATCTATCTTGACCACCAGTTGAGCTTTCTCGCCGGCGGAGGCCACCAGCGCCACGCCGCCAAGATTCTTCTTGTTCATTATGACGTCCGCGAGGTCGCGCAGGGCTCCCGCGTCCTCGGACGAGATCTGCGCGAACAGGAACTCCGAACCGCCCGCGGAGACAGTTCGGCCCTGCTCGATCAGGTCTACAGCCGTCTTTTCGGACGACTTCGCCTGGTCTATGGCCGCGGCGCGCTCGAACTCCTTGAGGCGCTCCATCAGGTCCGATATCCTGCCGGGCACCTCTTCGGCCTTCACCTTCAGGATCTCCTCCGTCCGGCCCAGCACGTCGGCGACGGACTTGTAGTGGCTCAGGGTCGCAAGCCCACTGGTCGCCTCTATCCTGCGCAACCCCGCGCCGATGCCGCTCTCGCTGACGATCCTGATCGGGCCAATGCGGCCCGTGCGGTCGATGTGCGTTCCGCCGCACAGCTCCCTGGAGAAATCGCCCATCTCGACCACGCGCACCTCTTCGCCGTACTTCTCGCCGAACAGCGCCATCGCGCCTCCGGCCACAGCCTCGTCGCGCGATGTGACCAGGGTGGCGACGGGGGCGTCGTCCAGTACCCGCGCGTTGGCCAGCCTCTCAATCTCCTCGAGCTCGGCGGGCTCGACGGCCTTGAAGTGAGTGAAGTCGAACCGCAGCCTGTCAGGGCCCACCAGCGACCCGGCCTGCTTGGCGTGGCCCCCCAGGACCTGCCGCAGCGCCCAGTGCAGAACGTGCGTTGCGCTGTGGTTCCTGGCGACCGACTGCCGCCTGGCCACATCGACGATCGCCTCGACCTCGTCGCCGACCGCGATCTTTCCCACCAGCCGGCCCTTGTGGATCGCCATGTTGGGCGCGCCGTAGAAAGTGTCCTCGACCGTGACCTTGCCGGCCGGGCCTTCGATGACGCCAGCGTCGCCGACCTGCCCGCCCGACTCGGAGTAAAACGGGGTGCGGTCCAGGATGACCTCCACTTCGGTGTCGCCCTCGGCAAGTTCGACGGCCCGCTGGTCGGCGATGATGGAGACGACCCTGGAGGCGAGCCGATCGCAGGTGTAGCCCTCGAAGCAGGAGCCTCCCACCTGGTCGCAGACCAGCGCGTAGACTCCCGCCTCCTCGGCGGCCTCGCCCTCGCGGGAGAGCCTGGCCCGAGCGCGCTGCTCCTCCATCAGCACGTCGAAGCTCTCACGGTCGACCTTCATGCTCTGGTCGGACGCGATCTCCTCTGTCACCTCCAGGGGGAAGCCGAGCGTGTCGTGCATGTAGAAGACGGTCCTGCCGTCGATGGTGTCCTTGCCGTTGGCGCGGTGCTCGTCGATGACCTCGGCCAGCAGCTCTATGCCCTGCTCCAGGGTCTGGCCGAAGCGCTCCTCCTCCGAGGAGACGACCCCGGTAACCAGCCGGTGATGCTCCTTGAGTCCCGGGTAGACGTCGCCGAGCAGCTCGACCACCACGTCGGACAGGCGGTTGATGAAGTGCCCCTCGACCCCCAGCAGCCTGCCGTGCCGCACCGCCCTGCGAAGAAGCCGGCGCAGGATGTAGCCCCGCCCCTCGTTCGATGGGATCACGCCGTCCGAGATCAGGAACGTCGCGGCCCTACTGTGGTCCGCCACGACCTTCATCGAGACGTCGGTGCGCGCCCCGTCCCCCAGCGACACGCCCGAGAGGTCGTGGATGGCCTCGATCACCGGCGCCATCAGGTCCGTCTCGAAGATCGTCGAGACGCCCTGCTTGAGCGCGGCGACCCTCTCGAGCCCCATGCCGGTGTCGATGTTCTTCCTGGGCAGCGGCACCAGCGAAGCATCGCCCTGCCTGTCGTACTGCATGAAGACAAGGTTCCAGAGTTCCAGGAACCTGTCGCAGTCGCAGCCGGGTTCGCAATCGGGCCCGCAGGAGTATTCCTTACCGCGGTCATAGAGTATCTCGGAGCAGGGGCCGCAGGGCCCGGTCGCCCCCATGTCCCAGAAGTTGTCGTCCGCACCGAGCCGTATCACGCGCTCGGGGTCGACGCCCGGTGTCGACTTCCATATGCCCTCGGCCTCGCCGTCCTCCTCGTAGACGCTCATCCAGAGGGTCGCCGGGTCGATCGCGAGCACCCCGGTGACGAGCTCCCATGCCCAGGGGATGACCTCAGCCTTGTAGTAGTCGCCGAACGAGAAGTTGCCCAACATCTCGAAGAAGGTGTTGTGCCGCGCGGTTATCCCGACGGACTCGATGTCGGTGGTGCGCACGCACTTCTGGACCGAGGTCGCCCGCCTGTAGGTCGTCTTCTCCTCGCCCAGGAAGTAAGGCTTGAACTGGACCATGCCGGCGTTGGTCAACAGCAGGGATGGATCGTTCGGCACCAGCGAGGACGACGGCACCACGCGGTGCTCTCGCTCCGCGAAGAAATCAAGGAATACCTTGCGTATCTCGCTGCTCTTCAAGTGACGACTACCCCTTTCGAAAAGCCTTTTTCGGCGGGCAACACAAAGAAACATTTTAACCCAACGGCCCGGCTTATAGAACGACAGGGGTCAGTGGAGGCGTTAATGGGGACGCGGGAAGGGTAAGCATTTTGCTTGCTGTCCTAGCGAATGCACATATATCCGGTAAACTGGGCGCCGCTGCGGAGGCTACGCAAAACGCTAACCCTTCCCCCGTCAGGACACCCCCCTAAATAAATAACAATTCAAGATGACAACTGACCAGTAGGAATAGATGCTGGCGTGTAATCAAATAATGCAAGTTTTGGCACAACGCTTATGAGTTCTTGGGGGCGAGGTATGCCTTCTTCCGCGGACGTTGAGTCCTCGAAGGGGAGCGGAAGAAGGTATACCGAGCTACTTCTTCTTCCACTTGCTGTAGGCTCGGCCGGCCCCGGCGCTCATGCTGATGGCCTTCACGATGGGAGAGGTCACGACCTCCTGCACCACCTTGGTGGCGCTATTTGCCTTCTGGGACATGGACTCGACTGCGGTGAGTATCCCGTCGACCCTGTCGAGCTCGTTGTTAACGTGGTCCATGGTGGTCTGGAAACGCGTCATGAGAGGGATGGTCTCTATCCTGACGTCATCGAGGAACTGGTTGATGATCCCCGTGGTACGGATGAGCTGGTAGAGCAGCCACGCGGTCAATATGGCGATGACGGCAAAGGCTATGGCCGCGATGAGGCCTGCGACGTATCCCATGCCCACTCCTTTCCTGGTGCGATTCGCGGTTCTCCCCCGGGAGCTTCGCCTGCTACAGACGACTAATATACCATAGTTGAACTGTTCAACCCGGCAAGCCTCACGGCGCGCGTCGTCGTCCCTCAGATGTGCTTCAGACCGAGGTCCTTGAGCTGGCCGGGCGACACCTCGTCGGGGGCTCCGGTGAAGAGGTCGGAGGCCGACTGGGTCTTGGGGAAGGCGATCACGTCCCTGATCGAATCCCGGTGCGCCAGCAGCATGACCAGCCGGTCGAGCCCCAGCGCCAGGCCTCCGTGAGGCGGTGCGCCGTACTCCAGCGCCTCGAGTAGGAAGCCGAACTTGGTCTGGTAATCCTCGGGGGGTATCCCCAGCACGCGGAACATGCGCTCCTGGACAGCCGGGCTGTGGATACGGATGGAACCCCCGCCGATCTCCAGGCCGTTCATCACGATGTCGTAGGCGCGGGCCCTGGCATCGAGGGGGTCGGTCTCGAGCAGCCCCATGGACTCCGGGGTCGGGCTGGTGAACGGGTGGTGCAGCGACTTGTAGCGCTTCTCCGCCGCGTCGTATTCGAGCAGCGGGAAGTCGACGATCCAGGTGAGCTTGAACTCGTCAGCCGGACACAGGTCCATGGAGGTGGCAACAGCCGTCCGCAGGTGGTGGAGTATGTCGTCGCAGGAGGCCTTGTCGCCCGCGAGCAGAAAGGCCGCGTCGCCCGGCTCGAGCTTCATCGCCCCGGTCAGCCCCGCCTTTTCCTCGTCGAGGAGGAACTTCGCCACCGGCGAGCGCAGCGTGGAGTCCTGCTCGACTATCAGCCACACCAGCCCCCCGGCGCCCAGCTCAATTGCGCGCTTGTTCCAGGTGTCGAGCTCGGAGCGCGACATGCCGCCTCCGCCCTCGATCCGCATGCCCCTCACGGTCCCGCCCCCCAACAGCGCCTCCGCGAACACCTTGAAGCCGGTGCCGGAGAAGACCTCGTCCAGGGTGGACATGCGAAGCCCGTAGCGAAGGTCGGGCCGGTCGGTGCCGTAGGTCTCGATCGCCTCGTCGTAGGCCATCCGCGGTATTGGCAGCTCCAAGCCGTGTCCCAGGGCCGCGTTGAAGATGCTATCGAGGAGGCCGTCCACCAGGTCCATCACGTCGCCCTCGTCCACGAAAGACATCTCCAGGTCGACCTGCGTGAACTCAGGCTGGCGGTCGGCGCGGAGGTCCTCGTCCCTGAAGCAGCGGGCGATCTGGTAGTAGCGGTCGAAGCCGGCCACCATCAGGACCTGCTTGAAGAGCTGTGGCGACTGCGGCAGAGCGTAGAAGCGCCCCGGCTGAACGCGGCTGGGCACCAGGTAGTCCCGGGCGCCCTCGGGCGTGCTCTTGCAGAGCTGCGGGGTCTCGATCTCGTTGAAACGCTGCTGGTCGAAGTAGTCGTGGGTGGCCTTGACCACGCGGTGGCGCAGCTTCATCGCGGCCTGCATCTCGTCGCGCCGCAGGTCCAGGAACCGGTAGGAGAGCCTGACTTTCTCGTCGACGTTGGTGTCGTCCCTGATCTCGAAAGGTGGAGTGCGTGAGGCGTTGAGGACCTCGATGTCGGAGGCCACGACCTCGACTTCGCCGGTGGGCATGTCCGGGTTCTGCGTGCCCTCGGGGCGCAGCCTTACCGATCCGGCGACCGCCAGCACGTACTCCGGCCGCACCTCCTCGGCTACGGCGTGGCACTCCTCCGAGACCCGCGGGTCGAACACGACCTGCACCAGGCCCGTGGTATCTCGCAGGTCGATGAATATCAGGCCGCCGTGGTCGCGCCGGCGCGCCACCCAGCCGTTGAGCAGCACCTCGGCGCCGTCGGACGACGCGGCCAGCTCGCCGCACCAGGTGTTCCGCTTCAGCCTGTAGGAGACCTGCCCCGAATCATTTTCAGCCATCTGAGTCCTTGTCTTCCGCCGGCGGCCGCTCCGCCCGAGCGAGGTAATCCTTGACCCGCGGCGTCGCTTGCTTGATCGGGACGGTCCACTGCTCGGACCTGTCCAGGTCTCTTACCGTGGCCTCTCCGCGCTCGAGCTCGTCGGGTCCTATGATCATGACCAGCCGCGCCCGCAGCCGGTCGGCCTGCTTCATCTGCGCCTTGAGGCCGCGCTCCATCGTATCGGCGTCCGCGCTCACGCCCGCGCGGCGCATCTCCATCAGTATCTCCAGCAGCCTGTCGCGGTCGGTCCCGGGAGCTCCGGCGACGTACAGGTCAAGCCCGGGCGGGTTGAAGGGGTCGAGGCCCTGTGCCTGGATGACCATTATCAGCCTCTCGATGCCGAGGCTGTATCCCACCCCGGGGGTCGCCGGGCCGCCCAGCTCCTCGGCCAGGTAGTCGTAGCGCCCTCCGCCGGAGACCGTGTTCTGCGCCCCCAGCCCCTCGAACTGGAACTCGAAGGCCGTGTTGGTGTAGTAATCGAGCCCGCGCACCATCCGCGGGTCGATGCCGAACGGGATGGACATGCGCTCGAGGTGCCTCTTCACCCCGTCGAAGTGCTCTGTGCAGTCCGGGCAGAGTGCGTCACCTATGCCCGGCGCCTCGGCGACCGCCTGCCTGCAGGACTCGTTCTTGCAGTCGAACACCCTCAGCGGGTTCTCGTCGGCCCGGCGCTTGCAGTCCACGCAGAGGGAGTCCCGTACGCGAGTGAGAAACTCGCCCAGCTGCGCGACGTAGGCGGGACGGCAGTCGGAGCATCCGACGCTGTTGAGGAGGAGCGAGTAGCCCTCGAGCCCCAGATGCTTGAAGAGGTGATCGGATATGGCGATTATCTCGGCGTCGCCGAAGGGGTCCCTGCTGCCGATGGCCTCGGCGCCGATCTGGAAGAACTGCCTGAAGCGGCCGGCCTGCGGCCTCTCCCGCCTGAACATCGGCCCGGCGTAGTAGAGCTTCTGGGGCAACCCCTTTGAGGCCAGGCCCTGCTCCAGGAACGCGCGCACCACCGGCGCTGTGCCCTCCGGGCGCAGGGTGAGCCATTCGCCTCCGCGGTCCTCGAACGAGTACATCTCCTTGGTGACGATGTCGGTGGACTCGCCGATGCTGCGTCTGAACAGATCGGTGCTCTCGATGATCGGGGTGACGATGCGCTGGTAACCGTAGAGCGACATGATCCCGCAAGCCGCCTCCACCACGGCGGTGAACTTCTCCGAGGAAGGGTATGTCAGGTCGTTGGTGCCCCTGGGGGCGCGGTACTTGAGCGCCATATCAGTCCTCCACCCCCAGCTCTTTCAGGAACGGGTTGCGCGCCTTTTCCGCGGCCACGGTCGTGGTCGGACCGTGCCCCGGGTATATGACCGTGTCGTCCGGCAGCGGCCAGACGTACTTGCGCACCGAGTCCAGCAGCTCAGAGAAGGAGCCGCCCCGCAGGTCGGTGCGCCCCACCGATCCCTGGAAGACCAGGTCGCCACAGAAGATCCCCGCGCCGGTTATGAACGACATCGAACCCCTGGTGTGCCCCGGGGTCGGAACGACCCTGACCTCGGGTCCGGCCAGGTCGAGCACGCTGTCCGGCTCGAGGTAATCGACGCCACTCCCTTTCGGCTTGGAGACCAGCATCGAGCCAAGCCAGCCCGCCACCCCACTGCCCGATCCCTCGAGCGAGCCGGAGTCTTCGCGGGCGATCAGGACCGGGGCGTCCAGCGCCTCGGCCACCTTGCCGACCGCTCCGATGTGGTCGACGTGCCCGTGAGTGCAGAGTATCGCGGAGCACTCCAGGCGCTCCGAGCGCGCCGCGTCGACTATCTTGCGCGCCTCGGCGCCGGGGTCGATCACAAAACCCGCCCGGTCTGCGGAGTCCATCACTATGTAGCAGTTGGTGCCGAGCATGCCGACTTCAAGCCTTTTTGTTATGAGCTTTCCCATGCGCTCTCTTTCTCAGTGCCTTCAGGTGAAATGATAGCATGTAGGCCCGCGCGGTCCTTCAAGGAGAATCCAGGACGATCGTGACCGGGCCCCAGTTGTCCAGGCTCACGTCCATCATCGCACCGAACCGGCCCGTGCCCACCTTCAGCCCGGTCAGGCGAAGCCGTTCCACGAAAGCCTGGTACAGCGGTTCGGCGAGCGTCGGGTCCGCGGCGGCCACGAACGATGGGCGGCGGCCCCTGGACGTGTCGGCCAGCAGCGTGAACTGGCTCACAACAGTGATCTCCCCGCGGATGTCGAGGACCGAAAGGTTCATCCTGCCCGCCTCATCGGGGAATATGCGCAGGTTGAGGGTCTTGTCCGCGAGGTAGGCCAGCTGCGGATCGCCGTCGCCTTCCGCGATGCCCAGCAGCACCAGCAGGCCCTTGCCGGTCTCGGCGATGAGGCGACCTTCCACCTCGACCGAGCACCGCTTCACCCTCTGTATCACCGCTCTCGTCTCGACCGACCTCCCTGTCTCGTGGCGCTTCAATCTTACCTGTAGCAAGTTGCGGCGCAAGTTCTGTAAGCGTGAATTGGGACGGGGGCAGGGTGAGCCTTTTGCTTGCTGGTCCTCGCGTCTTTGAAAACAGCAGACTCTCTATGCTCTCCGAGACGCTACGGAGGCTACGCAAAACGCTCACCCTGCCCCCGTCTGACACCCCCCCCATAAAAAACAAAATCAAAGATGATAACTGACCAGTAGGAATGAACCTTGCTGTGCAATCGAAAAATGCAACAAAGTGGTCCGACCCCTTTCTTGTGTTTTGGCGGTTAGGCCTACGAGTTATTGGGGGCGAGGTATACCTTCTCCAGCGGACGTTGAGTCCTCGAAGGGGAGCTGGAGAAGGTATACCGAGCTAACTGGGCGTGGCGCTCTCCGGCTCCTCGCCCTCTTCGTAGATGTCAATGACCGAGTCGACCTTCTTGAGGTCCTTGAAGATGTCCTCGAGATGCACGTTCGAGCCGATCTCGAAAACGAAGCTGCTCTTGGAGAGGTGCTGGGAGTCGGCGGAGAAAGAGGCGGAGAGGATGTTCACGCCGTGGTCGCCCAGCACGGTGGTGATGTCCCGCACCAGTTTGGCGCGGTCCCAGGCCTCGACGCAGATCTCCACGGAGCGGACCTTGGGCTCCTCGCTCTCCCAGGCTACCTGGATCAGCCGGCCCGAGTCGTTGGCGAGCTCTCCGACGTTGGTGCAGTCGGTCCGGTGCACCGACACTCCCCGTCCCCGGGTGATGAAGCCGATGATCTCGTCACCCGGCGAGGGATAGCAGCAGCGAGCGACCTGGACCAGGGCGTTGTCGATCCCGTACACCTTGATGCGCTGCCCCAGGCGGGCCTCGTCCGCCCCGGAATGCGCGGGAGCCGGCGCCTCGCGCTCGGGCACGATCACAGGCTTCTTTTCCTCACCCAGGTACTGCGCCACCTTGTTGGCGACGTAGTTCGCGCTCACGTGCCCGGCTCCGATCTGGCGGTAGAGGTCCTCGACGGCGGTGAGGTGCTGCTCGACCGCGAGGCTCGCCAGTATCCGGGAGACGTCCTTGCGCTGGAACGGCACCCCTCTCTTGCGCATCGCCCGGTCGAGCGCCTCCTTGCCCTCGTGCCTCTCGTCCTCGCGACGCTCGCGGGAGAACCACTGCCGTATCTTGTTGCGGGCGCGCGAGGTCTCCACGATGCCCAGCCAGTCCTGGCTTGGGCCGGTGGCGTTTTTGGAGGTCATGACGTCGACGATGTCGCCGTTCTGCAGGCGGTAGGAGAGCGGCACCATCTTGCCGTTGACCTTGGCACCAACGCAGCGGTGGCCCACCTCCGTGTGGATGCTGTAGGCAAAGTCTATGGGGGTGGAGCCGGACTGCAGCGAGAGCAGCTTGCCCTTGGGGGTGAACACGAAGACCTCGTCCTGGAACAGGTCGACCTTGAGGTTCCTCATGAACTCGGTTGGGTCCTTCAGCTCCTGCTGCCACTCCATGACCTGCTTGAGCCAGGCCCGGCCGCCCTGGTCGCGCCGCGAGCGCTCCTTGTAGAGCCAGTGCGCGGCGATGCCGTACTCGGACGTGCGGTGCATCTCGGCGGTGCGTATCTGTATCTCCAGCGGCCTGCCCTCCAGCGCGATGACCACCGTGTGCAGAGAGCGGTACATGTTGAGCTTGGGCATCGCGATGTAGTCCTTGAAGCGCCCCGGCACCGGCATCCACATCGCGTGGATGAGGCCCAGCGCCGCGTAGCAGTCGCGGACGTCCTCGACGATGACGCGCACCGCGGAGAGATCCATGATCTCGTCGAACTCGATGCCGCGGTTCACCATCTTCTCGTAGATGCTGTAGAAGTGCTTGACGCGACCGGCCACGTCTGCCTTGATCCTGTTCTTGCGCAGCTCCGAGGATATCTGCTCGGCCACCTGCTCCAGGTACTTCTCGCGCTCGGCCCTCCTCTCGGTGACCATGCGCCGGATCTGCTCGTAGTACTTCGGCTGCAGGACCTCAAAGGAGAGGTCCTCGAGCCTCCACTTGATCTGGCTGATGCCGAAGCGGTGCGCCAGTGGCGCGTAGATGTCCAGAGTCTCCAAGGCTATGTCGCGGCGCCTGGCGTACGGGAGGGCGTCGATCGTCTCCATGTTGTGCAGGCGGTCCGCGAGCTTGATCAGAATCACCCTCACGTCCCGGGCCATGGCTATGAGCATCTTGCGCATGTTCTCGGCCTGCTGCTCCTCGACGGAGGCGAACTTGAACCGCTCCAGCTTGGTGACGCCGTCGATGATCTCGGCGATGCCGTCGCCGAAGCGCTCGCGCACGTCGGCCAGGGTGAAGTCGGTGTCCTCGATGACGTCGTGGAGAAGGGCGGCGCTGATGGTCTCCTGGTCGAGCTCGAGCTCGGCCAGCGTGGTGGCGACCGCGATGGGATGCTCGATGAAGGGTGCGCCGGACTTTCGCAGCTGTCCGGAGTGGAGTTCATCCGCCGCGCGGTAGGCTGCCTCGACCTGGCGCTGCCCGCTCTTGGAGAGGAAGCGCCTGGTTATGGAGAACAGCTTCTCCGCGCCGGGCGAATCGCTCATCTCTTCTTCTTTTTCTTCTTCCCGCCGCTGCCAGGGCCCTTGGTCCTCGACTTGGCCAGGTTCTTGGAGGTGGGAGCCCCCGCTGCCGGCTTGGGTTTGGGCTTGGGCTTCGGCGCGGGCGCCGCCGTCTCGGGCTGCTCACCAGCCGCGGCCTTTGGCTTCGGTTTCGGCTGGGTGGCCGGCTGCGCCTTCTTCTGAGCGGGAGCCTTGCCGGCCCTGGCCTTGGCGGGCGCGCCGCCGCCAGTCTTCGCCTTGGGGGTCACCTTGGCCACCGGCATGGTCAGTCCGCCTTCCACCGCCACGCGCGCGTCGCGCGACTCGCGCCTTACCGACTGCTCGCGGTAGGCCTTGTACTTGGGCTCGGTCTCCTTCCACATCGCCAGGATCGGCGGCGCGAGGATGATGCTCGAGTAGGCGCCCGAAAGGACGCCGATGAACAGCGGGAACGCGAATGCGGTGAGAACCGTGCCTCCGAAGAAAAGGATCGAGACTATCGGCACCAGCGTGATCAACGACGTGTTGATGGAGCGCGCCAGCACCTGGTTGACCGAGTCGTTGACCACGTTCGTGTAGGTCTTCCTGCTCGAGCGTGTCAACATGTCGGAGTTCTCTTTGATCCTGTCGAACACCACGATGGTGTCATAGAGCGAGTAACCAAGGATGGTCAGCACCGCGATGACAGTTGCAGGCGTCACCTGCCTGCCGGTGAGGGCGTAGACCCCCACCGTGATGATGGAGTCGTGGACGATCTCGATGATCGCCGTCACCGCCATCTTGAACTCGAAACGGATGCTGACGTAAAGGAGCACCGCGGCGATGAATACCAGCAGCGCGATTATCGCCTGGCGGCTCACCTGCCCACCCCAGCCGGGCCCGACGTCGTTGATGCCGAGCACCTCGACCAGGTTGGCCTTGGTCGAAAGGGCGTCCTTGAGCTTGGTCTTCTGGGCGTCGTCGAGCTTGGGCACGCGGATTATATAGGTATCCTTGCCGGACGACTGTATCTGGGCCGTGCCGTAACCGACCGAGCCGGCCGCGTCCCTCACGGTGCTGAGAGAGGTGCCCGCCTTGACCTTGATGTCGAGCTCGGTGCCGCCGGTGAAGTCGATCCCGAAGTTCAGGCCCTTGACGATGAGGGCCACGATCGCGATGGTCATGACCACGCCGGATATGGTGAACCAGAGCCACTTGTAGCCGACGAAATCAAAAGTCCGCTTGCGCTGGGGGATGAACCTCACTTCACCTCACCCACTTCCTCGACTGTATCGAGCCTCACTCCGATGGCGACCGGTTTCTCGAAGAACTTCCAGCCGGCCATCACAGACGTGAGCGGGTGGACGAAGAAGTAGGAGATGAACACGTCGAATATCGTCGCTACGCCCAGGGTCAGCGCGAAGCCTTTTACCGATCCAACCGCGAACAGGTAGAGGATTGCCGCGGCCGCGAACGACACCGTATCGGCGGCGATGATGGTGCGTAAGGCGGACTTGTAGGCGGTGTCGACCGAGGAGCGCATGCTTCGGCCGGCACGGATGTCCTCTTTTAATCGCTCGAAGAAGACGATGCTCGAGTCACCCGCGATACCGATGGACACAATTATGCCGGCGATACCCGCCAGGGTGAGCGTCCAGAAGTTGCTCATCACGCATATGACCCCGAATATCAGGCCACCGAAGACCGCGAGGCCCAGGCAGGCGATGACCCCGAGCATCCGGTAGTACAGGAGCATGAACAGCGCCACCACCAGCAGCCCTACGGCGCCGGCGATGAGGCCCTTCTTAAGGGAGTCACGGCCCAGGGTGGCGGTCACGTCGTTCTCGGTGAGAGGCTTCAGCTCGACCGGCAGGGCGCCGGTGTTGATCACGATGGCGAGATCCTTGGCCTCCTGGTCGGTGAAGTTGCCCGAGATGTTGCCGCTGCCCCCGGTGATGGCTTCCTTGATGTTGGGGGCCGACTCGACGCTGTAGTCGAGCACGATGGCGAGCTGCTTGTTGACGTTCGCCGTCGTGAGATCTGAGAACTTCTTCGCGCCCGCGTCGTTCAGCGTGAAGTCGACCTGAGGAGAGTTGTTCTGCACTGACACCGCGGCGCTCTTTATCGCGTCGCCGGTGAGCTGTGTCGGGCCCAGCTTCAGGACGGTCTTGTCTTTATCCTTCACCGGCCCCGGCAGCGTGACCGGTTGGTCGGCCTGGAGCTGGCTTCCGGTGGATATCTTCCAGTTGGGGTCCTTGGCGGCGTCCGACGTGGACTTGGACTCCGTCACCAGGCGGAACTGGAGCTGCGCGGTCTGGCCCACGATACTCTTCGCTCTCTGAGGATCGTGGACGCCGGGGAGCTGCACGATGACACTCTTGGCGCCCTGGGTCGTTATCTCGGCCTCGGCGACTCCGAGCTTATCGAGCCTGCTGCGCATCTTCTCGACTGTCTTGTTCAGAACGTCCTGGTCGATGGTCGTGCCCTTGGCGGGGAGAGCCTGGTACACCAGGCTGACTCCTCCCCTGAGGTCCAGGCCCAGGCGCGGCTGCATGTCGAGTGTGAACTTTACCGCGAACAGGACCGCAAGTATCAGCAGTACCATGCAGATCGACAGGATGTTCTTCGTTTTTTTGCTCATTCGCTCTCCAGTCCCGGCGGGCGCCTCGCCCGGCGCCCGGTCATGCGAACAATAGTGACCTCACGACCGCGCCACGGTTCTCAAGAAGGTGTGAACGCACGTGAGGGTTCACGGATTTGGACGGAAGGACGCGCTCGTCGGTTCGGCGCTATCTGCCCTTTTTTCCCTTGACCGGGGGTGGAGGTTCTTCTTCCTCTTCGCCCTCGGGCTCCTCCTCCTCGTACTCCTCCTCGTACTCCTCCTCCTCGTACTCCTCGGAATCCTCGGGCTCCACCTCTTCGTCGGCGGAGGTGTCCTCTTCCTCTTCCCGTTCCTCGTGAACGGTGAGGGTCCGAGCGATCGCCGAGCGCGAGAAAGTCATGCGGACGCCCTTGTCGACCTCGATGACTACGCTGTCCTCCAGAAGCTTCACGATTGTTCCGTGGATGCCGCCGATGGTGACCACCTGGTCACCCTTGCGCAGCGTCGAGAGCATGCTCTGCGCCTCCTGCGCCTTCTTGCGCTGCGGCCTGTACAGCACGAAGTACATCACGATGAACATGAGGCCGAGGATGACCCACAAGCCCCAGGCTCCAAAGCCGGAAGTCGTGGTCGTCTTGCTCGGCGTGCTCGTCGCCGCCAGGAAGTGTGTGGCAATCAGCCCGTACACAGTCATATTCACCCGTCCCTTCGGACATAAAACCGGTCAAATGGAAACTCAACTATCATAAAGGATGACGTTCCCTTTGTCATTCGACCCCCCGGCCTTCAGGCTGTCCAGCAGCGTGTCCACGCTCTGCGAGGCCACCGCCGCCCTCAGGTCACCGGTCAGCTTCTCCAGCTGGAAGAGGTTGTGGACTGTCAGCAGGTGGAAGCCCAGTATCTCTTTGGCCATGACCAGGTGCCGCAGGTACGCGCGGGAGAAGCTCCTGCAGGCGTAGCAGCCGCAGTTCTCGTCCAGGGGCCGTGGATCGTCTCGATAAGCCGCATTCCTGAGGTTCATCCTTCCCGAGGCTACCAGAGCCGAAGAGTTGCGTGCAATGCGCGTCGGCAACACCGAATCGAAAAGATCGACACCGCGCGCGACCGACTGCGCCAGGCCCAGCGGGTCGCCGACGCCCATCAGGTAGCGGGGCTTCTCCGGTGGCAACTCGGCCAGGCTGAGGTCGATCATCTCTCCCATCAGCTCGCGCGGCTCCCCCACCGACAACCCTCCCAGCCCGTAGCCGGGAAAGTCGACCTCGGCCATTCGTGCGGCGCTGCTGGCGCGCAGGTCCGCATACGAGCCCCCCTGAACGATCCCGAAGAGCGCCTGCCGCGTGTTGTCGTGCGCGGCCAGGCATCGCCGGGCCCAGTCCAGGTTGAGGTCGAGCGAGCGCTCCACCCGGCCGCGCTCGGCCGGGAAGGGAAGGCACTCGTCGAGCGCCATGGCGACGTCGGCCCCCAGAGCCGACTGGATCCGCATGGAATCCTCCGGGCTCAGGAAGACCTTCGAGCCGTCCAGGTGTGAGCGGAAGGAGGCGCCCTCGGGCGTTATCCGCACGTCTTTGCCCAGGCTCATCACCTGGTAGCCGCCGGAGTCGGTCAGGATGGCGCCGTCCCAGCCCATGAAGCGGTGCAGCCCTCCGGCCGCCGATATCACCTCGACGCCCGGGCGCAGCCAGAGGTGGTAGGCGTTGGCCAGCACCATGCGGTAGCCGAGGCCGGCGACCTCTTCCGGCGTCATCGCTTTGACCGTCGCCTGGGTCGCCACCGGCATGAAACAGGGTGTGGCCACCTCACCATGCGGCGTGGCGAGGACGCCGGTCCGCGCGCCAGTCCGGCGGTCGGATGCGGTGATCGTGAAAGAGAATCCTTCGGTCGTGCGCAACGCGGTCATGTCACCAGCATAGCATCACCGAAGGAGTAGAAGCGGTAGCGCTCGCGCACGGCCCCGGCATAGGCTTCGAGCACTCGCTCGGTGCCCGCGAAGGCGCACACCAGCATCAGCAGCGTCGAGCGCGGGAAATGGAAGTTGGTGATGAGCGAGTCGACCACCTTGAAGTCGTAGCCGGGCGTGATGAACAGCCCGGTCAGACCGCTGGAGGGAACGACACTGTCGGCCGTCGCGCACGTCTCCAGGACCCTGACCGAGGTCGTGCCCACGGCGATGACCCGGCCTCCGCGCTCGCGGGCCGCGTTAACCGCGTCGGCGCATTCATCGTCGAGGGAGAACCACTCCTGGTGGATGTGATGGTCTTCGACGTTCTCCTCACGCACCGGGACGAACGTGTCCATGCCCACCGCGAGTTCGAGGCCCGCGACGTCGACCCCTGCCGCGCTGACGCGGTCGAGCAGTTCTTCCGTGAAGTGAAGCCCGGCGGTCGGCGCGGCGGCGGACAGCTCACGTCGCGCGTACACGGTCTGGTAGCGCTCCTCATCGGCGAGCTCGTGGGTTATGTAAGGCGGCAGTGGGACGCGGCCGGCCTCGTCGATGGCGCGCTCGACGTCGCCATCCGCGGCGGAAAGCTCGACGACGACGATGCCCTCCGCGGGCCCATCGATCACCGTCCCCTCCAGCCGGCCGTCGGCGAAAGCCACGCGCACGCCGGGCCGCAACGACGCTCCCCCCGTCATGGCCTTCCAGCGTGAGCCCTCCAGGCGCTCGAGCAACAGCAGCTCCACCGAGCCGCCGGTCGGCAGCTTCCGGCCTCTCAAGCGCGCGGGAAGGACGCGTGTGGTGTTGAGGACCAGGCAGTCGCCTGGCCGCAGCAGCTCCGGCAGCTCGTGGAACACCCGGTGTGAGACCTCGCCGCCGGCGCGGTCCAGCATCAGGAGCCTGGACGAGTCGCGCACGGCCAGTGGGTCCTGCGCGATGAGCTCCGCCGGGAGGTGGTAATCGAAGGTGTCGGTCTTCATCGGCGCGGTGGATCGCCCTTCTGGTATCTTTCCTTCTCACTATAGACGCAGCCGCAGTAGGACTGCCGGTACATGCCAGACTCGCGGGACCTCGAGGAGGCCTCGCCGAAGCCGGCGCTCATGTCCTCGAAGATGAAGTTGAGCCCGTAGGCCATCGCCGCGGACTCGCCCGCCTCGCGCAGGAGCTCCTGGTCCTGGTAGGGGCTCACCAGCAACGTGGTGGTGAAGCTCGCAACGCCGAGCCGGCAGGCCTCGACGGCCGTCCTCGACAGCCGCATCGAGAAGCACCTGGCACACCGCCCGGGAGCCTGCGGTCCCTCCAGGCCGGCTTCCACCGGGGCCACCTCATGGAGAAAACGCTCCATCTCGTAAGGCCCGGCCTTCAGCTCCAGCCCGAGCTCTGCGCAGTAATCGAGGACCGCGAAGTATCTCTGCCGGTACTCGCGAAACGGGTGGATGTTGGGGTTGTAGAAGAACGGGATGACCTCGAAGCCTCGCGCGGTCAGAAGCTCGTAGGGATGGATCAGGCACGGAGCGCAGCAGGTGTGGAGCAGGACCTTCGCCGAGGTGTCGCCCATCAGAAGAGGCTCTCCCCTTCACTGCCGGTCGCGGGCTCGCGCCCCAGGTGCTTGAAGGCTCTAGGCGTCGCCACCCGTCCCCTGGGCGTCCGCTTGAGGAAGCCGATCTGCATCAGGTACGGCTCGTAGACCTCTTCCAGGGTGTCGGGCTCCTCGCCCACGGCGGAGGCCAGCGTCTTAAGCCCCACCGGCCCGCCGGAGAACTTGTCGATGATGGCCTCCATCACGGCCTGGTCGAGCACGTCCAGGCCCATGTCGTCCACCTGGAGCATGACCATCGCGCGCGCCGCGACGTCGCCGGTGATGACCCTGTCGGCCTCGACCTCGGCGTAGTCACGCACGCGGCGCAGCAGCCGGTTGGCGACCCTGGGCGTGCCGCGCGAGCGCCGAGCGATCTCGTGTGCGCCAGTCTCGTCGATCTCGATCTTGAGGATGCCCGCGGCGCGGTGGACGATCTGAACCATCTCGCCGACCGGATAGTAGTCGAGGCGGCACGACACGCCGAACCTGGTCAGCAGCGGCGCGGTCATGAGACCGACCCTGGTGGTGGCACCGATGAGGGTGAACCGGGGAAGCGGCAGCCGGACGTCGCGCGCTGCCGGGCCCTTGCCGATGATGATGTCGATCTGGAAGTCTTCCATCGCGGGGTAGAGTATCTCCTCGACCGTGCGCGGGAGGCGGTGGATCTCGTCGATGAACATCACGTCGCCCTGCTCGAGGTTGGTCAGGATAGCGGCCAGGTCACCCTGCCTCTCCAGCGCGGGGCCGCTCGTCGAGCGGGTATTGACGCCCAGCTCGTTGGAGATGATGGCGGCGAGCGTGGTCTTACCCAGGCCCGGCGGGCCCGACAGCAGGACGTGGTCCAGCACCTCGCCCCTGTTTCTGGCGGCCTCGATGAAGATTCGGAGCTGCTCCTTGTTCGCCGCCTGGCCGACGAACTCGGCCAGCGTCCTGGGCCGCAGGGTGAGGTCGAGCGCCTGGTCCTCGGCGGACAGAGACTCGGCGGCTATGCTTTCGCGTTCGTTTTCAGTGGGCAATCATTCTCCTCAAACGCACCGTGGTGCGTTCTAGCCTTTCTGCCTCAGCGCGAACTGAAGGAGCTCTTCGATGCTGGGCTCTCCCTGGTCGCGAGGGTACTTCTTGAGCAGGTCGTGCGCCTCCAGCCTGGTGAAGTCGAGCGCGACCAGCGCCTCGGCCGCCTCCTGGAAAACGAACTTCTCGCCGTCGGGCATCGCGGGGCCTTCTTCGGTACCCGGCTCGAACTTGTCTTTCATCTCCAGCAGCAGGCGCTCGGCGCTCTTCTTCCCCACGCCGGGGATGATGGTCAAGGCGTCGGCGTCGCCCGACCTGATGACCGCCTCGAACCTCTCCGGCGGGAAGATGGAGAGCACCGAGAGGGCCTTGGCCGCGCCGAAGCCCGACACCGAGGTCAGCTTGACGAAGAGCTGGCGAGCCCCGGGCGAGTCGAACCCGAAGAGCTGCATCAGGTCCTGCCGAACCACCAGGCAGGTGTGAAGGGATATCTCGCCCCCCGGGTTCGGCGCCCGGTCAATGGTGCCCGCGGGAGCGCGCACTTCGAACCCGATCCCGCCGACCAGCACCAGGAGGCTGTCGGGTTTCTTCTCCAGCACGGAGCCTTTGATGTAAGAGATCATATGCGTCCTTAGGTCCCGGTCAGCTCTCTGAGCCGCCTCGACTGGAGGTGGCATATGGCCATAGCCAGGGCGTCGCACGCGTGCAGCGTCTCCGGCGGTGTGGCCATCCCGAGCAGCGTCGTGACCATGTACTGCACCTGCTCCTTGGTGGCGTTGCCGTTTCCCACCACGGCCTGTTTCACCTGCAGCGGCGTGTACTCGGCCCAGCTCGCGCCCGCGTGGTTGCAGGCCAGCAGCAGCACGCCCCGCGCCTGGCCCACGGCGAACACGCTCTTCTGGTTGGTGTTGAAGAAGAGCTGTTCGAGGACGACCACGTCTGGCTGGAGCTCGAGAATGATCCTCTTGGTCTCCGTGTAGAGGGTATCAAGACGGTCTGACATGTCCGCCGAGGATGAAGTCTTGATTGCCCCGTGGCCTCCGGCGGTGATGGTCCTGGCCACCTCCACCACCAGCCCGTAGCCGGTGTTGGTTATACCCGGGTCGATTCCCAGCACCCTGAACTCTGGCGCCAACGGCTGTCCTTTTCCTTTCAGCGCGGACAAGAGAGCCCGCTCTATATGGAGGAGGCCTCTTCCTCGAGCACCTCGTCGGGAATGTCGAAGTTGGCGTACACCTCGGTGACGTCGTCGAGGTCCTCGAGTGCGTCGATCAGCCGCAGGATCTTGCGGGCGCCGTCGGCGTCGAGCGCCACCGTGTTCTTGGGCACCATGGTGAGCTCCGCGGTCTCGGTCTCGACGCCGTGAGCCACCAGGGCGTCCCGGACCTTGCCGAACTCCTCGATGTCGCAGTCGACCTCCCAGTAGTCGCCCTCGTCCTTGAGGTCGTCCGCGCCCGCCTCCAGCGCGATGTCCAGCAGCTCGTCCTCGTCGTGCTCGGACGTCTTCTTGATGAGGAACACGCCTTTCTTCTCGAATATCCAGGCCACCGAGCCGGTCTCGCCCAGTCTGGCATTGGCCCTGGTGAAGGCCTTGCGCACGTCGGCCGCGGTCCGGTTGCGGTTGTCCGTGAGGACATCCACGATGATTGCCGTGCCACCCTCTCCGTAGCCCTCGAAGTTCATGCGCTCGAGCTGGCCGCCCCCGAGCTCGCCGGTCCCCTTGGCGATCGCGCGCTTGATGTTATCCATGGGCATGCTGTACTTGCGCGCGGTCTCTATCTCGTTGGCGAGGGTCGCGTTGGAGTCGGGGCTTCCACCACCCTCACGCGCCGCGATGGTGATGCGGTGTGAGAGCTTGCTGAAGAGCTGACCCCGCTTGGCGTCCTCCTTGCCCTTCTTGTGCTTTATCGAGTGCCACTTGGAATGTCCAGACATCTCAAACCTCCGTGCCGCTTGCGCCGCCAGCGCCAGCAACCATCTCCAGGAAGTAGCGGTGCAGCCGCTCGTCGTCCGTCAGCTCCGGGTGGAACGCGCCCAGGAGCACGTTGGCGTCGCGGGCCAGCACCACGCCCTCTTCTACGCGGGCCAGCACCTCCACGCCCGGCCCGGTCTCCTCGATGACCGGCGCCCTGATGAACACCGCCCGGAAGGGCCTGTCCTGTTCGGCGATCCCGGCTATCACGAGCTCGCGCTCGAAGGAGTCCACCTGGCGGCCGAACGCGTTGCGCTCGACTGTCACGTCGGCCAGGCCCAGGATGGTCCCGTGCTTTCCCTTCACCCTGGCCGCGACCAGGATGAGCCCCGCGCAGGTGCCGTAGATCGGCACACCCGCCGCCGCCATCTCCCGTATCGGACGGGCGAAGGCGTACTCATCAATTAGTTTTCCAATGGCGGTGCTTTCTCCTCCGGGGATGATCAGCCCGCTCACGCCAGAGAGCCCGGACGGGCGCTTCACCGCAACCCCCCGGGCCCCGCATCGTTCTATCATCGCGAGGTGCTCGCGGACCGCTCCCTGCAGGGCGAGGACCCCGATCCTCACCCCGTTACCAGCCACGGAACTGTATCAGGTTCTCCTTGCCGATCTCGCTTATCTCGAGGCCCTTCATCGCTTCGCCGAGCCCTCGGGACACGTCGGCTATGAGCCCCGGGTCCTCGTAGTGGGTGGTCGCCTGGACGATGGCGTGCGCGCGCCGCGCCGGATCCTCCGACTTGAAGATGCCCGACCCGACGAAGACCCCGTCCGCGCCGAGCTGCATCATCAGAGCGGCATCGGCCGGAGTGGCGATGCCTCCCGCGGAGAAGTTGACCACCGGCAGCTTGCCGGTGCGGGCGACCTCGCAGACCAGGTCGTAGGGCGCCTGCAGCTCCTTGGCCGCGCTCATCAGCGCCTCGGGGGGAAGCGTGGCGAGCCTGGCGACCTCGCTCAAAATCGTCCTCATGTGGCGGACCGCCTCGACCACGTTGCCCGTGCCGGCCTCGCCCTTGGTCCTCATCATCGCGGCGCCTTCACCGATGCGGCGGAGCGCCTCTCCCAGGTTGATGGCGCCGCATACGAACGGCACCTTGAACTTCCACTTGTCGACGTGGTTCTTCTCGTCCGCGGGGGTCAGCACCTCGCTCTCGTCCACGTAGTCGACGCCCATGGCCTGAAGCACCTGAGCCTCGACGAAGTGCCCGATGCGGCACTTGGCCATCACCGGGATGGTCACGGCTTCCATGATCGCTCCGATGACCGTGGGATCCGCCATGCGCGCGACCCCGCCGGCGGCCCTTATGTCGGCCGGGACCCGCTCCAGCGCCATCACCGCGACCGCGCCCGCCTCCTCGGCGATCTTGGCGTGCTCGAGGGTGGTGACATCCATGATGACCCCGCCCTTCAGCATCTCGGCGAGGCCTCTTTTGACCGTTTCGGTGCCCTTTTCCACGCTCTTGTCCACTGCTTGCTTCCTTTGTCGTCGGGGAACACGTTCATCATATCGGAGAGGCAGGGGTGCTGCAACGAGAGGTGCGGCGGACTCTAGTTGAAGGTCACCTGCATTGTGGTGGGGACCAGCTCCACCCAGGTCGAGCCCGGCTTGACCGCTATCTCCTTGCCGGAGGCGTCCGTGTACACCGTGTAGGAATCGCGGTTCACCTTCTGCCAGTTCGCGTCGATGAGCCGGCCCCTCACGAAGACCTGCGCGCGCCCCGTCCCGATCACCCCCAGGTTCGGTGTGTCGGCGCCGTTCACGTCGACGAAGCCCGACGACGTGGTGGTGACGTACTGGACGATGACGGTGTCCGCCGCGAGCTGGCCGCCTGTGTTCTTGTCGACGTGAGGCGCTCCGGCGACGAAACGCATGAACCGCCCCGAGGCCGGGTCGTACGAGTAGTCGGCGGCGCAGCCTCCCTTGTAGGGGATGTGCAGGTTGTGGGCCACGGTGAGCATCGGCACGTAACCAGGCGAGGGGTTGGCCTGGTTCGCCTGCGCGCGCGCGATCTCGGCCGACCTGTCCTTCTCCATCTTCGCCTGCTCCTCGTCGGTGAGGAACTTGAACGCCGGTTCCGCCTGCCCCTGGTAGGCGTACTGCTTATCGCCTGCCTGCCTCAGCCTGGCGGTGGAGGAATAGAGGTTGTGGGGGGCACGCTGGTCATGGACGCGCCAGTAGGCGCCCGCCCAGGACTGCTCGTCCAGGTCGGCGACACCCGAGGAGCGCACCATCGCCAGTATCGGCGCCCCTCCCCCGCAGTGGCAGAACAGGGCGTTGTAGGGAAAGACCAGGTCTATGTCGGCCGGGCGCGCGCTGCGGACGGGCCCTACCGTGTCGGCATCGCGGTCGAGGTATATCGCCATGAAGCGGGTCACGTTGCCCTCGCACTGCTCCTCGTAGACGACGTCCGCGTTGGAGAGTCCGGACTGCGGCCGGGCGGCCGGGTCGTTCTCTATCTTGACCGCCACCGGACGGCGCTGCACGAACGTGGGGTCGGCGGGAACCAGACCGCACAGGGGGCAGGTCAAGGGCTTGGCGGCCTGGACTTTAGCCGTGGCCCTGGGCTTGACCGAAGCGCTCGAAAACCACGAGCAGCCCGCGGATAGCACCGCCGCCAGCAGCGCGCACGTTAGCGCCGCTATCATCACTTTTCTGCCTGTCGAGGTCATCGGTCAAACACCATCTTTTCTTCGTGTCCTAATATCAATTGTAGAGGACCCTCGGAAAAGAAAAAGCAGAACAGCGTCTCGCGAGCTTGCTGGAGGTGTCGGATCCGGGCTTACTGAGGTGCCGGAGCGCCCGCCGGCGGCACCGCGCCGCCGCCCTGGCCGGGCTGTATCTCCTGGAACTGGCCGGCCATCGCGTCCAGCCTGGCGATGCGGTCCTCGATCGGCGGGTGGGTGTCGAACATGCGGTTCATGACGCTGCCCCTGCCCTCCTTCGTCCGCAGCGGCTGGGCGATGTAGAGGTGGGCCGTCGCCTTGTTGGCGCGCTTCAGCTGCTTGGTGTCCGAGCCGATCTTGCGAAGGGCGTTTGCCAGCCCCGGCGGGTAGCGGGTCAGCAGGGCTCCGTTGGCGTCCGCGAGGTACTCGCGCTTGCGCCCTATCCAGAACTTTATGAGCACCGCGATCAGCGGCGCCAGGATCGCGAGCACGATACCGATGATCATGAAGATCAGGGAGGCTTCACCGCCGCCGCCCGTGTCGTGGTCCGAGAACCAGAACGTGCGCAGGAAGATGTCGCTGATCAGTATCACGGTCCCGACCAGGACGATGGTCATCGTCATCAGCAGGATGTCGTAGTTCTTGACGTGCGACATCTCGTGGCCGATGACCCCCTGCAGTTCCTGGTCGGTCATCATCGCCAGCAGGCCTGTCGTCGCTGCGACCGACGAATGGGCCGGGTTTCTGCCGGTGGCGAAGGCGTTGGGGGCGGGGTCATTGATGATGTACACCTGGGGCTTAGGGACACCCGCCGCGATGGCCAGGCCCTCCACCGCGTTCTCGAACCGGATGGCCAGCGGCCGCCAGTTGGCGTCCTGCAGGTAGGCCTCCGCCGGCTGTGCCCCCGACGTTGAGAGCGCCAGCTTGTCGCTCGAATAGTAGCTGGAGAAGCCCATCCCCAGCGCGATGAGGAACCCGATGGCCAGGCCGACATAGGCGTACCACGGGTGGGTGGTGCCGCCCCAGACCAGGCCGATCACGTAGCCGAAAGCGACCACGAAAACCACGAAGAAGGCCAGCATCAGGCCCGACTTCCACTTGTTTGACGATATCTCTTCGTACAAAGTCTGTTAACCTCCGCAGGCCGCCTGCGCCGGCGCGTCAGCGCAGACGGGACGGCCCGACGAATTATCTCGGTCGGCGGCCGGTCTTCAGGAGAACGAGACCTTCGGGACTTCCTTGTAACCTGGCGTCTCGGGCTCGAAGTAGTCGCGCTGCTCCGTGAAGCCGAAGCTGCTCGCGATTATCCGCGCCGGGAACTTCTGCCTGGCCACGTCGTAAGCCATCACCGAGTCGTTGTAGAACTGCCTCGCGTAGGAGATCTTGTTCTCGGTTCCCGCGAGCTCCTCCTGGAGAGCCAGGAAGTTCTGGTTCGCCTTCAGATCGGGGTAGTTCTCCGCGACCGCGAACAGCGACTTGAGGGCCTC
>Ga0182011_10000801_pt1 | contig 27391 bp, 25 predicted proteins | sample 711E1DmetaG_FD_120481 | JGI IMG/M metagenome (GOLD analysis project Ga0182011, IMG submission 120481) | Permafrost microbial communities from Stordalen Mire, Sweden - 711E1D metaG | ecosystem: Environmental > Terrestrial > Soil > Wetlands > Permafrost | place: Sweden: Stordalen | collected...
ATTCAGGCTGCAAAGGATAGTGCAAGAGGCTTTAGATCAACCAAAAATTTCATTACTACTATTTATCTCAGGACTGGAAAACTCGAATTCAATTTACCCACATGAAATAGCGAAGAGCCTGGAGAAAGCATCCAGTCGGCCATAGACAGGGCAAAACCTGGTGACACCGTTGATGCCCCAGCCGGCACTTATCAGGAAAACATCCATGTGGATAAACAGTTAAAACTCCGCGGTCGGATCGATAATGGAAAACCGACGATAATAGATGCCAAGGGCAGTAGATTTGGTTCCCGAAAGTGGCACTGAGCTCTATTCTATATTATTGGACATAAGCAGACTGCAGCTGGCGTCAAAATATACCGTTTGCAGATACGGAGCTCAACCTGGATACGGAACAGTTCTGGCGAGCAGACTTCCCCAGACAGGTGTATGAGGCCGTTCTAGAAAGAGAGTCCATCGCTTTTTATGAGGATGCAAGAGGTAAACGCCGTTCAATTGCCTGCTATCTAGAGGCAGCTCTGATAGCTGTTACTTATAATGTCTAACAACAGGTAACCAAAAAGGATTAGTTCCATAAGTCTTCATTTACCATTTAATCTACTAAATCCAGTGAGAAGCTAAAATGAAGTCGATCATAATCAAAGGTGCCCGCGAGCACAACTTGAAGAATATCACAGTCGAACTCCCTCGAGACCGATTCATCGTCATCACAGGCGTTTCGGGCTCGGGCAAATCTACTCTGGCATTCGACACCATATATGCCGAAGGCCAGCGCCGCTATGTTGAATCGCTGTCAGCCTACGCCCGCCAGTTCCTGGGGCAGATGGACAAGCCGGATGTAGATAGCATTGAAGGGCTCTCCCCAGCCATATCCATAGAACAGAAGACGACCTCCAAGAACCCTCGCAGCACCGTAGGGACGGTTACGGAGATCTTCGACTACTTGCGGCTGCTCTTTGCCCGCATCGGCATTCCCCACTGCCCGGTTCACGGCATTCGCATTGAGTCCCAGTCGCCTGAGCGGATCGCAGACAGCGTCCTTAGCGAGGGCGGGAGCAAAGGCCAGGTCACAGTTCTCGCTCCAATAGTCCGCCAAAAGAAGGGAACCTATGGCCAGCTCCTGAAGGACTTGAATGCAGAGGGCTTAGCCCGGGTACGGGTGAACGGAGTCTTCCAGAGGACTGATGAGGAGACGGAGCTTGACCGATACAAGAAGCATGACATCGAGATCGTCATGGACCGGCTGGATCCATTCGAAGATAGATCACGCCTTGTGGAAGCCATTGAGAACGCTCTCAAGAGGGCCGAAGGCCTCGTAATCGTACTGGATGCCGGAGGGAAAGAGCGCCTCTACTCCGCAAAGATGGCCTGTCCCGTCTGCGGCATGGCCTTCGAGGAGCTGCAGCCGCGCATGTTCTCTTTCAACAGTCCCTTTGGAGCCTGCGAATCCTGCAACGGTCTTGGCATTCGCATGGAATTTGATCCGGACTTGATCATACCCGACAAGGAGCTATGCATCGCAGACGGAGCCGTGGCCCTCTACCGTAATGCCATCGATGGCTGGCGCGGCCAGCACCTGGCCGCAGTCGCCAAACACTTCGGCTTCGATATCTTCATGCCCATGAAAAATTTGAAAGAAGAGCAGTATAATGCCCTGATGTACGGCTCGGGGGAAAGCATCCAATTCAACATGAGCATGAAGAATGGAGATGCCTACTGGTCGCACAATTCGAAGTGGGAGGGCTTGATTCCGCAAAGCCTGAGGCTCTATGGCCAGACGAACTCCGAATACCGGCGAGAGGAACTGGAGAAGTTCATGCGAGTCCTGCCCTGCCCGGCGTGCAACGGACGGAGGCTGAAGGATAAGGTGCTCTCGGTAACTATCGCCGGAAAGTCCATTGTGGATGTGACCGACTTTTCCATTCGAGATTGCATAGCGTTCTTCGAAAAGTTGGAGAGCAAGCTCACTCCAAAGGAGCAAGAGATAGCCCGCCAGATAATGAAGGAGATCCGCTCTCGCCTCGGATTTTTGGAGCACGTGGGTCTCGGCTACCTCACGTTATCCCGAAATGCGGGCACCCTTTCCGGAGGAGAGGCGCAGCGCATCCGCCTGGCCACTCAGATCGGCTCGAACCTGACTGGCGTTCTCTATGTGCTGGATGAGCCCTCCATCGGCCTTCACCAGCGTGACAACGCCCGTCTGATCGAGACCCTGAAGAAGCTCCGGGAACTCGGAAATACGCTCATAGTAGTAGAGCACGATGAGGAAACCATCCGCAATGCCGATCATGTGCTGGACATTGGACCGGGAGCAGGAATCCACGGGGGCTACGTGGTGGCCGAGGGCACCCCTGAGGAGATTGAGAAGAACCCCGCGTCACTGACAGGCCAATACCTATCCGGAAAAAAGACCATCGAAGTTCCTGCCAGACGGAGAAAAAGCAGTTCCTTTATCCGACTCATAGGCTGCCGAGAGAACAATCTGAAGAACATCGACGTGGCGATACCTATCGGAGTCCTGACGGCAGTCACAGGAGTCTCGGGATCGGGCAAGTCCACTCTGATCTACGATACGCTCTACCGGGCTCTGATGAAGAAGATCTACAGGTCAAGCGAGACCCCGGGGGAGTACGATGAGCTTCTATTCGACTCTGAGATCGATAAGGTCATAGTTATAGATCAGAGCCCGATCGGAAGGACGCCTCGCTCCAATCCTGCGACTTATACCAAAGTTTTTGACCCCATCAGGCAGGCCTTTGCCGAGACTAAAGAGGCCAGAGTTCGAGGCTACAAGGGCGGTCGCTTCTCCTTCAATGTGCAGGGAGGCAGGTGCGAGGCATGCCATGGGGACGGGCTGATTAAGATCGAGATGAACTTTTTGCCGGATGTTTACATTGAATGCGAGGAGTGCAAAGGCACCCGCTACAACCGCGAGACCCTGGATGTCAAGTATAAGGGCAAGTCTATCGCCCAGGTCCTGGATATGACGGTTGAGGAGGCGCGGGACCATTTCCAAAATATTCCATGCATTCGTAGCAAGCTCGATACATTGCAAGGAGTCGGTCTGGGTTACATCAAGCTGGGCCAGAGTTCGACGACTCTCTCCGGAGGCGAGGCCCAGAGGATCAAGCTCACCCGGGAGCTGGCCAAGAGGGGAACGGGCCGGACCATCTATCTCCTGGACGAGCCGACAACAGGATTGCACTTCGAGGATGTGAAGAAGCTGATCTCGGTACTGGACGACCTGGTAGCCAAGGGAAACACCGTGGTTGTCATCGAACATAACCTCGACGTGATCAAGTCGGCTGACTATGTAATCGACATGGGCCCCGAGGGCGGGAACGCGGGCGGGCAGATTGTGGCGACAGGGACGCCCGAGGAGGTGGCTGAGGTGATTGAGAGCTATACAGGCTGTTTCTTAAAAGGAAGGCTTTCTAAGGGCACTTCTGGCAAACCGACGACCGGGCGAAAAAAGGTTGTATGTGCGACGGCCGAGATATGATAAAGCCGCACATCTTTCGCTTTTTCCTTAAGACCGATTTTGTGGAAGATTTTACATGGTCAGGACGATTTCGATTAGATAATTCCTTTGGCTCTCAATGCGGCTTTAACTTCTGCAATATCGTTTTTCATTTCAATGATTTCATTGTCCCGGACCTTATCGATCTTCCTGTTCATCTCCTTGACCTCGACAAGAAGCTCATTCCCATTTTGGGCGATATCCTTGACCTCTAGGAGAACTTCATCCTGTTTTTGAAGCATGCGATCCATTTTGCCGCCCAGGTTTTTATCCATTTGATTTATCTTGCCACCCAGGTTTTCATTTACTTCATCCATCTTGCCGCTGAGATTGTCCACCTTTCCGCTGAGATTGTCTATCTTGCCGCCCAGGTTTTCATTTACTTCATCCATCTTGCCACTGAGATTGTCTATCTTGCCGCCCAGGTTTTCATTTACTTCATCCATCTTGCCACTGAGATTGTCTATCTTGCCGCCCAGATTTGAGTTCATATCAACCAGGGTCGTGTTTACTTGCTTAATGGCAACTAGCATCGAATTCATGACTTCTATGCCCTTATCAAGCCGAGAGTCAGTCTCCCCATCGTCCACTAATTTACCAAATTTGGCAAACTCGCCGCCTGCTGGATTATATGCTTTCTCTACATTAGAGACCTGAATGAGAGTGTTTTTGATTTCGATGGCTTGCTCAAACCATTTGAGTTTTTCATCTTCGCCTTCTGCTATAATTTTTACTCTGCCATCGTCAAGGTTCTCGATCATTCCTTTGAGGCCGAAGGCTCTGGCAATATCAATTATTCTCTTGCGATAGCCTACTTTCTGCACATTGCCCGAGACATAGGCTGTGAACCTGTTCATACATGGCTAATCTTTAGCTCTTCATATTTGGCCTTATCTGTTGTTGCATCTTTTATGTGAAGCAAATTGTGAATATATTATTATATTTTTAATCGTATTCATCTGCCTCAGGAATCCGGGCGAAAAGAAGAGCAGATGCTCCGACGGCTTGGCACGCGCGCGCGTGCGGGCATGAGCGCACTCTGCCGCTCGGACAAATCCTTGGGCATCCGAGGAAAGGTTCGGAAGTATGGCACCACGATCAAAATCAAGAAGGCAGAGTAGATTCAGTGGCCTTCCAAACCCTCAAATCCCTCCATAGGATCTGACATGCTCCCAGGCCCTGTGCCTTTCCGGAAATCGATCTCTCTTGGAGTAGATCGAAGCATCCATCCGACCGTAAAGCCTGCGATCTTCGCCCACCGGGCAGACCTTGATGCAGATTCCGCAGGGAGAGATGCCCTGCCGGTTCAGCTCATTGCTATGCTCAGCGCAGGTCTTCTTGTCGGTCAATCCCAGAGGGTAGTCCTTCCCGTCCAGAGCATTTGCCGGGCACATCTTTACGCAGCGCATACATCTGGTGCAGAGCTGATCTTCCTGTAGCCGATCAGGCTCCAGTTCTGCTGTCGTGAAAACGGAGCCGAAGCGCACCCGCGGTCCAAACTCCGGCGTCAGAAGCATGTTGTTCACCCCAAAATTGCCGAGGCCCGCCAGAAAGGCAGCATGGCGGTGGGAGAAGAATGCGATTGGATTTTTCAGAAGCGCTTTGATGCCGGAATATCCGTCTCTGGGAACGAAGATGGAGGGGTGGCCTGAATCATCGAGAAAGTTGGCCAGACGGTAGGTATACTGATCGAGCAGGGCATTCACAGTATTGTACAGCTCCCGGTAGTAAATGGAAGGCGAGGTCTCCAGCACCGGCAGGCTGACCGGCAGGCCTATGACTATCACCGACCGGGCATCAGGGTATATCGACTGCGGATAGAACTCCTCAGGCATCCAGGGGAGATAAGGAGGGTCCTTCCACTGTTCCACACTGGCGACTCCCACCAGGGGTATCTCCATCTTCTTGCATCTTTTCCGGATTGCACTCTTCAGATCTACGCTCACGCATAATCATATACCTGCCAAAGAATAAAAAGGATATGATCCGTTCTGTTCACTTGACGATAGTAACCTTTAATAAGTATGTTGGTCTTATTATTGGGTTGTAAAGACAATAGTGAAAGCATATAATGAATTGGAGGAAAATATATGTGTCAAATGGAAACACCAGCAGGAAAACATATGGGAATGGACAAAATGAGTGAAGTTTGCGGAATGGGTCATTCGGGTCATATGGGTCATATGGGAATGATGCATCATGATGCGGGAGGCTTTCCGCTCATTGGAGATAAGATGCCCCAGATGGAGGTCAAGACCACATTTGGCATGATGACATTGCCCGATGCCTTTGCTGGGAAATGGTTCGTTCTCTTCAGCCATCCTGCAGACTTCACGCCCGTCTGCACCACTGAGTTCGTAGCCTTTGAGAAGAGACGAAAGGAATTTGGCAAACTGAACTGTGAGCTAATAGGCCTCTCCATCGATCAGGTCTTCTCTCATATGAAATGGACCCAGTGGATCAAGGAGAACCTGAAGGTAGAGATCAAGTTCCCCATAATCGCCGACGACCAGGGAAAGATTGCGGCAAGGATGGGCATGATCCATCCCGGCAAAGGCACCAATACCGTAAGAGCCGTCTTTGTCATCGACCCTGAGGCCACCGTCCGGTTGATCCTATTCTATCCCCAGGAAGTGGGCAGGAACATGGATGAGATCCTGAGGGCCCTGAAGGCTTTGCAGGTCGGGGATAAAAACAAGGTGTCGACCCCTGCCAACTGGCCCAATAATGAGATTATCGGCGATCAGGTCATCATCCCGCCGCCGGCAGATGAGAAGACCGCAGCCATCAGGAAGACGGGCGGGGATATCGTCTGTGAGGACTGGTGGTTCTGCCACAAGAAGCTGAGCCAGTAAGTATGACCGACTGTTATACTAAGCCTGGAGTTCTGCCAGGCTTCGATCAATTTTTGGAAATCAATAGTGAGTAATAGATCATAGAGCCCTCTGTGAGTCCTCCATGCGCTCTACGACTCTGTGGTAAAATTGCGTATCCACCAGGATTTAATTATCAGGCTACGATTATTAACCACAGAGGCACATAGTTCACAGAGAACGGCGGAGAGGCTAACTAACAACTGGAAAGTCATAGTAACCAGAGGTTAGCCGCTGGAAATGGCGAAGAGCCCATAAATTTTTCGGAAACTGAATTTATTAATCTTGCGAAAAGCTTTTAACCTGATTAGCTCATTAACTCTTCTGAGGAATTGATTTGTTGCGGTTATCTTGGTTGCTAGGCTTAATTGCCTGCTTAATTCTCGTTCCTGGAGCACAGTCGATCGGGATCCACATCTCGGGTAGCAGTGGATCCATTAGTCTTTCGAGCAGTCACGGTTCTGATATCCATGTGCCTTTGAACGAAGTGATTCCGGTAAACTTCGGTCAGCTTCCGATCTATTTCGGCGGCTTCGCGGACATGAACTACGGGAATATGAAGCCTTTCAAGTCAGCAACTGGCGTCTTTGACTGCACCGGCTTCAAGGCACCAACCCAGGTCCAGTTCCCAAGAGTTTACAATTAGAGTGGAATTTTTCCCCTGTTCTTTCCTTTTTATCTGGCGAGTCCTCAATATTATCCTAGAAGAAGGACGATCCGCCTTCCTGAAGGGCTTTATGGTTGGAGTGGCTGCAAGGAAAGCAGTTGATGAATTGGAAGAACCCGATCTGACCGATGAAAACCTCATGCCCGCGAAGACCATAACTACGGAGACCATATCATCGGTTCCGGTGTACCATTCTCTATCTTCAGATAACACATCTCTTTTGGATCCTGATTGCGTCCCCAGGACCCGGTATTTATGGTCCTGCTTGCGTCGTCCATAAAAGGATGATGGGTGTGTCCGTACACGAGCCAGTCAAATTTGCCGCCCAATATAAATTGCCTGGTTTTCGACTTGGAAAAAACATCTATCATGTCACCGCCTTGATGCTTGCCGTTCAATCTCGACGATGGATCTTTCAACATCGAACTTATATATTCGCTTTCATGCTGAGTTAGGGAAGTAAGCACTTGCCATATATCGCTTGCCGCGTGACCTGTTATGCCGGCATGGTAGGATAATCTCATGGCTAAAGACTCATAGAGTTCCATGTCCTTCGTATAGGGATTGGTCATCACTTCGAGCTGGTATCCGTGTATAAATCTGAAGTATTGAACATCTTTAATTATCATGCTCTTCCCAAAAGATTTAAATGGGTTTTCATTGAAATATTCGGGTATCTCGTTTAAATAAAAGTCATGATTCCCGACAATATAATGAACATTAACGCGACTGGGAAAATTAAGAAGTTTCTCAATTATACCACTATATTCTTCAAGAACTTCTACCAAATCCCCCCTCCAGAAATCGAATATATCGCCCAATAGAACAAGGTCGCCTCCTTCTTTCAATAGACTATTCTGGACATAGTCGAGGAAGTTCGAAAATTGTCGGTCCTGTTCTTGAAAACCCGTCTCTCCCAGATGGACATCAGAAACTGCTACTATCATAAATAACAATATGACTTGCTAAATATTTGAGTCTATCCCCAGGCCAATAGGATCATTTTCATCATGCTGTCAAATGACCGTGTTTGTGCTCTTGCTCATGGTCGTGCAGATGCTCATGCACCAGCTTGCCGTGAACGTGCATATGCTCATGAATCAAGTTTGAGGCCATGAGAAGCTCATAATCACAAAGCACGGTACTGGCGTTGTCATCCATTTTAACCCTATGATCCTCGCCCATGACAATGGCTCTCTTGCTGATCATATCTATGATCTCCAGGTCATGTGTCGCCGTGATCACTGTCTTTCCTGCGTGCCCCAGGTCCTGGAGAAGCTCTACCAGCCAGAGCTGAGTTCTGGGGTCAAGGCCGGCGGAGGGCTCGTCCAATAAAAGAACATCGGGATTGTTAACCAGAACTGTGGCTATGCATACCTTTTTCTTCTCCCCTCCGCTCAAAGTATGAGGCGATCGGTCTCTGAGCTTGGAGATCTCCATCATCTCCAGGACATCCTCTACTCTGGTTCTTACCTCTCGAGGCGGAATGTTAAGCTGCAGGGGTCCAAAAGCAATCTCCTCAAAGACCGTAGACGAAAAGAGCTGAACATCCGAGTTCTGAAAGACGAAACCCACTTTGGTGCGGAAATAGGACCTGAACTCATTGTCCTTAATGGCGTCAAAGACGTCTTCGGTTATCCGATTATTAAAGGCATAGAACTCCCCAGAGGTCGGATAAACGAGCCCGTTCAGAATCGCCAGCAATGTCGATTTGCCGCTGCCGTTGGAGCCGATTATGGAGACCCGTTCCCCTCGGTTTATCTTGAGGGTTACATCCTTCAGAGCATCAATCTTTCCAACATATGAGTAAGAGACATTCCTCAAATCAAAGATAGCTTCCATTTTCTCATACCCGGATGATATTTTCAGAGATCAACACGAGAACCGCACTCAATGTTATAGCTGTTGCCCCGGCAATGTAATCTCGATTTTGCATCTTGAACTCCTGCATGATATGGACCTCGCCGCTGAATCCCCGGGACATCATGGCCATATGAACTTTCTCGCTCATATCCAGAGATCTTATCAGAGTATAGCCCATTCGTCCTCCAACCCATTTCTGTTCATCGAACATGCCTCTTGCCCTAATGGTCCTGGCTTTTTTGGCTACATACAATTCGCGTACCAGGTCCATTAGCAGGAATACGTATCTATAGGCCATCTCCATTGTGAGAACATAGATCTTGGGGACGCCAACAGTGCGTAGTGACTTGAAAAGGATCTGCTGGGGCGTGGTGATAAAGAGCAAGACAACGGCAGAAACACAGGTTGCGACGCGCATGGTAAAGATCACCGCTGCATTGAGGCCCTGCCGGGTGATGAAGATGCTCTCCGGAAGCATTAAAGGTCCCAGGTGAGCTCCCTGTCCGAGGTATGCCACCTGATAGAGAGGATCTCCGGGGAGGAAGATATTGAAGATCATGGGTAAGGCGATAATGCCCGCAAATACGGGTATGAAGAGCCAGACCCTTTTTATGAAGAAGCCGACTTCGATCTTGCTGAGATACGCAAAAATGAGAGTAAGTATATAGATAAATATCAAAACCCTCAGGTTTCCTATCAGACTGGTTGCGAATATTACGGCCAGGATCGAAATCAGCTTGGCCCTCGGGTCCAGGCTCTGCAGGAGGCCGCGTCGCCGAGAATTGCTCTCAGAGATAAAAGCCTCTTCCAGAAAGCCGAAAATCCCATCTATCGTCTTTCCAACGAATCCCTTCTTGCCGTGATATATTGCCGAGCACTGGCAAGGACCGACATCCACTTCTCTCATCCAGTCCGGTATCATTGTTCTCCTTAACAGACATTCCTAATCTTTTGCAATCCTCTTTCCCACAAGATAAAGCAGGCCACCGCATAATGCTACGCCAATCACTGCCGATAGTATATATGTCGCCGCGGCTGCTGTCTTAGACTCATGGCCACCGGGCAGTGCATAATCAGGCAATGGAGCTTTCCAAAAACTTGAGAGCCGCTCCAGGCCGGGAGGCACAAAACCGAGCCTCTCCTTGACCTCCTGTGGCCCCCACTCACCGAAGGTCTCACCAGAAGCAAAGAGACCCAGAGGCACCAGAACGATTAGCAGTGCCAGGCCGATAGCAAGATTTCTGTAGGTCTTATCCATGGTTTCAACTCAGGTTGATGCTGTTTTCTTCCTTTTGTTCTCTCTCGCAAGAGATCCTTCTCCATAGAATAGAGATGTATCCGTTCTCTGGATGTACGAAAAGATCAGGGCTGTAATCAGAGCTTCCAGAATGCTGAAACCAAAAGCATGCTCGAGAATCATAGCAGGCAATGTTACACCAAGCGAGTAGGGCATATAGATTGGAACGCCTTCTGCACTATGATGCAAGATCGGCTGAATTCCAAATTCAAATGCGGTAACGGCTGCGGCTATTGTCAGAGAAGCCCAGCCCGCTAAGGCCGCTGCGATCACCCTTCTTCTGGATGTGATAACCGTGCCTTTGCTGATGAGATTGTAGGTGTAGAAGGCGACGAATGGTATCACCACAGCCATGTTGAAGCAATTGGCGGCAATGGCCGTTATTCCACCATCCCCGAACACCATCGCCTGTAGTACCAGTGCCACAGTGATGGCAATTACCGCCGCCATAGGTCCGAGCACTATTCCGATAATTGCGCCTCCCACGGCATGGCCGGTGCTACCTCCTGGAATCGGAATATTGAACATCATAATAACAAAGGTGAACGCTGCTGCCAGCGCCAGCAGAGGGACCTGCCTCGACTTCAGCTCTGCACTGAGCCTTTTTCCCGCATAATACCAGATAGGGAACATTATGATCCAGAATGCAATGTAGGTATATGGCCCCAGGTATCCATCAGGAATATGCATTAATTCACCAAATCGTAGAAATCACTTCTGATTATAAAAGGATTTCGGATATGCATACATAGTATGAAATTTCGAACATTCTTATGTCTGATTGACAATAGGAATATTCAGAATTATAATTATTCAATCATCAAGGATCGTTTCTATTGCAATTAGTATAACAAGCGTTCCATGCGTATCATTATTTGGAATATTGCTGCTCATAGCTCAAACTTCATGAGGACGAGATGGCGGAACAGGTGATCAAGCAATCCGGGGCGCCCTGGTGTGATTCAATATGTCTCGATTTTTAGATGGCATCGTGAATGAATAGGTCAGACCTCTTTTCATTCTCCGATCTCAGCAAAGCAATCTAGCATCATCTATATAAAGAACGGATTTAATTCCCTCTTTGGGGTGATTGCTTGAAAAAGATGATCTTACTGATTTCGGTCCTTTGTTCTATGACTCTAATGGGCATAGTTATCGCTCAAAATAATGCAGGTAGTGCTGTTCCCGAGCTGACAGTCCTCAAGCAGGACAGCGGAGTAAATCTTTCCAGAATGAATATGACACTATACTCTGCGGCTACTGATTGGGGCATCGATGCATTTGGCGTAGGCGAGGCCGTCAAATTCACCGCACCAAAGTCGGGGTGGAAATTGATGCAGGTACGCGTCGCTGGCTGGAATGGTTATAATGACACGACTAAAATAATCCCTTCTGCAAATGATTTCCTAATAGAGATCAGGGACAAGAACCTAGAACTTCTCTACAGGATGTCTGACACGCAAAATGCGTATTTCACGTTTACGGCTCCAGTTCTCAGAGCAATCGATATACCGGCTCTTCCAGTGACTGGCGATTTCTATGTCATCTTTTATGATCGAGGTGCAATGGTTATGGGAATGGAACAGGAAAACGGAACTGGAAACTCCTATTTCTACGATAGTCTAACTGGCGAATTGATTCCTGCAAGTTTCAAAGATGCTAACAACAAATCTACCAAAGTTAACTGGGTAATCAGAGCTGTCGGTGTATAGAAGAACCAGGCTGATTTTGCAGGTTGGAGAAAGGGAAAAAATTTCGACCTGCAAAAATGTTTTTTCTCCGGATTATAGTTAAGCACCAATTGGAGGCATAATTCGAATTTCTTGAAGATAGGGAAAATACATTCCAGCCTTTCATCAGAATCTTTATATGGATAAAATTCAACTTATCTATCTTGGGGTGATAATTTGAAGAAGACAATATTATTGATTGCTTGTCTATGTTGCCTTACACTATGCATCAGTGTTCTTGGAGCAGATACAACAGCGCCAAAGCTTACCATATTGAGAGAAGATAGTGGAAAGAATGTTTCCCTGATGAATCTTTCTCTATTCACCATACTAAGTGAATTTGGCCTGGATGGTCTGCACATCGGTGAGGCTGTGAAGTTCACTGCTCCCAAAGCCGGCTGGAAGCTCAGAGGTGTGCAGGTAGCTGGCTGGAGCGGATTCAATAATACTACCAAAGCGTTCCCATCGGATAAGAATTTCCTCATTGAGATAAGAGATAAGGATCTCAATCTTCTCTATAAATTCGCAGACGCACAGAATGGTTACTTCCTGTCTCCGACAGGTCCCGTCTCTGGCGTAATAGAGATACCTGCACTGCCGATAACCGGAGACTTCTATGTAGTCTTTTACGATCGCGCAAGCATGGAGATTCTCAGGGAGCAAGACAGTGGAATCGGCAAATCATTCTACTTCGGCAATGGAATATTAGAGCCCGCAGAGAGAACCATTGCGGCAACAAATCAGACCTATAAGGTCAACTGGATGATTGAGGCTCTGGGGGAGTGAAAGGAACTAAATAAATCTGGCTATACATGGGGTTGGCGAAAGTATGTTATAGCTGCACGCCAACCGCAATTCTGATGTTTGAGTCTAGTATCGTCTGCATTTGCGGCCTTCCAGGGATCGGAAGCGTCGGCAAAATAGCTGCCGATTATCTTGGCACCGCATTGGAATGCAGTACAATAAAACCCTTTTTTTCGAATAGCTTTCCGCCACAAGTTATGGTATCGAGCGGATTGGCAGAATTAATGCATGCTGAACTGTTGCGACCCCGTGAGAAGCAGAACATGTTCATCCTCTCAGGGGATGCCCAGCCCCTGGATGTCGTGGGAATGCACGAGCTGGCAGGAAATATCCTGGAAGCCATTCACGCAGAGGGAGTAACAGATGTTATCACCCTGGCGGCCTACGTCGGAGACACAAATGAGACTATACTTGGCGCTGCCACTGATATCGAATCAGCCACAGCCTTAGGCCACTCCGATATCCCATTGCTCCATAGCGGAGCCATTGGAGGACTAAACGGCCTATTAGCAGGGCTTGCTCCTTTGCATGGTATGCGTGGTTTCTGTCTGCTTGGTACCAGCACGGGAGCTGACCCGGTGGATATACCGGCGGCGACAAATCTGCTGGAAGCCGTAAAAAAGCTATTTCATCTTGACATTGATATTTCCTTGATGGAGCCGATGACGGAAGAGCCCGAAGAGCAAGGCGTCGAAGAAGTGGACATGAACTATTGCTGAGATAAGAACTCTGAGGGTTATGGTAACTCTAAATCAATGCATTGGATCGATTTCGACTCCGCTAGATTGATTTTGCCACCAGTGTTCCCTTGGGTACATTCATTTGCGTCGCAACGGGCTCGCACTTGGCCCGCAAAATGTAGATAAGCCGCCCTCTTAATTTTTCGTCGAACTCGGACATGGTCTCGAAGTTGCCCATGCCTTTGGATAAGACCAACCAGTCAGGGTCGAACAAAAGAGTCGAGGCCTCAGGGCTGAGATGATCTATTGCTGTTCCCACCACGTCGCCTGTTGGTATGACCTCAACATCGGTCATGGCTTTTAACTCATTGACTGTGACATCATTGAGGACCGGCTCGGACTTTGATCCTATCACAACTCTTTTGCCCATCGCTCTAAGTTTTCCAATCACGAATAGATCGAAGACGACCTCTCCGCAATTGTCGGTCAGATAGAAAATATTGCTAAAGACATGCAAGCGCCTCTTCAATTCGACCATATCGGCCTGCAGCTTCTCGCGAAGCGTATCTGCAAAGACCCTTCCAAATGTGGAGTTATCAAAATCATGACCTTTGACGCCAAACTCCATGGAATTTGCGGCCGCAGCGATGCGTATCAAGGCTTCGATCCTGTCGTCTGCCTTTTCGAAGAACTCATCGGCCATGGGCAGGAGATCTCTCGCCACGTGATTGCTCTCCTCTTTCAGGTTTTGATACGGGTCCGAACTTCCGCTGCGCCTCTTGATGATGACCTCTCGCTGCGTTCCCACTAATGCCGGCACTCCTCCCTTATGGCAGGCCATGTAGTCCAGCAGCTCTTCTATCGCCGCCTTCTTCTCCTCTTCCCTGGAAAAGACGAGATCGCACTCAAACTTGGCCCGGTCCAGGATGCAGGGATAGCAATTGGAAGCCATCCTCAAGACGGCCACCTTCCCGATAAGACCCGAACGACGTCTGGGATCACTCGTTCTGCTACGTGCACGCATGATCCGCCGCTCAATACGAAGATCAGACCCCTCTCGCCCACAGCCTCCATGATCATCTTCGTCATCCTGGGATAGGCTTCGAATGTGAGGTTGAAGCCGCCATAATCGTCCTGGTGAGAATCGTGACCGAAAATGACGAAAGCTATCTGAAAGTCAAAATCCCTTGCCAGCTCAAGAGCACCCTTTAAGGCATCAAGAAATCGCTCATTGCTGCTACCAAATGTGAGGCCTATGTCGTAGTTGTTTCTCTTGTGGTCGTGCTCTTCTCCGGTTCCGCTATGGAGGTTAATATGAAAGACGTTGGCATCGTCTTTGAAAAAGTCGCGTGTGCCGTCACCAAAATGAGGATCTACATCCACTATGAGGAAACGCTCTATGCCCATTTCTCGCAGACGCTCTATGGAGATCGCCACATCATTGAAATAGCAAAAACCCCAGCAGCTTCCTCGAGAGGCATGATGTCCGGCGGTTCCCGTATAAGCGAAGGCTGATCTGGCCTGGCTGGTGGCGACCATCTCTGCCGCCATCATCACGCTGCCAGCCGAGAGAAGAGCCACCTCTCTATATGGATCGGTCTGCATGTTGGCCATATGGGCCGCAGTATGAGCCTTCTCGACAAGCTCCAAAGGAGCGGGTTTCGCCCGAAATACTTGCACTTCAATGCCATCCACCAGCCCCGATTCCATCAGCTTCTCGAAGGATGGCCGGACCCTTTCCTTCAGTACGCTGAATCCGTTCTTGCCAAAATCCTCATGATATGTAATTGCGACCAACATTTCCGACTCCTCTTTGATCAAACGCCAGGCTCCTGCCAATCCATATCCTCAGAGCTCAGTGATGCGAGGGTATCTCTCCAGCAGCATGCCTTCTACTACGATTGGCATCTGTCTCCTGGCATCTTTTACAGCGCTCTCCAGCTCCCAATCCGAGGTGGAGCATATGGTGATCAAAGGCTCGCCTTTCTTTACCCTTTCGCCCATCTTCTTATGGATTATAACTCCAGCCTTCTTATCGGAGGGCGCACCTGCCATACGGGCCAGCTCCACCAGCCTTTTGTTGAAGAAAGCCACGATATAGCCTCCTGCCGGAGCTAAAATATCCTCACAATGATCGCCGATAACAATATCTTCACTCTTGACGAGGGAATTGCCGCCTTGAGCTCCGATAATCTCCATAAGCTTCGCGTGGGCTTTTCCGCTGGTGAGAATCTCCTCTGCCGCATTATAGCCTTCCCCACGTCCGGCAACTCCACCCATCTCTAGAAGGATGCCGGCCAGAGAGAGGCTCTTCTCCTTCAGGCTGTTTGGTCCACCCTTATTCTCCAAGACCGTTAGCGCCTCTCGCACCTCCAGGGCCGGCCCGATGGTTCGGCCAACGGGCGATCCCCCGAAGGTCATGGCACACTCCACACGGATGCCAAGGCGCTCTCCCAGGTCGATGAGGTCTTTGGCCAGCGACCGGCCATTCTCGGCAGTTGCGAGTTTAGTGCCGGGTCCTACCGGCATGTCCACCACAACAGCGTCCGCTCCGACTGCCCCTTTTTTGGCCATAATCGAGGCCAGCATCTGGCTGTAGGGATCGATGGACAAAGCGTATTCCGCCTTGATCAATTTATCATCGGCAGGAGCGATATTCGTGGCTCCTCCCCAAACGATCACACCGCCTACCTTCTCGGTGATCTCCTTGATCTCATCGGCGCTGAACTCCACTGGCGCCAGAACCTCCATCAGGTCCGCTGTCCCGCCTGCACCGGTTATGGCTCGCGAGCTGGTCTTAGGAATGAGAAGGCCAGCAGCTGCAACTATCGGCACAATAAGAAGAGAGACCTTATTGCCGGGAACGCCTCCAATGCTGTGCTTGTCCATGACAGGATGGGTGTCGAAATGAATTCGCTCGCCGGTCTCGATCATGGCCTTGGTCAGCCACATGACCTCCTCGGAGTCCATGTTGTGGATGTAGGAGGCTGTAACATAAGCAGAAAGCTCAATCTCGCTGAGGTTGTTGTCGACGATATCCTGCACTATGGTTCGGATCTGGTCCTCATTGAGCTTTTTCTTGTCCATCATGCTCTTTATATAGCAAAGGGAGGCAGGCTTCGGAGCCGGTAGCACATCCACGGTGACGGGATTCTTCAGATCTTTCAGAGCCTCAGTGAAGATGCCGATCTCCCCTACCTTGACCATCTCCAGGGTTGTGTCGAGTATGGCCGTGGTTCCGGCACCTTTTGTTCTGACCCTGACGCGGTCTCCGGCATTGAGCCCTCTCTCTCTGGCATCCACTACGTTAAGCATGACCTTGTGCTGACCTATCTCAATATCAAAGGGACGAACATTCAGCATTTTAAAGACCTCTTCGTAATATTCATCAAAAACCTTAAGTCGCGCCTTCAAGGAGCGTTAGCGATCTGATCCATTCGCCTCGTGCCTCGCGCGTTGTTCCTACCACCAGTCGTTGGCCCTGATCAGTCTCTTCCAATACGCCTTTCGCCTCTATCATCTCGCCGGGTAGGGCCTGTCCGGCATAGGTATGAGTGAAGCAGAATATCTCTCTTACCTCCGGATGATCCAAATGGAAGATGGCTGGACTGTCGAAGGCAAACTCTGCATCTATCACTCTGGCCTCAATTAGGCTCGAGCCTATGGGCCTGCCTGCAGACTGCGGGCAGATCTGGCTCCAGTCCCTGGTAAAGAGCAGGTCGAAGTAAGTGCCATCGATCATTCCTCGATTTCCCTTTCTCTTCTCATGCGTCATGAACTCTTCAAAGCTGATTTCCGGCTTTCGCTTGGAATAGATCTTCTTCCAGGTGAATTCATCCAGATCCTCAATCAAACCTTTGGCCTTAGCTCGCGCTATAATTGCCCTCGCTTTCCACCACATGGGTCCATAGACAACGAAATCGATATCTGAGCTCGAACTATTCAGTCCCACTAGCATGGAACCGGTGATGCCCATCTCTTGCCAGGGAACGCCTCCTTCTTGCAGAATCGTGGCAATTTTCATAACTCTTGGATCCTTCCTGGCCACTGATCTCAAGCCCTCGGATGGTTGGTAATACCTGACCACATCCGATTCAGGAACAACATGAAGGTCCTGAACATAATCAGGCCGGACACGCTTTAGAAACTCAAACCCCTGATCGAAGTCCATCTTACGAAAACTTCTGCCATCGGCCTTGCGCTCTCCTGTGACATCGGGCACATATCGAAGCAGGGAGCGAAGACCTTCCGGATGGTTGTAGTCGGTTACTGCAAATATCCAGCCTGCTTTGGTCTCAAAGAAGTCTCTTATGCGGGCATTCACCCTATCGCCTTCATCACTTTATCCAGGCCCGCGCCCGGTCGAATGATCTCTCTCTTCTCCAGATCCAGCAGAGTGGAGGGCTCGCCGTATCTGCATTTTCCTCCATCCACTATCGTATCAACCCGATCTTCGATCTCGCTAGAGACCGAGGAGGCACTCATCGGTGCGGGCATTCCGGTTCGGTTGGCGCTGGTGGAGGTTATGGGTCCTGCCAGATCGATGATCCTCAGAGCCGTTTCGTGGTCTGGATACCTGATGCCGACCAATGGCGAGCCAGCTGTGAGAATATCCGGAACTACGCTCTTTCGCCGGACAAGAACTGAAACCGGCCCTGGCAAGAGCTGTTCTAGAAGATCCAGGTCTTCTCTGGTGACTTCAGCCACATTCCTCAGCATATCAAAGTTTGAGACAGCCAAAAAAATTGGCATGGAAAGAGGTCTTTTTTTGATCTGAAAGACCCTCATTACAGCCTGCTCATCTAGAGCATTGGCGCCCAAGCCGTAAACGGTCTCGGTGGGGTAGACTATCACTCCCCCGCCGATGATAAAACGAGCTGCGCTGGCGATCATTTCCTATTTCCGTTTGATGCTGGCAATATCACCCAAGGTCAATCCTCTGCCTGTGCTCCCGACCTTGACCCGGGATTCACTTGCCTGGTCGGTTAGCTTGATCCTCAGCTCCTTTTCCAGTTTCTTTCTAACCTCGTCTTCAGGAGATATGTCCTCCCTCTCGATCTTCTTTAAGAGGGTTGCTTTCTCCTTGATTCTCGCGCCTAGCTGCTCCGGCGACATACCCAGGGCTTCGCGTGCGTCCCTGATCTTGCGCCCGAACTCAGGAACCAACTCTACCAAATCCTTGAAATGGTCGCGAGGTTGGGGCCGTTTTACTATGAAGGCCCTCTCGACGGGAACCATCTTCCTCGGAACTGGCGTCCATTTGTCTTCTGGTTTTCCGAAGCGCGCACAGCTCTTGCATACGTCCAGCGTTGAGCGGTCGATCACTATCCTTTGGGGTAAACCTGAGATCTCAGCACCGCAAATCTCGCATTGCTTCTCGTTCATTTCGGAAACCTTTATAGGGGTCGGAGTTTAATAATCTTTGTAATTATGGATAGTGGAGAAGGCATGAATGAGTCACAGGCCGGCGCGGACTTTTCGCGCTACATCCTGGACCGTATGCGCCAGCTTGAAGAGCGCAACCTGGCGCTGCGTGAGCAAAAGGACCGCGTGGAAGGCGAGAAGAGGCTCATTGAGAACCAAAAGCTCAAGTTCGAGCGAGAGGCCCGCAAGCTCCGCAGCGAGCTGGAGCGCTTGCGCGTCGGTCCCATGATCGTGGGCACCATAGTTGATGTTCTGGATGAGAACAGAGTGATAGTTAAGAGTAGCACTGGCCCCAGATTCGTTGTAAATTTATCGCAATTTATTGATGAAGTGATTAAACCCGGAGCCCAGGTAGGCCTGAACCAGCAGTCCTTTGCTGTGATGTGCGTCCTGCCATCGCCTCGCGACCCAGCAGTCTTTGGCATGGAGATCGAAGAGGCTCCTGATGTCCGCTTCTCCCAGATTGGAGGGCTCGAGATTCAAATCTCCGAGATCAGGGAGATCGTGGAGTTGCCCCTGAAGCGTCCTGACCTTTTCGCGGCCGTGGGCATCGAGCCGCCTAAAGGAGTTTTGCTGCACGGGCCGCCGGGCACAGGAAAGACCATACTCGCCAAAGCCGTAGCCCAGAGCACTGAAGCTACCTTCCTAAGAGTCGTGGGCTCGGAGTTCGTGCAAAAGTACATCGGAGAGGGTGCGCGCCTCGTGCGCGAGCTCTTCGAGCTGGCCAAGAGCAAGTCGCCGGCAATAATCTTCATAGATGAACTTGATGCCATCGGTGCGCGCCGCATGGATGGAGCCACCAGCGGAGATCGCGAAGTGCAGAGGACTCTGATGCAGATTCTGGCGGAGATGGATGGATTCGATGCTCGCGGCGAGGTAAAGCTCATCGCCGCCACCAATCGTCTGGATATGCTGGATCCCGCATTGCTGCGACCGGGCCGGTTTGACAGAGTCATTGAGATTCCAATGCCAAATAAGGATGCACGCGAATCCATCTTAAGGATCCATACAGCAGGCATGAGCCTGGGTCCGGATGTAAACCTCAGAATGATTTCAGACCTCGCGGAAGGCTCTAGTGGTGCGGATCTCAAGGCACTATCTACTGAGGCCGGCATGTATGCTATTCGAGAAGAGAGGACAATGGTCTATCAGAGCGACTTCGAAAGCGCAGCGGCAAAGATCCTTAACAAAGAGAGAAACCGGATAATGGAGCCAGAAGGTCTCATTCAGCAGTATATTTGAAGATGGAGTCGCCCGGGCCGGAAGAGCGAGCCCGGTCGTCTTTCCCAATATATTTTGAACATGCGAAGGGCTATTAAAATGAGAATAATGAAATGTAAATATCTGTTGTTCGCCCTTTGTGCTATAATAGCCTAATTTGTGTCATATATCTTAAATACATCCGGCGATATCTTATCATTGTTAACCATCGGGTAAGATGTTTTCGAACCCATGCTGGATAGACCGATTTCCCTCCCGGCGCTATTCAGCATATAAATCATTGTGAATTAAATTCATCATATTAGGTTAAATTAGATTGAGGATATATGGTAATTTGTGGAAATTGTCGCGAGAATGTTATGCCGAAGACCTACTTTTCCGGGAGAGGATTCATATGCGGTTTGGGTATATTCTATTTGATTTATTATGGCCTGAGGATACCTCATTGTCCAAACTGTAATTTTCCTATGCCGCGAAGCAGCATTGTCTTTGGAGCCTTTTCCCAGAGTACCACCCAGAGAACCTCATTGAGTGGATAAGATAGGGGCAAATCGATTAATATTCACAAGAAAGGAAAAAATGATTATTCACATCTTAGACCTTATGTTCGTCACAAATTTGGTACAGCCGGGCATCGCGCGAGAAAAATGCGCGATTAACCATATCTCGCAGGCATAATAGGAAGACAAAGCTCATAGACTCAACAGATCTTGAAGTTTGGCAAGATAATTCCATACGATAATATTATTCTGTTTTTGAATTTCTGTGCTGAGTTCGGCCACGGAGCCTTCTATCTTTATCCAGAAGATCCAGGAATCGTAAAGCCAATCATCCCTCGATTTTAACTCCATGCTTCTTGAAGAATTCTACTAAAGCCTCCTCTACAACTTGACTTTGAGCATGCAGGTTGCCTTTGGATTGTACCGTATAGACCTTCAGAGTCTTAGCCATGGTTTCAGTGAGTGTTAGCGTAGTCTTGGGCATATTTTCACTTAATTAGGGTTTGAGTTTATATAGATTATGGTACTATTAAACTTTGGTATCAAAATTTAATTAATAAGGCCGGCATTATGGGAGTTACGATGTCTCTTCGCCATTTCGATTGGATAACCTAGGGTTACTATGGCTTTTCAGTTATTAGTTAGCCTCTCCGCCTTTCTCTGTGAACTTTGTGCCCCCGTGGTCAATAATCATAGCTTGATAATCAAATCCTTTATTAGTTATTATCTCCCGGGCTATGAAAAAAGAGCGAGGTCTACTTGAAACTATGTAGACCGACCATATTTCCTTCCGTATCCATAATCATAGCGATCCATCCCATATCTCCGATCTTGGTCTTTGGATTAACAATTTTCCCGCCGGACAACTCTATTCTTCCAAGGACCTCATCAATTATTCCTTCGCAGCTCAGGTAGACACGGGTTCCATTTGCAGAAGGCTTGTTTCCCTGGCCCGGCGGCACCAAATCTCCGCTTACTCCATCCATCCCCTCCATCGGGAAAAATCCCAGTTTTCGTCCCATGAATGTATCTACGCGGATCTCATTGCCCAAGATGTCAGAGTAGAACTTCACAGCGCGATCAAAATCCTCAGTAGGGATATCAAACCATGTGATTACATTTTTCATGATCGATATTAGGGCTCTAAAGCTATAAATATTTCGAACTCTAGGAATAGACTCCGAAACTGTGGTAAGAAAGCTGAAACCCAATTTTATCTGACCGAATCTAATTCAAGAGAAAAGTTTATTCGTCTTTATGATGACGTAGTTCTATGGAGATTCGCAGTCGATTTGATGTCGCCATGAACGCAGTCGTTCTGATGATCTTCATTGCCACCATCTATGTGACAAAGGATTTCTTTTCCACAATCCTATTCAGCATAGTCCTGATTTATCTGCTAAAGCCCGTTTATGCAGGCCTTTTCCGGATCACCAAACGCGAATGGCTCTCATCACTCTTTTCCATGCTAATAGTGTTCGCAATAATACTGGCAGTACTCATTGGATTATCAGGGGTTCTATTGGTCGAGATAATTAACCTGCAAAGTTCAGGGAGCCTGTCAGCCATTAAGCTCTCAGGCATTTCGAATGGCCTCATTCTCTGGATGAACGCCAGCCTTCCAGCCTCAGTTATCCCATATGTGAATGGGATAGGCGACATTCCTGCAGCCATGGCCTCCTATGTAACACCCATTGTGGAAGCGCAGCTATCCGGCTTTGTTTCAGCATTGCCAATATTATTTGCTGAGTCCTTGGTGGTGATATTTTTCACATATTGGATGCTCATCGACGGCAAACACATCCTGGATCGGGCTGTCGAACTGCTGCCCAAGACCAGAAGAGGGATGTTCCGTCGTTTTCTGAAAGAACTGGATGGTATATACACGACGCTTTTTACAGTATACTTCAGCACGGCAATAATTTCTGGGAGCGTGGCATCCCTGGGATTCTATCTATTGGGCATACCCAATTCCTTGCTTTGGGGAACGCTGGTGGCCCTCTTCGCCCTGGTTCCGATTCCCGGCCCACCGGGGGTTTACGTGCCCATGGCCATCTATTACTCCCTGATCAAGGATTATCAGACGAGCATTATCCTGCTGGTTTTCGGAGTGATAGGAATCACATTGGTACCCACCAACATCATAGCGCCGCAGCTGGCCCTGAAGACCGCAAGGATTCATCCTATATTGACATTGCTCGCCTTCATCGCACCCATCTTCGTCTTGGGAATGGTGGGCATTATTGTAGGACCAATGCTCTACGGTCTTCTTCTGGCAATTTACAGGACGGAAGTGTATTACCAAAAAATATAGGAAAATATTTGGGAAGAATTCCGACATCAATGGGTTTCAAGGAAAAGTCTGCCTTTGCTAAGTGCTTATAATGCATAACTTCTTATATAAATATACAAGCATGATTGACGCATGTCTTAAAAATCAAAAAAAAAAGAAAGTGCGGCCTTTCTTACACTTTCAGATCAGCTGTGCAGTGCGAGCACTTGACAGCAGTCTTGGCGATGCTCTCTTTGCAGTAGGGGCATTCCTTGGTGTTTGACTCTGGTGGAGCAGGCTTTTTCTTGGCGGCGTTTACCTGCCGGATCAGCAAGAATATTGCCAATGCCACTATCAGGAAATTGATAATTGTGTTTATGAACAGACCGTAGTTGATTGTGGGCGCTGCTGCCGCCTGAGCCGCTGCCAGAGAAGCATAGGTCTTTCCATCCAGAGATATAAAGAGGTCGCTGAAGTTCACGCTGCCCAGGATCATTCCCAGAGGCGGCATGATGATATCCTTCACCAGGGATGTGATTATAGCTCCAAAGGCCACCCCGATAATGATGCCTATTGCCATATCCAGGACATTTCCCTTCATGGCAAAATCCTTAAACTCGCTTATAAATCCCATAAGTCCTCACCCTATAAAATGACTCAAACCAATCTCAGTTTTAGGAGCTCAAGATATATACATTCTTTTGTTAAATGCATCAAGTATATTTAATTCATATTTTAATATAATATTATTCGAGTGAAAAGGTTATACTGAAATTGTGCATACGAGAATAATATTATCTATATAGGATATATAGACAGCAGAAAACCTTAGTAGAAAGAAAGCGCATCCTATTATGATGAAAGAATACACCAATGGAGAGTTAATTGTCCAGTGGAACCCGGAAAAATGCCAGCATGCCGGGGAATGTGTGAAAGGTCTGCCTGAAGTGTTCAGCCACGATAGCAAGCCCTGGATAAACATGCAAGGAGCGAGCTCTGAAGAGATCAAGTCGATCATAGATAGATGTCCTTCCGGAGCTCTGACATATAAAAGAGCGGGATCTGTTGGAGATAGAGAAAATACCTCCGCAAAGATCAAGGTTGTAAAAAACGGTCCATTCCTTGTAGAAGGTGATTGCCCCTTGATCGACCCGGAAGGAAAAGATGCTGAAGTCCGGGGACCGTATGCGCTCTGCAGATGCGGCGGCTCCAAGAAGAAGCCCTTCTGCGATGGGACGCACATTAAGATCGGATTCGATGATACCAGGTAATCGTGGTCCGGCCAGAGATCCCGAGGTGAAAATTACAGGAGCAATTTCGAGCGGGATTATTCCCTTTTTATCATTCTGCAGAAACGAAGAACGCATCTGCTGCTTCCTTTGCAGATCATATCTTCTCGCTCGAATCCTATTTCCCCAAAATCGGCATCAATCTCCTTGAACTCCTGAGACCAAATAGAATTCTCCACCCGGCAGATGAGGTCGCCCACCTTTTCCGACAACTCCCCACGTCCCGAACCTATCATCAGATCATGCCAGGGGCACCTTTTTACGATAACCTCAAAGCCGTTTTCCTGTCTTAACAAGTCGTAGTCAAAGCCCTCCAGGCAAAGCCTGGCGGCAACGGCCTCCTGCAATCCCTCCAGTCCGGAACTCAGTTTCATCATAGCCTTAATGGTGCGGGCCTGTATCTTCGGCAGAACCTTCCAGACAGCCTCGTCCAATTTCAGCGTTGCCTCAAAACCATACTTCTCCTCGACCATCATGAACCAAAGACCGTCCGCTGCTGAGTAGGACCGGCGAAAATACTCCGTCTTTTGCTCATCCGTCAAATCCGTCACCTTTCCGACCTCCCGATCTCTGGATTAGCGGTCCCGGACTTCCGGCCGGCCTTGAGGATGCCTTTACATGATTCCAGGGACCTGTGGCATTTTTCCGCCAGATCCCGTGTCTCGCCGGCAGCCGGATCGTTGGCCTCTTCAAGCTCCTCGGCTATTGCTTTGTAGATCTTGAAAGCCTTTTTGTAGGCCTTAAGAGCCTTTTTGCCGCATTCCGTTTTATCTTCTACTTCGGACAGAGTGAAATAGGCAAAAGCCAGATCCCTCAAGATCTCAGCCGCCTCCAGAGGCGCCCTCTCCGGAGTATGATATTGCAGGGCTTTCTCGTAGGCCTCGATGGCCTTTCTGCAATTTTCCGCCTTGTCTACGCTCTCTGCCAGCGTGATGAAGCTATAGCCGAGATTCTTCAGGGCGTCTGCATGCTCATCAGGGCTTATTTTATCAAAGATCCTGACGGCTATGAGGCTTGCATCAATGGCCTTTCGACAGTTCTCTTGCCTCTCCTCTACCTCTGCCAGAGCCGAATATGCAGCCCAGAGCAAGATCTGCGTCTCAGCATGCTCCAGAGGATGATCTTTTTCATCATAGATCCGCAGGGCCTCCATAGCTGCATTCACCGCCCTCTTGCAATCACTGGCTTTGGCTTCTGCAGAGATTTCCGTATCCGCTAGCATGCTGCAGGTGATCGCCATATCTTTCTGGCACGATGCATACTCCAATGGCTGGTCTACTAGAGAGTAAACGCGCAGTCTCTCTTGACAGGCCTCTAGAGCAAGGAGACAGTTTTCAGGACGATACTCGATCTCAGCTATTGTAAGATAGGCCAACCACAGTGTTCCCTGGGCTTCAGCATAGTCCCCGGGCGAATCCTCCAGCTTGACGATCCGCAGCGCCTCTTGAGCCGCACGAATGGCTTTCATGCAATTGCTGAGACGGTCCAGGCTCTCACCCATTGTGAGATAGACATTCCCCAGATTATTTTGCGTGGTTGCATAAAGCTTGGGGAAATCCTCCGGAGAATATATCCGCAGAGCATTCTTATAAGACTCCAGTGCCCGCTGACAGTTCTCAAGCCCCTCTTCTTCTTCGGCCAAGTCGAGATAGGCATTTCCCAGGTTGTTCTGGGTTGCAGCATAGGCCTCCGGCCGGGTCTCTGTCGTTCTGATAAGGAGGGCGTCGCTGCATGACTGAAGGGCACGCCTGCAATTCTCTGCCCTATCCACCGCCTCAGAGAGGGAGAGATATGTTACGGCCAGATTATTTTTCACAGCCGCATACTGCTCTGGATAGCGATCAGGAGAATAAACCAGCAAAGCCTTCTGATACGATATTATAGCATGATTGCAGTTATCTTTGCGATCTATGAACTGTGCCAGTGTCAGATATGCACTTCCGAGGTTGGTCAGAACTTTCGCGTGCTCAGAAGGGCGATCCTTAAGGTCATAAATACGGAGGGCATTTTTGCAAGCTTCAATTGCACTGTTACCGTTTTCGAGTCCATTCTCGACTTCCGCCAGTCTCCGAAATGCCGAACCCAGCTGGTCCTCTAGAGATGCGTAATCCTCGGGAGCGCTGGCCTCGGAAAAGACGGCAAGGGCCTTTTGCCATGAATTGATAGCTATCCTGAGGTTCTCTGCTCGATCTCTCAGGTTTGCCTTCTGTGCATAGGCGAAGCCCAGGCTTCTCATAACCTTGGCGTGAGGATTTGGATAACGCTCCAGCGTGTAGAACTGGAGAGCTTCTCGATAGGCTTGAATTGCTCGCTCAAAGGTTAGCAAATTCTTATCTTGCCTGAAAATTTCAAGGCAGATATCACCCATCTTTCTCTGGATATTACTCCTCTGCAAATTATCCATTTCAAAGGCCAGCATTCTCTCACAGACCTTCATGGCCTTTTCGTATTCGGCATCACCCTCGACGATCATTTCAGCACCTTCTGATTGACAACATCTATGATTGCCGAAATAGGAGATACTACCCAATGCTCTATTATTGCTGCCAAGCCTCCTGAACTTCCTGATACATCAATCTAAGAATGCTGCTACATCTACTCTTCGCCCATTGGCCTCTCTATGAAAAGATAATAAGATCTTGATTGCCGATTGTATACTTACTTAATATACCGAAAGAGTTAAATCCAATAAAGTTCATATTCTTCATGTGGGATATGGTCAGGAGTATCCCAAAATAGAGTTGATAGAATCCGCTAAGAGGCAGATATTCAGGTCCAACCTCCTTCCTGGATATTTACCTCTTTTTCGCTATTTTGATAGGGAAATTTCAGGATTGATGATTTATTTTATTTGAGTTTCGTTATTTCAGAGAGCCTCGCTGGAATGATCATTAATGACCTTATGTGTTTTCTTGGATATTTTTAGGGAATTTCACTTGAAAACCACGACATCCAGGAGGAGCAAAATGGCTCCAAAAAAGCCTGATATGGTGATTATCGTCTCAGTAGTTATCTCTAGATTATGCACGGGCCACCTCGTAAGCAGATCCGCGATATATAGTTTTCCATAAACGAGCGGGATGGCAACAACAGAGATATGGAAGAGCAAAAGGTTTACGATTCTGGAGCCAAACTAGCCTCTCATTCCAGGGTGAGAAGTGCCTGTTGTTATCGAGGTAAATAGATGAGCCAAATGATCGAGTCGGGCATGATCCGGCGGGATAAGAAACCCTGCGGCCGAGGCGAATCTG
>Ga0182011_10000803_pt1 | contig 27388 bp, 26 predicted proteins | sample 711E1DmetaG_FD_120481 | JGI IMG/M metagenome (GOLD analysis project Ga0182011, IMG submission 120481) | Permafrost microbial communities from Stordalen Mire, Sweden - 711E1D metaG | ecosystem: Environmental > Terrestrial > Soil > Wetlands > Permafrost | place: Sweden: Stordalen | collected...
TGAGATGACGGTAGCGCATGTGCTTGGCAACCCTGACTTGGCGGTTTGGATTCCAAGATGCTACCCCATCTCGTCCTCTCCCCGCTCAGATTCCCCGTTGCACTTCGCTGTTGAATCCGCCGGGTAAAAGATAAAACTGGCGCGAATCTACCTTTGCTGACTTGAGGATAGGGAGCAGGCTGGGATATGCAGCCAAAGCTGAGTTCTACATATAAATCAGGTGACGCAGCGCGCCTGCCCGTTGGGTGGGAGGAACAAGGCTCTCCCGCACGCTGGGAGCACAAACAGGGCGGGAAAACGGGCAGGCGCAAAAAATGGGGTCCGGCGCACCAGACCCCACCCTATTGCAATGTTTTGTAATCCGCTCCGCAGGGAGCGGACTAGCCGCGAATCGATTTGTCGTTAAAGGCTTCAAGAAATCCTTGCGCTTGGATATTGCGGTCCCACTGGCGGGCGAACGTCTCGTGCTCTCTGTGCAGGTCAGACAAGACAATGCAATCTTTTTCGCTCACATAGCGTGAATACTGCTCAATGCCGAGATAGTCGTTACGGAAATAGAAGCTCGACAGGCTCAATGCGCCGAGCGACGGCTTCACCAACTCGAAGCACATTTCCGGGTCGCGCATTGGGTCGCCATTCTGCTTGCCGTAGTGCGCTATTGAGATTGCGGGCAGTCCGCACGGCCCCGGCTCTGGCGTGGCTTCAATCACAAGGGCCATGAACGGCGGATTCTCGATCTTGAGGTAGAGCGTGGGCCGGTAACCTCCGGCCCGCTCAAGGATGCGAAGAATGGTTTTCATTACGCCACCTCCGCGAATTCGTCCCGCGTCTCTGGCGTCGCGGCTGCATGTTTCGCGTGTTTGCTGGTTGACTCTTCGGTGATGGCTTCAAGAATCACAGCGGATGTGCGCTGGATGACTTCCAGACTTTCGGCCAGCAATGCCGCATTTCCGGCGTACATCTGGATATAGTCCGAAGATGCCTTTCCCATCTCAAGGCCGATAGCTTGGCCAACGATGAAAGCCACGGCCTCGGCTTCCGTCTCGCGCACGGTGGCGGTGGTCATGGTGCGGCGGTCGCTCTTGTGCAAAAGCTCATGCGCCGTTTCATGGACCAGACAAACCAGATCCTCGGCGGGCGTCTGGCCGGGAAGAATGGCAATCCTACCGCCGTAGCTCACGCCAAGAGCGGGCGCTATGTTTTCGTTGTATTCAAGGGCGATGTTCTGCGAATCAAGAAAGGCAATCAGACGGTTGCGGTGTTCGCCCACTTCGCCGGTAATGTTGTGCTCGAACTCGGGCAGGTCCGCGCCTTCGGTCTGCGCCACATCGAAGATGTACACGGCACGGAAGCCAATCAGCACGGGCGCGGCCTTGGTGCTGTCGTCTTGTTTGCTGCGCTGGTTGCCGTCGTCCTTCGTGCGCCGCTTGCCGACCATCGGGGCGAGAATCTGAATCCCCTTCTCGCCACACTTCACGAAACGGCCAAGCTCTTTCCATGTATGGAACCTGGCAACGTGGGTTGCTGTCGGGCGCTGCCTCGCAATGCTCAAAATGTTGCCGAAAGAATACGCATGGAAACGGGCCATTGCCGCGAGATACGCGGTCAAGGTTTCGCTCTTGCCTGCTTCAAGCTGTTGGAGCAGGTAGTCCACGGCCTGTTTGATGAGTTGCTGCGTGGGGTTGTCGCGTTGCGTGGTGCGCTGCTGGTAGGGGGATTCGCTCGGCATCGCCGCATTTTTACTGTGCGGCGCGGTGGTGGTGGTCTTGCTGCTGGCGTATGGCATGATGTTCGCTCTCCTCTGTTGCCCGCGTGGGGCGAGATTCTGAAGGAGGGCATCTGCATCAAACCAAATTTCTTTTGTTGAGTGCCCCGCTTCATGTCTTGCGCGGCGGGCAGGGGCGCGGAGGGTTCTGTCAAGGGCGCGGTTTTTCGCGTTCATCGAAGCGCAGCGGAGACCCTTGACGGGTTCCGACCGACTCTGCCATAAAGCCGCATGAAGCGGGGCACTTAACGAAAGAAGAAATTAGGTTCTCTTCCGAATGGACTTGGGGAGGGGAGTTGCGGGGAAGGAACGGCCCCGCTGGGATGGGTAGCGCAAGACGCTGGCATTATCTGCGGCTGTAGCGAGGGAAGGTTCCCTTTCCCGCGAATAACACCGTACATTACATGCGACAAAAAGCACAAAGTAGCTATTGCACCATGTGTCGAAGACTCGCTGACACTGAACACTCTGTCGGCGGATAAGAACAATGTTCTATTCCAAGGCCAAATTCTCTCCTTTATTAGCGAGGTATGCTGCCAAAAGTCCAGAAGGTCGGCTACGCTTTTGGGGATCGAACACCGCCATATTACCAATAACCAAGAAGCTATCTTTGGCACGAGATACCGCAACATTTAACATGTTATGCGTTTGGTCAAAGAAGGCTCCGCCCTTGAATGATTCTCCGTAGGTAGGAGAAAAGATTATAATGGTGCGCTCAGCTCCTTGCAGAGCATGAACAGTGCCTACGGTGAGGCTCTGGTCCTTTCTCATGAGATCGGGTATTTCTGTGCGTAGCAGGCGATCAATCATACGAGCTTGGGACTTAAAAGGGGTAATGACACCAAGCAATTTCCAGAGCGATGTTTCTTCACCATACTGATCGGTATAGTGATTTACTATTTGCATCCGGTTGGCCTTGATCCATCTAACAATGGATTCAGCTTCTTTACAATTGTGACGGCTTTCTCCGGTGGTCTTCTTGTCTTGGTCCACAACGTTTAAGTATCCGAATGCCGGAAGTATGCGATTGTTTCGTTCAATACTCGGGCGCATTGGATCAAGTCGGCCAGAATAGATCAGTTCATTGCAATAGCCAATCAATTCAGGGACACAACGACGATGCTCGGTCAGCATCAAACCACGCATATCGTTATACTTTTGAACAAGGCAACTGCGGTTCGCAATGCGCATTAGGCTGCCTTTTGCAGGTGTATAACCGCCTCCAGCCAGAGCGTCATAGTGCAAGTCATGTGGATTCGACATCAAACCAAATTTCATGGCGTTGGCGCGGTCTGTTTTCTCGCCGTTATTCCAGACAGGCTCAATTTGATAGATATCGCCAACCACCAGGGCACGCTTGGCGAGAGCGAACATTGCAGCGCCAACATCTGGCGCTACCTGACCAGCTTCGTCAACAATCAGCAGGTCAATTGCATTCCAGAAAGGTATATTCTCCCCCTGCCATGCGGTAAAGAACGAGGGGGCCATGTGGAGGTTTGAAACGATACAGGGTGAAATCTTTGCAAATCTGCGGTATTTCGCCTCCAACCGCGCACGTCCTTTAGAGTCGGCTTCGCCGGTCTTCAAGCGGCCCTTCATCTCCAGCAACCACTTGCCAGACCAGTACCAGTCGGACATGCTGAACATAGGTGCTCGCAATGCTGTGTCTAGCCTATCGTTGAGTCTGTCAAGCGGCACGTCGAGCAGGCTTTCGTAACCGTGATTCAATGTGTCTTGCCAATGCCTGAATACCTTATCTATCTTCGAAAGTGCTTGTTCGGAAACAATGCGTCGTTGAATGGATGCATTCTTTTGAGACGCTATAGTAGTGAGACGATCAATGATAGGTTCCAGTGCAGAAGTCTTGCTCGCCATTGTGGTCTTCTTAAGATCATCAAAACATAGCTCCATGCCGTCATCGCGGTGCTTCCTGTCAGCCGTCAGCGGATTGGACATGAGGAAACGTCTATCACGCGCCATTCTCCGTTTGCGTATCTCCTTGCCTATCACCGGAATAAGGCAAAAGAGGTCAAGCCACAAGGGGGAATTCGCAAGATAGGCGTTCCAGTCACGTTCAGAGCTATTGATCATGGACAAGGACTCTGCATAGACACTTTCGACCGCTTCCTGCTCGTCTTTACAAGCCAGAAGCTCTTGATCTAAAGCATGGATTACAGACTCCTCAGCATCAATTTGAGATTGGTAGCGGGCCAACAGTTGCTTGCATGAAATAACTGGGTTGTCAGTGACACTTTGGCCGGTCTCTCGATACAAAGCGAAGCGAGCCTCAACAATATGCTTGAGTTTTTGCGCGAAATGTTTCAACTGTACATGCAGTGTTTTGACTACATCTGCGACTGAATTCTGTTCTTCTTTGAACCAAGCCGAAGCCTGACGCAAGAAGAATTCTTCAGCTGACTCAACTGCCTCTGCGGTCTCGTACTCTGAGTAAGGATGGCTCTTGCTTGTGCAGGTTGGATACTTACTTTCACGAGATTCCGATGCGAGAAACAAGCCGAACCCGCCACCATAAGGGTGCCATCGTCTATGACCGGTCTCTGCACAGATTTCTGCGAAGTCTTTCAAGACATTCTCGACAGCTTTGACATTTGTCGAGGTGACGACAATCAAAGGACATTCAGACTCCTTCAGCGCGGCCTCTACCCACAGCTGAGCGACGACACTTTGAAGTAATGTCGTTTTGCCCGTACCCGGAGGTCCATTGACAGCCAGAACCTGACCTTTGCCAAGGAGTGCCAACTCGACCATGGCTTCTCGTTGAGTTGGCGAAAGCGGGTGCTTCTGATTGATGTGGCCCATAGTGCTAGAGTACGATTGCTCCGACGCTTGAATAGAAATTGGCGGTCGTGATGGCCGATCTATGATCGTACGCAGGTTATCGAGCAACGGAAGATTTTGTTTTTTACTGATGATCTCGTCATAGAGCTTAATCAGATGTATAGCGGGCACCGACTGTTCCCCGAGAAGGCCGTGCCACGCGGAGACGAGTTCATATCCGTCAGTCGCGAAAACTGGGGGTATTTCGTCAACGTAGGAACTGGGCGGGAGGGACGGCAGACTGGAACCTGTTACCGCTTCAAATAGTTTTGAAGCTGTTTCTAGCGTGTCGCCAAAAGAAACTGCCTTTTCGGGTAGATTGCTCATGAACTTGTCATACTCATCGAGATGGCCGATGGCTATGGACTCTAGCGTTGGTTCCAGTAAATTGCGCGGTATCCATGGATGACGATCTGGGTCCGGCCAAAGACAGCCAGTACGATCCAGGAGACAAGGAATACAGAGAACCGACAGACCTTCATGGATGTTGCCCGCTCTGCGCTTGATGCCATGACCCACCACTTCGGAAAGGCGAGCCGGAATCAAAAGAAATGGGAGCACATTCGCAGATTTCCCATCCGACCGCGCTTTGCTGGCGGCAAACTTTGCTGTCGTCCATGTGGTAACATCCGGTTCTGCAGCCGTAATCCGCCACGCCTCATTAAAATAGCCAATTTCGACGGGTTTACTCTCTGCTAAAACTTTTGGGTGAAGTAAGCTGACCTCCGCAAGCGCGGCTCGCCAGTATGGCAGAGGTACCTTGTCTGTCTTTGCAGCTTCATCGATGTGCGCGTTCAGTTCTTGTTGATAGCCTTCGTCCGGTTTGAGCAAGTTCATACCTGTCCTACATAATCCTTTTGCATCGATAGATTATCGAAACTGTTGAAGAAGGCTTGAAAGCGTTTTGTTAAATTGGATTGTCGCCTAAGATAGGCCGGTTGTTGAAGATGTCCTTGTTGCTGACACGTTGTTTGGCGTGGTAGATCTTCTCCGAGTCTTCCAGCAAGATGCGCGGCTCCAGCTTTGGCCGGTTCTCTTTGCCAATCCTTGTCAGTTCCAGTTTTTGCTTCTTGCTCATGCCTTTGCTTTCATTGTCTACAGCAGCTTCTTGTTGTCATGGTTCTGAAGAATTTATTCACAAAGTTTCTCACTGGACGCGTTTATTGAACGCGGTCATCGACCAAGAGAAGGCCTTCGACTCTAGACGTATCCATGTACTACCCTAAACAATACTCAGGGTCAGAGTTTGGTAAAAGGATAGCGGCTCTTGATATTGGCATGGAAATACTGTCCCTTCGAACCGGCATTCATTAATCCCTCATACTCGCCTTCGGGTACTCCTGCATATTGGTACACGCCGCCGTGATTGAACTCAATCTCGAGGGTTTGGCTATCGGCGTCATAGCCGACACTGGAGAGGTTGCTTGAGCTAACAGGTACACGTTCCATGATGTGAAGTCTCCTTTCATCTGGCGCCTTAGCGCGGTCTTGCTGCATCCGTCATCACACTACTTTTGGATCTTGCCTTCGCCATGCCTCGACAAGTGGCTTGAAATCCTCGCCTTCTACTGGCTCGGTCCATCCGCCGCTTTTGAGCCGTTTACCATCTTGTCCCTTCGGTACTACAACCTTCGGGTCATCGCTGTCGGGTCGTCTCCCCTCTGGAGGGCGGTTAATGATCGCGCGGATAGGCATATTTACGGCCTCACCAACGATTAATGCTTCGCCAGTGCGGAGAATTGGCAGCATAGAGAACAAACCTTTGAGATTGTCCGAGGCGCAAGAAGTAACTTGGGCGCGATCTGAGTCGTTGGTTAAACGCATGGCAACGACTGTTCCGCACTGCGACAGGATAGTGGAATCAACTTCTGAGGGACGCTGGCTGACTAGCATTAGCCCAACGCCATATTTCCTTCCCTCTTTTGCAATGCGCCGTGCCGCAATTGCGGCACGGCTCTTTGACCCAGCACCAAGATAAGCATGGGCTTCCTCCAACACTACAAGTAGCGGCCTTACTCGGCCACCTTCTGGCTTTAACCTTCCCCAGAATAATGCGTCGTATAGAATACGCAGCACCGCTCCTATCAAGTCATCAACTACCGCCGGTGGCACACCTGATAAATCAAATACTGAAATGGGCGCATCTGAACCTACCCATGTTGAAAGTAGCTTGTCTAGATCAGATTGTGTCGATCCATTCTTTGCGACGGCCCACTCACCAGGTTTGAATAGAAACTGCATACGAGGATCGCGCAGCTTGCTTTCCAATACGTCAAGGTGTTGACGTGGCGCATCCATATAAAGTCCCTTGTTTATTTTTTCGGTTCCTGCTGCTGCCGAGACTGGACGAAATCGAGGACGAATAAGTTTGTCGGCATCACCCACGGCATCGGTCAGAGGAGTACCTTCCTGAACATATGCCCGCGTCGCATCGGTCTGGTTTTGGTTTTTGCTGGTTTCAACGTGGGTCGCGCACTGCAACGAGTACAGATCGTGCCAAAGCTTGTGCACCGAAAAGGGTAGCGGAGTATCGACCGTGACGGCAATGTCCGACAATCCATGGGGCACGCCACTCGGCTTCGATGCCAGCTTACTTGATAGTAGCTTCTCTTGCAGAAGAGCTAACGGCGTTCCTGACACCGACCCCATTGACATGGAGATGAACTCCTCTGCTGTAAGCGCCCAGAACGGAACATAAAGTTCTCGTTCACTGACCTTGAGATTTTCACCGACCCTAAATACTCTTGCCTGATCGCCAAACGCCGTTACGTATTCGCCATGAAGATCAAACAATACAACGCGGGCCGACTTGAAACGTGCTGGGTCCGAAACAACACTCAGGAGGCTGGCTACCGTAGTGGATTTTCCTGCGCCTGTACTTCCGACGACAGCGGAATGACGGCTGACAAGACGGTTCAAATCGAGATATGCATTGATTGATTCAGCACTGGCCACCCTTCCAATAGCTACATATCCGTCTTCATCACTAGGCGCGTATACGGTTCTGAGATCGGATTCAGTTGCCACATGGACCATATCGCCGATAGACGGATACTGCGAGATTCCACGTTCAAACTTGATTCCTCTGCGCCCCTCACCAACAAGTTCAACCCTAAGCCAGCGATTGCCGAGTTGAGGCGCGAGTTCTGGTGGTCCGGGCGCGGCTCCCGCACCAACCTGCGAGATGATCCCGAACAGATCAACATAGCCGGAGGGGATGCGCACGAATCCACCGACTTGGCCGACGCGGTATGCCTCACCATTGACAAACATCAGGCCGCCCGGAGTATTTTCCGACAGCTTTACGCTGATACTTGAGCCATTCACATCCTCTACGGTTCCAAGACGCGATGGATCAGAGTTAGACGGTTGGTTGTGCATCGTTGCTCCTCGTTCCGCAAAGCCGCTCCAGAAATAGTCCAAAGTAGTGAAAGTCGCCAAGGAGACAACGTAGTTGGTTCACGGGCGCACCGGAAGTCGAGACAACTTCCTCATACAACCATGGCTCGTGTTCTTTTGTGCTCGGTGTGCCAGGGCGATAAATCCCAGCGCGAGTTCCAATGACTGCACCGTTTTTCGCTAGGACCGTTAGGTCGGCCTGCTTCTCGGCATACTGAACAGCCCTCGGATGATCTTCTAAGTTGGAATACATCAGAGCAAAGCACTGTGCACTCCGATTGCCACGCAATCCATCAAGAAGTACCTCGTTGAGATGATCATCAAGAAACGAATAGCCACAAATAACCAACCTTGGTGCGTCTTCTTCCTGTCTGCCCGATTCACTGTGGGGCTTGGCGAGTCTGCCATAAAAGAAAGCCTTCAGTCGGTCCAGCATTGCCAAATAAGGCATCCGGCGACTTTGGTCGTACTTCAAATGGGAAGGAAAGATCATCGCCTTGCCCTCTTTCGCTTCTCCTGTCACCCGAACTACTCGTGTGACCTTAGTAGTTTCAATGGTTTCCTCGCGCTTCTCCCAATTTATTGATCCATGTAGCTTCCAGAGCCGAGTCCAACGCGCCGGAATTGCGTCATGTTCAATCGAAGACAAATCAAACCACGGTTCGCGCGAGCCAACGAATCCGTCAAAGTGTGGGTGAGACTGTTTCTCAAATGCTTCTTCAAAGAGTAGATCGTAATTCGGCGTAAATATCTCAACTGGTGATGTGCGATACACTCCTCCGACCCATGATGCGAAATGGTTGTAGGAACAGCGGTATAGAGGAAGTTTTTTGTTCATTCGCTCGGTAATGAGGGAACAGATTTTCTCGTCGAGGTCGGTCAGTGCCTTCTTCGACATACCCAAGAATTCAGCATTCCCTCTTCGATTAGCTATTGCGCGAATCTCGGTCAGCACATCCTCTACTGTGGGCTCCTTACCTCCATCTGTTTGGCACTCTTTGCACCATGATTCCCACTGAACCCGGAACTGAGATTTTCCGTTCGAAGCGGTATCGGCTGCGGCCAAACCCGCAGCAATTTGCTTGGTTAGTTCCACAACAGCCGGGATTAGAGTGATGCTTTTCTTCCCCGCAGCATCATAGATTCCGAGAGGGCATCCTGCCCCGAGAAAGCAGCCAATACGCTGCTTGTCGTCTTGCAGAACAAGACGCAGATTTTCCGCCTGCTGCGCTGCATCATGAAGAGGCTCCAGCGGAGGAGTTTTAGAGCTGCTTGCCGCAGCAGAAAAACCTGCGATGGTTGTAGAAATTCCAGCGATTGGGGTAGTGGACACGACGATAATCCTCCTCAGCTTTCATTCTCGGGGTTAGCTAGGGTCAACAAACTCAAGCCGTCGATTTCCTGAATGGACTTGCCTGCAATTCCCTGCAAGTCACCGTGCATTCCAACGGTCGCACCCATTACACGCTCAATTTGCTGCTGCCGCTTTGCCCACTGCTTCATAATCACCTTGCGCTCTTTGTCTAGATCGTCCTGCATAGATGAGAATGCCTCGACGAGGGCTTCAACGCGTTGGCGAAAGAGCGGGCCTGTCAAATACTGGTAGACCATTTCGGCCTTTGTCTGCTGGCCTTCGCTGATGAGCCTCGCATTGCTCACCTGAAGGAGCGTATGACGCAAAATGGTGGCGACAGGTAAAAGTGAGCGCGGATGCGTGATCCATACCCCGTCAATCACATCGAATGTTTCAATGCCATCCGGCAGGGCTTGGGATACCAGCACAGATATGTCGGCCTTGGCATTTCTTTGGTCGTCGCGCAACTTTACTAGCCAGTTATGATTCCAGTTCTTTGTGCGCTTTGACTCCCACAGGATTGTACCGCTCATGACGCCGCCAGGGCTGACGACGCGCTGAAGAGCATCTCCGCCGAACTCACCCTTAGCGACAGGCTCAATCGTGTCGTATGGAAATTTGAGTCGAAGCTCGTTTTCCAATTCGAGTTCCTGAACCTCGCCCTGCAACTGCTGGGAACCTTGCTCAGCCTTCTGTTTCAGTTCTTCGATTTTCTGCTGCATGGAGGCAATGGTCTGATCTTTCTCCATCACCTTGAGCTTGAGTCCGTCCTCTGCTTCCCGCTTGGCCTGAGAGCGGACTTCCGACAGTCCCTCCTGCACGCGCGTTTCAACGGTCAGTTCGAGTTCGCGTTTTGCATCGTCCAATTCGCGCTGCTTCTTGATTAGCTCTGCTTGCGCCTTTTGAGCTTCGGCCAGTTTCTCGTCGCGCACTTTGAGGACTTCTTGAAGCTCTGACAGCTCCTGGGCCTTCGTCTCAAGTTCCGCTGCGCTGGCGAGCTTGGCCTTTCTCGACTCCTCTTCAACCACTCGTGCTCGTTCGGACTTGAGCTGCTGTGCCACCTGATCGATGACCTGCTGTTCAAGTGCACGTTTTTCTTCGACCATCTGGCGTTCTTTGTCGCGTACTTCCTGCTCACGCTGGGCTATCTGCTCATCCTTCAGCTTGAGCTCCTCAATGCTCTTTTGCATCATGGCGATGGCCTGATCTTTTTCCATCACCTTGAGCTTGTGCCCTTCCTCTGCTTCCTGCTTCGCCAGAGAACGGACTTCGGTAAGGCTTTCCTGCACGCGGGTCTCTACGGTCAATTCCAATTCGCGTTTTGCGTCGTCCAACTCGCGTTGCTTCTTGAGTAGCTCAGCTTGGGCCTTTTGAGCCTCGGCAAGTTTTTCATCGCGCGCTTTGAGGACTTCCTGAAGCTCTGACAGCTCCTGAGCTTTTGTCTCAAGTTCCGCCGCGCTGGCAAGCTTGGCCTTTTTCGATTCCTCTTCAACCACACGCGCTCGTTCGGTCTTGAGCTGCTGCGCTACTTGATCAGCAACTTGCTGTTCAAGTGCGTGCTTCTCTTCAGTGACCAGTTTTTCCTTGTCGCGCACGACCTGTTCGCGCTGAGCAATTTCCTCATCCTTTTGAGATAGCATTTGCTCAAACTGCTGGCGAGTTGCCTCAATCAATGGCGCGGCAAGAGATTCCGTTAACGGGAAGTCATTTTTGCACTTCGGGCAGGTAATTGTCAGTTCCGTCATGCGTTGGCCTTTCTGACGCTCATTTGGCGTTGATAAATGCAGCTGATTTGAATTGCGTTCATGTCAGCACCCAACGAATCTTGAAAATATCTATTTGTTCCTGGCCCCACTGCTTGCGCAGATTAGCAGGGCAGATGACAAGCAGACGGCGGTGGCGTTCCGCCCAGCGCTGGGAAAGCAGAATGCCCGCTTCGATGGTCTTGCCGAGGCCAACCTCGTCTGCGAGGATGGCACCACGGGAGAGCGGTGACCGGAAGGCAAAAAGCGCAGCTTCGACTTGATGGGGATTCAGATCAACCTGGGCATCTGCCAGAGCCGATGTCAGACTACCAATCGACGCCGAGCTGGACCGTTTGGTCAGTTCGTGAGCAAAGTACCGAGCGTGATAGGGCGTCAGCTTCATTTGTCATGTAAAACGCAGATATGCAATGAGATGCGCCCTCTACTCCGTTCATGAAACGGAGAGGGTGCACACCTAAGATCTTCAGAATCAAAGAATCCACGTTGCCCATCATCATAAATGAGGGTGGCAGTTCAAGGTGCCGACAAGGGTGAAAAATCGGAGCCAAGGGGCATGCAAGATATTATTTGCGCATCCAATTGCGGGAAGAAACGGCACCGCATGAACAGGAAACGCAGAACGTCGGCAAGATTTGCCAATAAAGCGTTGGAAGTTGGTTCAGCTTGCCTGACAACGGCGTTTTCGTAAACTGTGGATCAACTTATTCAATATGCGAATGTTTCCAGTTTCCAAATTGGAAATTCAAGCTACAATAGCCGTATGCAAGGGCAAGACATCGCGCTTCTTCTAAAACTCGCCACCCTGAACGAGCCAACGGTCCCGTCGAAAGAATTGGCCGCGAGCCTCTTTATTTCTCCTTCCGAGGTCTCGAAGTCCTTGAAACGATGTGTGGAGGCTGGTCTGCTCTACGTTTCCGGCTCGGAAAAGCGTGTGAATGGAACCGCCCTCCTTGAATTCCTGGTGCATGGCCTGAAATACGTCTTTCCGCCCGTCAGAGGCTCCATGGCGCGTGGTGTGCCAACGGCGACCGCGACGGAGCCGTTGAAATCGCGCCTGCTGGACGATGGAGAACCGCCCACGGTCTGGCCGTATGCCGAAGGAAAGGTCCGGGGAATTTCAATAGCGCCTCTTTATAAGGCGGCTCCCAAGGCCGCGTTGCTCGACGCCAAGTTCTACTGCGTGCTTGCACTTTCGGATGCTATCCGTAGTGGCAGAACGCGAGAACGCAATCTGGCAATCGAACTACTTGAAAAGGAGATTCATGGCTGATCCTAATTTGCCGTTGCTTGAGGACGCGGTGAGAAAGCCAGAGGAATGCGCATGAGCATATCAATCAATCGCAAATCTCGGCGTGATCCCCTTCGAAAGCAAATTCAGAAACTCGCGCTTCACGGAATTATTGCCAAGCAATTTGCTTGGAGAATCACAGGTATATGGATTTGGGTTTATAGCCTTGCGGCAGTCTTCGGACAGCGAAGACATTTGATCAATTGGGAAAACTCGCTATTTGCCAATCTGAATAACAATCTCATGGTTTTCGGGTTCACTCCATCAAGCCTGATAACATTTACCATTTGTGTCAAGCTCCTTTGGCTAGTCGCCATCTGTGCATTCTCTTGGGTTCAAATAGTCGGCTTCTTCATCTACATTCCATTTCTGCCAATCGTATTAATCAGGAGCATCTTTTTCAGGAAGCGATTTTCGTACCGCCAAACGAGAGCTGAGTCTTTCAAAAAAGCGCGCAAAGATGGTGCCATTTTCCCTAACAGATCTTGGATGTTCCCCTTGCTTTTTCTTCTATTGCTGTGGCAGAGCCTGTACGGTCAATCTTCCGCCACCTACCCACTTTTATTCGCAATGTTACTGATAGCCCTTTTATTCTGCTCGATGGTCGGAAGAGCACTTACGTTCGCTTTACCCGCCGGAAATGTACAATGGAATCGCGTAGAAGCGATGATCAAGGCTTCTCGGAAATTCATATTTTCCCACATAGAAAATTTTAAGACGGGGAAAATCCAAGAAATGTGGCAACTTAACTTGGCGGTTTGGACATCGTCACTGTTTTTGCGACTGTTGAGAAGAATATCTAGATGGCACTATGGAAAGCGGGCACGCAGAAGGGCCGCACTTGTTGTCTTGCTTAAATTCATGTTTAATTTGGCGGCTCTTGGAGGGCTTTCAATTTTGTTCTGGGCCTACGCCATTAAATACACCATGGCTCCCTCGCATTTGAGTTTGATAGATGCGCTGTTGGCTAGCGCGTCTCATGCTATTCCAGGTATTCCAGACCCTTTAAATGTGCGGGTGCCTTCTACTGTTCAGGTTTTGTCTTCGCTTTCAGCTTGGATGATCTTTGTTCTGTATGCTGGTCCGGTTGCATCACTTTTTCCATCCTTCCAAGAGCAAGCCATCTCGCAAATTGGTACCAGATTCGTGCGGATAAGAAAGGCAAGGAAGGCAATGTATGGATTCACTGAGATTCTGCACGCTGTCCAGACCTTATTCATTGAAAATCCTGAGCTTGAGAAGTTCGCGAAGCTTGTAATTCTCCTCCGCAGACAGGAGGACTTGAAGTCATTCCTCTTGGACCAACCCAACTACGTGCGATCACTAGCGGAACGACCCGCAGAAGCCGATCTTTTAAGAAAACTTGGAATTCCAGTCCCAGATCTGCAGGAGTTCATGCGCGAGTTGGGAGCGCAACCAATCCCAGATGTTCCAAAATGTGTAAAAGCGCCTCTTATTTAGTATCGGGCAATTCTCGTTGTTTGAATTTTCAGGATTGAGTCAGAGACGCATAATCCGTATGGGAAAATCGGCAAGCGCGACAGATCTCTGATAGCAGGCTGGGCGTAGCGCAAAACCATGGAAGCCTCACAGCGCGTGGGGCGCTTGGCCTGTGACTGGGCCGCAACCCGGATTTTCGCAATCGCGACCGAAATAACTTGAGCATTAGAAAAGTAAGCTGAATCACCCTTTCGACAGGCGTCGTTGTTCCAGTTCCTGGCGTGAGCGTTCCAGTTCCACTGCAATGATCTTTTCGTCTGGCAGGGCGGTCTGGTACTCGGCGGCAAGAATCTTGTTGGGCAGGTTGTCGAGAGCATAATGCGCCTCTGCTGCGCCCTTCTCGGCACAAAGGATCAGGCCGACTGGCGGGTTTTCGCCGGGCTTGGTCCAGTGCTCGCGGGCATAGTTGAGGTAGAGGTGCATTTGACCAGCGTCAGCGTAGCTAAATTTACCAATCTTTAGGTCGGCCAGGAGTAGGCACCGCAGACGACGATGGAAGAAAACCAGATCGACGCGAAACCAGTTATCGTCGATACGAAGTCGCCGCTGACGGCCAACGAAGGCGAAGTCGTCGCCCAACTCCAGCAAGAAATCGGTGAGATGCCGGATGAGCGCCTCCTCCAGATCCGACTCGGAATACTCGTCCTTGAGGTCGAGAAATTCCAGTACGAACGGGTCTTTGATAGCTTCTTCGGGCGTGATTGTATCGGATGATTCGGGCGTTTGCGCCTTCTCCAGCATGGCGGCTTTGTTCTTGGAAAGGGCGATGCGCTCGTAGAACTGGCTGCCAATCTGGCGGTCGAGCTGGCGGACAGACCAGCCAGATCGAAGGGCTTCAGATTCATAGAACTTCCGGGCTTCTGGATTCTTGACGGAGAGCAGCCGGACATATGCGGACCAGGGCAAGGAAAAACAGGAGGCAAGAGTCGGGGTAGACAGTGAAGCAGCGTGCAACTCATTGTTTTGCAAAGCATTGAGAGATTTTGCAGACGGTGTCTGCAAAATCTTTTCTTCTGGCCATGCCAGGAAGAAGCTCCTCATTTGAGCAAGATTTCGGGCACCGAAGCCTTTGCCGAACACGGCTGAGAGGTCTTCCGACAAACGCGGAATCAGCGTTGCTCCATACTCCGCTCTTTTCTCTCCGGCCTGCTCGGAGTGGACGATCCTGCGCCCAATCTCCCAATAGGTGGCCGTCATGATCGAATTGACATTCCGGGCGACAGCGGACCGGGCAGCTTTGAGCAGCTCGACGATTCCAGAACGAATATTTTCGTAGTTCTCAGGCATGATCATCAGGTCGGTCATCGAAATCCTCCGTGTTTGTGGCCGCATAGTGAACGCGGGCTGTGGAGGCCGGTGACGCCTCCATTCTATCGAACATTCTTCAGCGGCTGATGCCCAGACCAATCCCTTGGCCAACAGATGCTGTTGGGGCGATCTTGAGCGCGGATGTCTTGGAAATGTCGGCGCGGAGTTGCGGGGCGAGCTTGGCAAAGTTGTCCGTGAAGACCGTTGCATCGTGGCTGGCGCGGGAGACAGAGACGTAGCCGAAACGCGAATTCACGAGATCAGGGTGAACGCCGGTATCGGCGTTGACAAGGACGCGCTCGGCGGTGAGTCCCTGGGAACTGTGGCTGGTCACGGCGTAACCGTGGTCGAAGTGGCGATGCTCTGCCGGATCGAATTCAACCGTACGCCCGGAATCGAGGCGAGCCTTGATGCGAGTATTGCCACGGCCGTCAGGCGCAATGGCGTCGATCACAGCCAGATCGCGGTTGGCTACACTGAGCGCCTTGTCAGGTGCTGTGAACTGGATGCGGTCGCCTACGGAAAACTCCCTGCCGATTTCTCGGTAGACGCTGACGCCGGACAGGCGGCGCGGATCGTAGGTAGCAAGCTCTCCGGTGGCCGTCTTGACGGTGAGAAGGTTGTCGGCGGAATTCATGCCGACGACTGTGCCGTAGCTCCCGGCCTCGATGCCAACGGCCTTGCTGCCACGCGAGTAGCGAACCGTGTCTCCGGTCTCGTAGCGGCTGGCCCAAGTGCGTTCCGCGCCGGTCATGTCCTGGCGCGGAACGAGTACGCGGAAGGGCTGATCGTCCGGTGCAAGTGTGCCTTTGGCCTTCAATTCCTCACGCACGGCAACGTTCAAGGCCCTGCGCGAAGCATTGTCGGGCGAGACGATCAAGGTGTTTCAGGTGAAGCCGCATAAGCCTGGGCGATAGCGCGGACACGCTCCCCGGCGTCCGGAATCTCCCGGACGCGGCCTTGCTGGCGGAGCGAATCGAGCGCGGCGGAGACCTCCCCTTTGGCAAGCTGCTCGACGGCGGTTTTCAACGCCGGGTCTTTCTGCCGAACAATCTCGTCGAGCTTTGCCGTGCGCATTCCAGCCTCCTGCAACTGCTCGAAGGGCCGACCAGCTTCGACGCCCTGGTGCTGACGCACGTCGCCAATCAGCAGAACGCGGTCCTGTGAACCAAGGCGGGCAAGAAAGTCCCGCATCTGATTGGTGCTCGCAAGGCTTGATTCATCGACGAAGTAGAAGTTCCGCTGTCCCGCCGCATTTCCATCCACAGAACGGGCAAGGAACTTTTGCAGCGTTTCGGACTCGACTCCGGCTTCGTTGAGTTGGCGGGCAGCACGGGAGGTTGGGGCAAAACCACGCACGGTGTAGCCTTCCGCTTCCGCCGCGCCGCGAATCACCGAAAGCGTAGTTGTCTTTCCCGCTCCTGCGTATCCCTGAATCCCTTGGATGCGGTCGGGCAGGCTCAATACGTCTTCGACGACGGTTCGTTGTGCCCGGTTCAGATGTGCCTGCTGATCGGCAACAGCGATGGCCTGTTGGCGTGACAGAACCGGCTCGACCTGGTTCTGTCCTTCGCCAACACGGCTCACAATCTCCTTTTCTGCCGCAACTGTCTTGGCGGTTGTGAATTGACGCGCCGGAGTGTTCTTACCGTTCTCAACAACGCGGAATTCCCCAGAGTTCAGACGCGCGTTGAGGTTGGTGCGGACCTCTGCATAGGTGACTTCGCCCATGCCGCGCCGCAGTCCATCGCGGATCAGGGCGCGCTCGTCGATGACGGCCTCGCGCTCGAAGTTCTTGTCGCGGGAGAAGGTGAGAGATTCCTGCACGCGGCTATCGGAGATTGCTGGTTGAATCCTATTTTGGAGTCGCTCCCGCGCCGAGCTGACGACCGCATCAGGCTGGTTGCCGAACTCGGCAGCCAGCCGTCGATGCGCATCAAGAACCTCTTTGGGCGAGAGAATCTCTTTCTTGTCGCGCGTGGAGTGCGCGGCAATCTGTGCGGACTCGTGGCCCTGAACGCCATTCTGTTCCATGTAGGCGCGGATTTGCTGACTGCGCGGGCTGGAGGCGTCGAGGTACTCCTGCGTGTAGCCTTTGATCTCCGGCGCACCACTCTTGCCGGGTTCGATTTCATAGCCAAGACGGCGAAGCCGGTACATCAGCTCCGATTGGTAGACCGCCGTGGCATACTGCTGCGATTCAAAGAGGCTCTGTGGCTGGAGCGCCCGCGAGCTTCCATCTGCGCGCTCGGTCATATTGAAGACGACGGCGTGCGTGTGAAGCTGCGGAGCGGCGTAGCCGTTCACTGGGCGAGCGGTGTCGTGCTCGAACTTGGCAGCGACAAACCGCCCGGTGGTTTCGGCTGGATGATTGCCGCCGATCCGCGCCTGGGTATAGTGCTCCAACTCCGAAAGTGCGACGGTGACAGCTTCGCGATGAGCATCGCGCACACGCTCATCGCCACCAACAAGCGCTGTGAGCGAAACAGATTTGGGCGCGGAGAATGTCGCATCCCATCCGGCTCGGTGCTCGACGGACTTTACCGTCTTGCCGTCTGCGGTCTGATATTGGTGCGACTGGCGATGCTGTACAAGCTGCTTGCCAGTCGCCGGATGCTGGCCTTCGGAGAGTCGAGCAAACTCCTCGGCTCCGACCGCGCCAGAGAGGCCATACTCCTCGGCAAGCTTACCTTGCCATTCGCCGCGCACAGTCTCTCCGCGACTCCAATAACTCTGATCGGGCGAAGTGAACTCGCGGGAGTGATAGCTCTGTGCCTGCCCTGCCGAAAGCGGCTTCGAGATGGTTAGCATACAGTCTCCTTATCCTCTGAAGATGAGGCTCTGTTGTTCGTCGATGTCAGGATTGATAGCGGGTTCTGGCTCAATCTGCTGCACGATGGGCAGGTTGTTGGGCTGTGAGGCAGGCGCATCTTCTGGAGCCTGCTTTAACTCTGGATTCGGCTCCGCACCCTGCACGTGCAGCGGATCGTAGGGCAGCTTTTCGTTCGGGCGTTCCCGCAATTCGAAGCCCTCGGCGATCTCAGGCATATCGAGGTACGGAAAGGAAAAATGTGTGACGTAGTTCTGGTACTTCATGTAGGCGTGCAGGTCGGCGAGTCCCGCAATTTCGGACTCCATGACCAGCGGTTCTACCTGCCGGTCAAGGGAGAAGTTACGACCTCCGCGTGAGCCGTCGAAGTGCGTTTCGCGCAGTCGTTCGATCTCAACCTTGCCGATGAATTCGCTGACCCATTGACCGGCCTTCGGTTCCTTGGTCGTAAGCCAAACGCTGGTCGCTGGCTGCGAAAGCATGACCTCAGCCAGATGGCCATAGAGGTACTCAAGCTGCGCCTTGCCCTGGAAGCCGAGCACGACCGGGTTATTGCTCTTGCGAGCTTCGGTGATGGCGGTGTGAAGCTGTGGAAGTTTCTGCAAACTGGCCAGTTCGTCGATCACGAACCAGACGCGCTTTTGAGGCGAAGCAGGTTCGTTGAGCAAACGCAAAACCAGCCAGTCGATCCAGAGACTTTGCAAGGGCCGCAATGCTTCACGCTCTGCTGGTAACGAGGTCAGAAAGATCCAGCCTCGGCGTTTCTCCGCCCATTCTGTCGCCGTCCATGCACCGTTGGCCTGACTCTTCTGCGGTAGCAGACGAAGGCTATCGGCAATCAGGCCCAGCGAGGCCAGAACACCGGCCCGCTGTTGATGTGCATGGGGATCGATCAGGTGCGCGTGCTCGGTGCCTTTCAGCCTGCGGTCGATCTCCTCCGGGTTCGACATCCACTGGATCAGTTGCTCTGGCGTTGGCCCGTAGGCCATCAGAAAGGCAAAGATCTTCTGCGGCGATTCGATGAAGAACTCACCTTTTCTATCCTGTGGCGGCTGGAACAGGGAGACAGCCAGAGCCTTCGCTTCAGAGCGCGTGCGCAGATCTTCGGCTGGTCCCCAATAAGGGCAGCGCTTGTCGAGCGGGTTGAGGATGATGTCGCCCTTGGTTGGGTCGTAAAAGCGCTTCACATACTCACGGGCCGGGTCGTAGACGATGGCGGAGTCATTACGGCTGCGCACCTGCTGGAGCACCTGAAAGAGCAGCGAACTTTTGCCTGCACCAGTGTCGCCGATGATCTGCATGTGCTGTGCCTCGGCGCGTGCTGGAATGCGCAGAAGCTCACGCATTCCGTCGATCTTGAAGCCGATGCCGCCGCCCTTGACGATGCGGTTGAACTGGCGTGCCGTCAACATCTCCGGCCCCTTCAAGCGCCGTCCATAGCGGAGCTGCTTGAACCGCTCCGTATCCTTGAGTACAGCAAATGGAAGCATCCCAATTAGCAGGACCGCGCCAGCAATCAGCGGGACACGGAAGAGGAAAAATAAACTAGCTTTTCCATAGATCGAGTCCTTCAGGTAAGTATGCAAAGCAGCATCGGAAAAGCTACGCAAGGTTCCATGAAAGATCAGCAAGTCGCCCTGCGCCTTTGCTGTCGGCGAAAGCGCCAATGGCAGGCCTACGCCCTCGGAGTCAAGCGTTCTGCCGAGTACAAGGTCATCATTCAAGGCAGGGCGCAGCCTGTGATCCGGCCCGACAATCAGGAGCAAGCGATAGTTGCTCCGATGCGTTTTGCTGAATGCCGCTATCGCCGAAGTGCGCTCGTAGAGCGGCAGGTAATAGCGTTGCAGTGGCTTCAGCGCAAAGTGAATCCAACCGCAGACAAAGAGGAAAGTGAATACAGCCGCAAGAAAGAGGGTGCCATAGGCATAGATCGGAATCTGGTATGGCCAGATGAGCGATTCCTTGCGGCCCCAGGTGGATTCCTGCATATGATTACCTCCTCGGTTCGGACGCGATCTTCGCTGCCAATTCATGCTTGGCAGTGCTGATCTCGTCGAGCAACTTGTCGAAGGTTTCGACTGAAACCTTCTGTCCGGTCGCGAGTGGACGAAGGACGTTGACCAGCAACAGGCGGATGCCGAGGACTTCGGCAAAGGATGGATCGGGCGATGGAACAGCATGTAGCGCGTGCAGAATCGCATTCCTCATCCATTCACTGCGCGGAATACCTGCGGCAGAAGCGACACTATCGAGCAGGGATGCTTCCTCCACCGTGAGCTTGAAGCAACGAGTTGTGTTGCGGAAGATAGTCTTTCCGGCAACGCCTTTGGTCGGTTTCTGCTTGTCAATTAAAGGCATATTCGATGCCTCCATGCCGGTATACCCAGGTATACCGGCATCTGCGTAAGTCGAAAGAATTGTGCAGGTTTACGTTGGTATACCTGCATGAACCTTTCAGGGGTGGAGTGTCTAAAATTCTTCCGGTGCGCAGCACCGCAGTGGTGCTGACCGGGAAATGAAGGCAGATCATGCCTTCGTTCCCCCTGCCATTGCACCCGCTGCTGTAGCCGAAGAAGCTGCCGATGCTGGCTTCTTCGCGGGTAGCTCGACGGCATCAGGAGCGGGCGCGCGACGGATGCGCAGAGTCGGCGTGATGCGCTGGACTTCTGACGACTTCAGATACTCCTGAAAGTCGCGGTCTTTCGAGAAGACATAGGCAAGCGCCTGCTCGACAACATCGTCTGCGGAAGCATGGATGAATGCGGCATACTGATCGACCTGCAAAGCGGTCGTATCAGTGAGCCGAATGGATGCGCTGATGTGGCGGGTTTGGGTGACTTCAAGCAGTGGCATATCGATCTCCTTTGGCTGTGGAATCAGGCCGTCTTCTGACGGGCAATCATGCGCTGAGCCGTAGCAGCAATCTCCCGCGCACGAGCAGAGCAAAGTGCAGCGGGAATCTCAAAGCTTCGGCGAACTTCAAGCATGGTGATTATGTCGTCAATGGGAATGCCATCGGCCAGCCAAAGGCGGGCCGATGCAACATCGACGGTGCGTTGGGCGTAGTAGAGTGGATCGGATTTGTCAGAACGGCGTGCAGCAAGCTCATGGGTCAGCTCTGAGGCGTCCTGTCCATGAGCAAGCCGGGCACAAACCCATCCCCAGTCATCCTCTGAATGCGAGTGCTTCAAGTGGGTGGAATTTACAGGCGGCTTCCGTGCGTTCCCGCGTAGCGGCAGCACGGAGGAGCAGACCGCATCATCAAGCCGGAAGTCGGCGGGAGTGTACACAGCATCCGCCGGGTATTCGACCGCGACAGGATGAGCGGGAGAATACTTCTGGTTCAGGAAACCGGGGACGCGAAGCACCCGGTTTCGGTCGGTGCAAGCTGGATCGCCGCCGAAGGCCTGGGCGATTCGCTTGAGCATCTCTTCCTGGTGTTCGAATTCAAAGCTAGCCACGCGCCAAAGAGCTTGGTATTTGCCCGGCGATGTCGAGATGATCGCAGTTGGCGTGGGCAACTGGTCCGACGCCCGCAGCAGAGCAAGCCGGGTGTCGCCGTCCTCGTCAATGTCGATGTACAGATGACGGACTGATGCGACACATTCCTTGGTGCGCTTGCGGCTCCCTGTGTGGAGCGGATTAGCCGAGATATAGACGTTCGCGCCATTGTCATTCTCATAGCCGAGCCATGCAAGATAGCGCGGCGCGAGAAGCTGTTCAATCGTGACAATGCGCTGCTGCGGGCGGGTGGTACTGTCCCGGCGTAGCAGAACCGCAACCGTTTCGCAGGACGCGAAGGAACGAGCGAGGAAGTTGGCTGCAATTCGGTTCATAAGGCGACCTCTCAAGAACGCGATTCCACAGATGTTCCCAGTAGGAAAGCCCGGCCTGTGCCGGGCTTTCACCGTGAAGGGATACGGCCTACGCGGCCGCTTCTTCGAAGGGCAACTCCTCGTCGGCTTCCTGCTCTTCTGCGGCGGCCCTTTCCGCACGGTCGAGCTTGAGGATGGAGTTGACGCGAATGCTGTCGGTGCGCACCGGCTTCTTGGCCTTCTTGGGCGTGTACTCGGTGTGGCAAATCTCGCCCTCGACCTGTACGTGCGCGCCCTTCTTGAGTGTGGCCGCGAACTCGCCGAACTTACCGAAGACGATGCAGCGATGCCATTCGGTATGCGAGATGTATTCGCCGGACTCTTTGTCCTTGTAAGAGGTCTTGGTTGCGAGCGAGAAGGTGGTGAACTTCTGGTCGTTCTTGCCGGTACGAACTTCAGCGTCGGCACCGAGGTAGCCCATCAGAGTTGCGCGGTTCATAAACATGTTGAGTCTCCTGATTTTGAATTCCCGATCTGCTCGGGTCACACCTTGCGAAGCTATGCGAATGGGCTCGACTCCCAAGTGCCGAGCCGTGCTTTCTGGAGCAGGGGCCCAGACTTGCTCTGGGAGAGGAGTCCGGAAAGCAGAACGGCGATGTGCCGCCGGGCGTCGTAAAAGCCCTGAAGCAGTGACCGAGCAGGCGAGAAATTTAACTAGAGAGACTCGCCTTGAACGAAGCAAATCCCTGACTGCCTGCCGACCTATTTGACCGGCAAACCAGATCTTCACTCCTCGCCGTGAGACCTCTGGACAAAGAGCCGCATCTCGCATCCGGTATCGCGCGTCTTCTGTTCGGCGCGGCCACGCTCAAGAGCACACAACAAGGGCGGGATTCCGATTGCTCCACCGTGCCCAAGAAGGCTTTTCATGGCCGCACCTCCGAGTTGCATTCCATCCATACGATCCGCGCTGTATCTAAGCCGCTGCCGTGGAGGAAGCCCGGTAGATTTCCTCTGTCTCGAAGGACTGGTCCGCATGGCTGTATCCCTTCACGGTGATCAGCTCGCGTACACGGCGTCGGCCCGTGGAATCGCGCTCGCAGTAGAGAACAAAATCCACTGCCTTTCCGGTCTGTGACCGGATGAATTGCTGGTCGAGATTGGTTCGGGCGCTGAGCGCCATATCCGCCAGCCGGTCCAGTGCATCAAGGGCTGAATCCGCGTGCAATGTTGAGAGCGTTCCGCCGTGGCCAGTGTTCATGGCCTGCAACAGGTCGTAGCCGCATTCGTCACGGATTTCGCCCATGATGATGCGGTCGGGCCGATGCCGAAGAGCCGCGGAGACAAGCTGGCTCGGAGTGACGGCAACCTGACCGGGAATTGCCGCGACTGCCTCCCAGCGAACGGCATTGGGATGGTCAATCTTCAGCTCGGCTGGCTGCTCGATCACGATCAGCCGCTCGCGGAGCGGAACATGATCGAGCAGCGCCTTCATCAGGGTGGTCTTTCCAGAGCCGGTTCCACCGGCGATAATGCCGTTCTTCCGGGTCTCAATCAGCCGCACAACGGCGTCCCGAACGTCAGCGGGCAAACTGCCAGCCTTAACCAGTTCATCCGAGGTAAACCAGCGGTTGAACTTGCGCACGGTAAGGGTCGGCCCATTGATCGAAGAGGGCGAGCCGACAACGGCCACGCGCGAACCGTCAGGCAAGCGCGTATTGAGGATCGGATTCTGCGTCGTCAAGTCCTGCCCGAGGATGCGCGCGACGCGCTCAATCGCAGCCTGCAAGCATTCGTTTGTGTATGGCTGCGAGAGTGCGATTTGCTCGACCACGCCATTGCGATCAGCAAAGACACCGCTCGTCCCATTGATCATCAGATCGGAGATCGATGGATCGAGCAGAAGCCCGCGCAATTCCTCGGGGAAGAACGGCAGTATCAGGTCGAAGCTCATCGTGTGGCTCCTGCTACTGCGACAGGCTTGATCGGAGCAGAATCAATAGAGACAGAAACGCGGTTTTCGTGGAATTCGGTGATGGTCAAGCCGAGCGGATTGATGAACTCATATTGCGGATAGACGCGGGACTGATCGCTGACCTGCTTGGGGTTAAGGTAATAGGTCACACTGAGCATCCAATGCTCTGTGCGCGGCTCATGCGAACTCTGTGCGGAGTAGAACCGATCAACGGCCATCAAGGCCGTTCCACGGGCGATGCGTGCGCCCTGAAGCATCTCCTCGGACATGGTCGTAATGGTCACGTTCTGGACTTGTACTTCGCTTGATTCAATCTGCCCTGCCGTGACCTGAGAGACAAGGTGATTGGCGTTGTCTTCACCCATCAGGCGCGACGCCAATGCCTGCGAGAGAAAGTAGTAGTTTCGCGGGTATTTTTTGGCGATCACATCCCGGTTCACCGTGTAGCGATAGTTTGCCCAATCGGTCAGATACGTCCGCACTTCGCCCTCACGGGGACTGTAGTTCAAGTCTGAATACTGGATTGCTTGGGCGCGGCCCATTTCGTCGATACGAATGTAGCGATTGGCAACCGAGCGGCGGGCAAGAGACAGATTCATGCCAAGCGACGCGAGTAGCATGACGGTGCCACAACCAAGGATAAGCCGGTATGCTTTCCGTTCGGCGTAGTGGGATGAATAGACCTCGTTGCCGATGTGGTCAACGAGAAGCGCCTGATCCGGCTTTAGCGGCGATTCAGCGGGGACTGTGCGTGTGCTCATGGCGTGGACTCGTCCTTTCCGAAAGGGTGAGAAAGAGATTGGCTGTGTAAATCATTGAGACGAGGGACAGTATGGCCAGAATGGTGAGCAAGACCCGGCGCACGGTTCTGGATTCAAGCAGTCGCGCCAGCATCGCAAGGGTTATCAGTTCACGTAACATGGAGACCTCCTTCATCCGGCCATGATCATCTGAAATGCAACCGATCCTCCGGCCTTGGCAAGACTGTCGGCCATCCCCGCTGTTCCGCCGAAGATCGCCTGCGTCATGCTCGGGATAAAGAGCAGGTTGATGATGAAGGCGATGAAGACCATCGTGCAGGGAATCAGGTTGGCGAGCCACATCTCCATCGAGTAGGTTCCGTTGAAGGTTTGCTGAATGAAGGTGTTCAGAAAACCAGCCCACACGAAGATGAATGCGGCAGCCACGGCGCGGATCATCGCGAAGCTGAGCAGTACGTCAAGGAAGTGGTAGAACTTCGACCGAAATGTTCGGGTCATCAGCAGTGGAATGAAGACCGGACCGAAGAGCGCCGTGACGCCGTAGAGAATGAACGAAGAGCAGTTGATCAGGAAAAGAATCGCCGACGCCAGTCCGAGCAGACCCTGCACTGCGAAGTAGCAGAGGATCTGCACTGGAGCAGTCAGCGAAGGCATCGACGTATTGTCTCCAGCCGTCTTCAATAGCTGGAGAAGATTGTTGAGCGAACTCTGATCGAATGCGGCCACCATTACTTGGGCGATATAGCTGAAGAAGTGGTTAAGCCCGAAGCTCGCGCCGGGCAGCGGGTTCACCCAGTAATTGATGAGCAAGCAGCAGACGATCAGGCGTAAGAGAAAGTGCGTCAGATCGCCTGCGCGGACGGGGTGCGTGTGAAAGCGAAGCGTCATGCTGGAGGTATTCCAGTTGATGACCATGCTGATGAGCGTGAACAGGGCGATGCAGCTCAACTCGGTCAGTCCAAGCTGCGTCAATGCGCCGCCGTTTTGCGTGGTCAGATTGGTCAGATTGTTGGTGAACTGGTAGAGCCAATCCACGCCAGAACTCGCACTCGGTAGTGCCTGAGCCAGCAACGTCGGTGAAATCATGGTCGTCACCTCAATGCGGGGATTGCGGCGCGGGCTGTAGCTGCCTGCGCCGCGTTGTTTGGATCATGGAAGGTAGGTCTGCCAGGTGTTGCCTTCGCTGGCGGCGCTGGCATTGTTTGTTGAGCGTTGCTGCTGTACGAAGGTCGCTGTGTTGATGTCTTCGACAGCGGCATTACGCCGTTCCATGTTGGCGACAGTCATCTGCCCGGCAAGGCAGGCATGAAGGGTTCCTTGTGCCTGCATCTCGCTCAGCTTCTGCACCTCGGCTGCGTTTAATAGGTTGAGCTGCTGAACTTCGCTATTGGAGCTGTCGGAGGCATCAAGCTGAGACGAAACCAGCGAGGAATTTGCCGTGGTGTTTTCTGTCCTATTGGTGCGGTACTGCCCGACAGCAGTCAGGCAATCAGGGGAGATGGAATCCGAGGTTTCGACCATCGCAAGCTGCGAGATGCGGGAGCTGCCAAGCGACTGCCCTTGCAGGTAGCTGTTGGCACCGCTATTCATCGAAACCGTGGCCGTCTTCCACGCGGTAGAGGACGTGGATGGTGAGTTGCTGTTGAGTGCTATCTTGATTCCCGCTGTCTCGCCAAACATATTGGCGACATTCGCGTTTTCCAGTGTGTGGAGCGTTGTTTGCCACTGCTGCTTGAGCGAGAAATGGGCGATGTTGTTTTTGAGCATCTTGTATTGCGTCTCCAGCGTGGTGAGCTGGGAGACAAGACTTGCGTAGCTGGTCGGATCAAAAACCACGTCCCCGATTCCGAAGAGCGCAAAACCGGGCGTTGCGGTCAAAAGCACGGCGGCTCCAACGACGAGCCACTTGCGGTGATTTCTTTGCTGGATTGGCATACTTCCTCCTCTTGGTTAGAGATGGGTCAACTTGAGGTTAAGTAGACTGGCCTGGCGTCAGCTCACGACGCGCGACATCCCGTTTCTTCCTCGGCGAGCTGACGTGCGATCTGCGGAATAATGGCGATCCACTCCATGCCTGCCTGCTCGACGGCTTCCGCAAGGGTGTAGCCAAACTCCTCAAGCCAGTCGGCATGATCGAGCGCAAGCGCCACGGCCACTCTGTCGCAGTCGGACAACTCCGTCCAGGCACAGCGGCCATGCTGCGCCGCATAGCGCACCGTATTGAGCAGGTATCTTGAATGCTCGCTTTGCTCGATCATGACCGGCCTCCTGCACTACAGGGTTGGGTCCATGCGGTGTTCCGCGTAGGACGGAATGAGAATGTCGCGGCCCACGTAAACACGAGCGCGCGAACCTTCCTTGAGGGTGATAACCGGCAATCGGTTGAGAAAGTGATTCAGCACTTGCTCGCCTTCCGCTGCCGACTGCTCAGAGATTCCATTGCGAATCTCTGTCGAAGCGGAAAGAGTGCTGCCGTTATTGCCGATCTGCGTGAGCCCGCCGAGTCCACCGATGGCCGCCGCCGCACCGAAGGCCATCAGGTATCCGTGATCGACTTTGGTGGCGAGGCCAGTTGTCCCAATCGGGTCAAGCCCGATGTACTTGTCGAAGTCGAGCGAGAACCCATCCGGGCAGACAGCCCGTTGGAAGGTGACGAACATCTTGCGCTGCTGGGCGCTGCCCACGCTCTGCACAGTGCCGATCAAGCGCGTACCTTGCGGCATGAGCAACTGTTGATGGTCATGGGAGTAATAATCGGTGGTCAGCATGACCAGAATCGGCCCGCTGAA
>Ga0182011_10000805_pt1 | contig 27375 bp, 26 predicted proteins | sample 711E1DmetaG_FD_120481 | JGI IMG/M metagenome (GOLD analysis project Ga0182011, IMG submission 120481) | Permafrost microbial communities from Stordalen Mire, Sweden - 711E1D metaG | ecosystem: Environmental > Terrestrial > Soil > Wetlands > Permafrost | place: Sweden: Stordalen | collected...
GGGGTTGGGGGGTAAAAACTAAAGACGCTCTAGACTTTTAAGATTTTTAACAGATTATTTATTAAATATGCAGAAAGAAACAGATTGTATTTTTGGGTTGCATGCTGTCATAGAGGCAATCAGAGCAGGAAAACAGATCGACCGGCTGCATGTAAAACAGGGTCTTCAGGGTGCTCTTTATCATGAACTTATGACAGAAGTTAAAACTCATAATATCGTTTACCAGATCGTACCTGTTGAGAGAATAGAACTTGTTACCAGGAAAAACCATCAGGGAGTTCTGGCCTGGCTCTCAGTCATCGAATATCAATACATTGCCAATCTGCTTCCTATGATTTTCGAAAAGGGTGAAGATCCTTTGATAATCGCTCTCGACGGAGTTTCGGATGTCAGAAATTTTGGTGCTATAGTCCGTACTGCAGAATGTCTGGGAGCACATGCTATCATTATCCCCGAAAAAGGTTCGGCAAGGATAACCGCCGATGCAATTAAAACCTCGGCTGGGGCATTACATTTATTTCCTGTATGCAGGGAAAAAAGTATTGTCCGTAGCATAGAGTATCTGAAAGAATCTGGACTCAAAGTATTTTGTGCGGGTGAAAAATCAGCCAGATCGGCCTCTGAAACTGTATTAACAGGACCTTCGGTTTTAATTCTTGGGGCGGAAGACAAAGGGATAAGTCGTGAACTTATAGCATTGGCCGACCATCAGATAAAGATACCCATGACAGGCACTATAGGATCACTTAATGTATCGGTAGCAGCTGGTATTCTTCTATATGAAATAGCAAGACAGAGGTCAGTCTGATTCTTATTCGATAATGCTTCTTATTCTCTGGTCCAGCATCTCCTGGTCAACAGTGAATGAAGCCAGTCCTGCAAGTGTAAGTAAGGTATCGGGAGCAATCTTCCCTTCACTTATCTTATTCTCCCACCTTGAATGAACAGGAATTTTTCCATCGGAAACTATAAAACCTTTCTCCTCTTTTGAGAGCGAAGGGAACATATCTTCACAGCCCTCTTCATGAGCAATATGAACGAGTTCAGAACCAGTGGCCGGTATTTTCCGGGCCAACCTTTCAGAAAGTTTAAGCACTTTACTGTCAACTTCCCAGAATTTCTCTATGTGAGCATCTTTTGCAGAATCAAAAAAGCTGACATCGTAATTTTCATGAGTCCGGGATGAGAATTTCCCGGATAATTCTTTATGCCCGGCAGCTGCAACTTTTGGGGGCATGGTAAAAACATCGACGCCGGCAAGTAGTTCAAGCTGGTTGTAATTTCGAAGGCTTGCTGCTATCTGCTTGGTTTGCCATGGGTTCTCTGCACTGAGGCCTGTTACCCAGTTCTGTGAAGAAATAACCGCCTTCTCTCCTGCCCCTGACCCATCACCAAGTTTGTTGTTTATCATATAAGCACCAATCCTGCCAAGGAAGACATTAACGTAATCGGGGCGGGATACTCTTGTCACAAGTACATTTTGGCGTGCGCTGAATCCAAGGGTGAAATTGATTTTTACTCCGGAGTCTTTCAAAAGTCTGGCTCCGATCAATCCTTCTGCCGTATATGGAACCTTAATTATAAACTGTTCAGGACAAATATCATGGAATCGCCTGCCATAGTTCTGGATCGCCTTTATATCATGTGCTGTATCAGTATGAAGTTCGACGCTTACATATCCTCCGAACTTCAAAGCCAGCCTCAGAGCATGTCGGGCGTTTAAAATAAATGCTATCTCTTTTACTCTTTCTTCCTGCGGAAGGTCCCTGACAACACCTTTTGCCTCAGTGATAAAAACATCATATATTCCCTTTTGTATTTCGTTGTTAAGCAACGAATTATTAGTTGTTAAAGCAGCCATTTCGGTCGCCCAGTTTGCTTCGGCTTCATCCACATCACCTGTGTCGAGCCAGAGTTCTGTACCTGTATTAAAAAGTGATTCCCAGAAGGGGTCATTTTTGCCCGAAACATGTTTTTCATTAAGATTCTTCCAAACAAAATCGCTAATTCTCGTATTTATGTCAGCCATGGCTTCAAGTATTGATGTGAAATTCAATTATTTCATTTTTTCTGTAAAGTTTGCAGGTCATCGCCTGTCGGTTGCTGGAAAGCTTTTAGTCCGAACTCATTCATTATCGCCAGCAAGTGTTCAACTATCGCGGACTGAAGGTTTTCGTATGATATAAACTCAGTGTTTTTAGTGAAGAAATTGAGTTGTAACGGAAGGCCATTCCCTTCAAAAGGCAGTTGCCTCATAATAATTGACTGACTGGTATCAATATAGGGGAGTTGCTTCAGGTAAGCTTCAGTATAAAACCTGAATATCCCCAGATTGGTAATTTGTGAAGAATTGAAGAAGGGAGCCTCTATTAAGTTAGAATCTTTACCGGCAAGATCTGTTTTTGTTTCTTTTGATTCAATAAATTCTTTTAACGCAGGAACTTTACAAAGTTTGGCTTTTAACTCTTTGTCCAGAAATCTTACACTCTTCAGATCAATGAATATTGATCTCTTCACCTGCCTGATACCGGCTTCTTCCATCCCATTCCAATTCTGAAAAGAATCATTTACCAGCGAATATGTAGGAACTGTGATTATTGTCTTATCGAAGTTCTCAACCTTAACAGTATTAAGAGTAATATCAGTAACTATCCCGTCTACATCCCGGCGAGGTATTGAAATCCAGTCGCCGACTTTCAGCATTTTGTCGGCTGAAAGCTGAATACTGGCAACAAGACCCAGAAGCGTATCTTTAAAAACAAATATCAACACTGCAGCCATAGCGCCTAAACCTGCTATGAGAGTGCTGATATCTTTTTTGAATAGAACCGATACAATGACAAGGATAGTTACGACTACAATGGAAATCTTTAGCAATTGGACATAACCTTTTATATGGCGATGCCGTGCGATTGGCAGTGTTTTATAAATTTCATGCCAGGCTTCTATGAATGAGTTAATAACAACCATACCTATTACTAACATGTATATATAGGTAAGTTTATGAACCACAAGAAGCCATGATGGATAGGCTCTCAAAGCCCATGCTGCCATGAACCATATTACAAGTGCAGGAGCGAAATGGGATAACCGTGTAAAGACTTTTTGTTCGAGAAAAATATCATCCCACGTAACAGCGGTTTTTTTAACGATCCTGGTTACAACTTTAAGGATGACAGCTTTTGCTATAATGTTTGAAAACCAACTAAGTAATATTACTATCAGTACAAGAGCAATAGTACTGAGAAACGAAGAAAGACTGTAACTAAATCCTGCATGAACAAATAAATCTTTAAACCATATGGCAGGATCATTCATTAAAGGCATATCAGCGTACTTTAATAATTAGTGGCAAAAATAGATAAATTATCAATCCGACTCAATGAATATTTTTAGCTTTACATAATTCTGGTAAAAAAAATCGCTATGAAAACAATCATTTCATTCATTTTATTTATTGTTACAATAACTGTTTCTGCACAGGAAAGTTTTAATAAGTATTTTACCAACAAAGTCTTAAGGTTTGATTTCATGCTTGCAGGAAACAGTGAAAAGACTACTGTTTGCCCGGTTGGAATGAAAGAAGAGCCTTTCTGGGCTGGATCAGAAACAAATCTGGTAAATCCCTTTAATTCGGGGAATTTTAAATATGAAGTCTTCGATGCTGTCTCAAATACACTTATTTACTCCAGACCATTCTGCACCCTTTTCCAGGAATGGCAGACAACCGCTGAAGCAAAAACCATTGAAAGAAGCTTCTACGAAGTGGCAACGATGCCCTACCCCAAAAACAAAGTCAGATTCATTCTCAGCAAAAGAGAACGTAATGGAATGTTCTTAAAACTGTATGAAACGATTATAGATCCGTCCAACTACTTTATCAGGAAGGAAAATCCTGTAAATGCGACCGTAACAAAAATTTACGGCTCAGGTGATCCCCATACATCGGTTGATCTTGCATTTATTGCGGAAGGGTATAAAGCCGTTGAAATGGAAAAATTCCGGGCTGATGTAAAAAAGATGGCTGATTATCTTTTTGCAGAAGTTCCGTTCTCTGAATATAAGGATAGATTTAATATCTGGGCTGTTGAAGCAATATCACAGGATTCCGGAACAGACGTTCCGGGCGAGAATATCTATGTAAATACAGCATTGAATTCAAGCTTTTATACTTTCGACATCGACCGTTATCTTACTACCCAGGATATCAAAGCAGTAAACGATTACGCAGCAACAGTCCCTCACGATTACATAATTGTGCTTATTAACAGCAGCAGATATGGCGGAGGAGGTGTTTATAATTACTATACCGGTACCACTACGGGAAATCAACTCTCACCAAAGGTTTTCATTCATGAATTTGGACATGGATTTGCCGGCCTGGCTGATGAATATTATACCTCAACCGTAGCTTATGATGAGTTTTATCCCCTTAATGTGGAACCATGGGAACCAAATATAACCACAATGGTCAACTTCGGATCAAAATGGAAGGAGATGATAGCAAAAAACACACCAGTGCCAACTCCGGCTGAGGATAAATATAAAGATGTAACCGGACTTTTCGAAGGTGGAGGCTATTCTTCAAAAGGAATATTCCGATCGGAAATGGATTGCCGGATGAAAAGCAATGGTCCTAAGGGGTATTGTTCAGTCTGCCGCAATGCAATCAGGGAAATGATTGAGTTTTATATAAAATAGACATAATATGGACGTGCCACAGCGCGTCCATATCTGTAAATTATTGTTATTTGTTTTTTTATTTGTTCTTTCTGTCAATAAGATAGAACAATACAAGGCTGAGGCCACCGAATAAGAAGATCATCGATACATAATCCGGCCCATGAGGCATAACCTCCATCGACTCAAGAATAGCGCCGGCTATGATACCAAATCCAACACCCATAAAAAGCATGCCTAATTTCAGCGTCATTTTGTTCCAGTTGAACAGAGACTGCTGGCCTTCTTTTCCGGTGTTGAAAAGACTGGCATCTGCTCCCTTATCAATGAGTGCCATTCTCTCTTTGTTACGGGTAGTTACCGAAACATAATAAATGCCAAATACTGTGGCGAAAAATGCGATAAATGCTACTAATACTCCCATGACTTTAATTATTAATTATTAAACATTGGTTAAGAACTCTTTTACACCTTTAGACTAGAGGAGTATAAAACCGGTTACAAAAAAAGATTAATAAATAATTTAAATTCCCCCGTAACCAATTAATATCTTTACTCGTCAAACAGACAGAATGGATTATAAAGGTGACATATATTATATTGAGCAGATCATTGCAGGAAACAGTAATGCTTTCAGTCATATTGTCGACAGACATAAGAATAAAGCCTATAATCTTGCTTTCAGGATATGCGGAAATCATGAAGAGGCTGAAGAGCTTGCACAGGATTCATTTTTAAAGGCTTACAGGTCAATTAAGAGCTTTAAAATGAAAAGCAGTTTTGCTACCTGGCTTTACAGGATCGTTTATAATACTACGATCTCGCATGTAAGAATTAAGAAAAAAGGAGTTCTTTCCCTTGAAGATTTTCCTGCTGATTCCACAGATTTTATTGGAGGCAGCACGAGTGAAGAGGATGCAGAAAAGGAATACAGGAATGCGTTGGTAAACTTTGCTCTTCAGAAAATCAATGAAGAAGAAAGAGGGCTGATAAGTCTCTATTATTTTGAGGAGATGAGTACTGAAGAGATATCAGATGTCACCGGAATAAGCAAATCAAATATTAAAGTCAAGTTATTCAGAGCAAGGCAAAAGATGCTTGAAATAATTGAAAAAGTTGAAAAAAATAAATTTATATACCATGAATAAACAGGAAGAATTTAAGGACGATCTTCTCAGACAGTATATAACTTCAGAGAGGATTGAGAAGGCCCCTGAAGGGTTTACTTCAAAAGTAATGGCACGTGTCCAGGTAGATACATTGCCTTTGATGGTTGCAGAAAAATCCAGGAAAAAAAATCTGGTTCCTTATATTTCGTCTGTCGTTACGATACTGTTGGTTGCTTCAGCCGTTCTTATTCCTGGCAGTCAATCAGATTCGTTGGCCAACCCCGTTTTTAGTCTTATTAAAAACATTAAGTTTTCAGTTCCGGAGATAAACCTGTCATCTGTCTTCCGGCTCACTCTTCCATCAGTTTTGATGTACGTGTTTATCGGAATGCTAATACTTAGCTTATTCGACAGAGCGCTCTACGGAATATTTCACAGGGAGAAGTAGTGTAAGACAAAAGTAAAAAGATAAAGTCTAAAGGCAAAAATATGATTTTAAAAGCTTTCCACTTTTGAATTGAGTCCTTTTGCATTCAGTGACCTGCTCATAGCATTTAGCACCTCAACAACACCTATTTTTACCTCGCAGCTTCCTTTAAAATGGACAATCAGAGCACATTGTTCAGCCTGAACCGCGTCATGGCCGCAAACTTCGACCAGCGATTTGATCACATGCTCGAAAGTATTGATATCATCATTATATAGAATCAGTGAACCCGATTCACTACCGCTTTTCAGCTTATCATCCCTATGTAATGTTTTTTCTTTCATTTCAGTTTTTCAAATAGTTTTTTTGCGGTTTCAACAGATATCTCCTTTTCCCCCAGCCTTGCTACAACCTTCGACTCCCTATATCCGTTTCTGTTTAAAAGGGCAGCATACTCGGCAGCCGTTTCAAAAGTAATAAATTTCCCAACCAAACAAGCAATTTCCCCGTCTTCAAGAAATTGAATATCCAAACCCTTGTTCCCTGCAAATTTCCTGATTCCTTCCACCACTTCAAGAGTTAAAGGTTTTAATGACCTGATTACCTCGACTCTGAAAGTGAGTGTAGGAGTTACTGTATCTGCACGTATACCAGGGAAAACACTTTCAATGGAATAAAAAGGTTTCTTTCCCCACTCCTTTTCCTGCAATGCAGCTCTGTCAGCTGAAACACGTTTATTATCAAGCAGAGAGACAATAAATGCATCCTTAAATCCTTTGCTTTTTACTGCTGCAAGAGCTTTACCGGCATCTACAGATTTTCTGAACATGCCTGCATAATAAATTATTTTATCTGTTCCTTCGATCTTTAAACCATAAACCGGACTAAGTCCTTTAAAATATGCAGGAACAACGGGATTGCGGAAGACAGCAATCTGAATGCGGTAGATAAGTCCTGCAGGCACTTCAGGATCAATAATTATCTTTGCTTTCGGATCTGTTACCGATTTAGCTGATGATTCAAATAAGGTAAAGACTTCCTCCTGTACTTTGGCTGAAGGGATAACCGTTTTGATTGTATCTGTTCTATTGTCTACCACCTGGACCGGCTTGTTATAAGCTATTCCGGCAGAATCCTTAACAACACTATTAACCGGTTTATCTGGAGTCACTTTCTGAAGTCCGGACGTATCTTGATTGGGGTTCAGCGCAATCCGGGCTTCGCTGTATTTCTGATCAGCCAATTTCTGAAAAGAAGCAGCATGTTTTTCATTTTCTGAAATCCTTGTTTTCAGGGCAGCCTTATCAGCAACTGAAAGTTTTTCCAGCTCTTTTCTCTGCTCACCTGCAATTTCAAGAAGCGAATCCGCTTTAAGCTGAAATGAAATAGCTGCATTTAATGCATTTTCATAGTTTGCAGGAAGATCCGTTTTTGCGGCAGTCGTCTTTTCAGCGGCTTTTTGAATTGGTTCTTTTATTGTGGGTTTAACTTCTGCTTTAATGGTGTCTGCTTTAACACTTTTTAAGGTTCCGCCTGGTTTGAGTTCAGCCTCTGCAACTTGTCCTTGCTTTTGGCTACACTGTTGTATGAATTCAGGAACTCCCATTTCCCTGGCTGTTTTTTTCCCAACCTGACCGGTGTACGAATTATATGAATAAACAGCTTCTGAGAATTTCCCCGACATTTGTTGTGCACGGCCAAGATAAAATAATCCATCAGAGGGTAATGTCTTAATGGCATCGCCTCCCTGAAGAGCCTGTTGCAGAAGATTTGTCGCTTCCCCCGGATCCCTGTTCAGTTTAACCAGGCAAACACCTGAATAGTACTTGTACAAAGGATCTTTGGAATATGTCACTAACAGTTCCCTGAACTGAGTATATGCTTTTTCATAATTCCCTTGCGAAAATGCTTCAAAAGATGATTGCCGGGTAGGTTTTGCCGGAATGTTCTGGGAAAAAAGATTATTAAAAGGTATTTCAATAATCGTTAAAAGGCAAAATAAAACTATCTGTTTCTTCAATTTCATATGCGTAGTTTAATTGGCAAATAATTAATTTTCAATATATTACTTTGAAATTATAATTTATTGCATGAAGATTTATGTTAATAACAATTGACTGAATTTTTGCAAATAACAATTCAAACTTCGTAAATTTACCCATAATAACAAAATAAATAACAATGGTTCAACTAAAAGAGGGAATGAAAGCCCCCGGTTTTGAAGGTATCGATCAGAATGGCAATACTGTAAAGCTAAGCGACTTCAAAGGGAAGAAGGTAGTTCTTTATTTTTATCCAAAAGATAACACACCCGGTTGTACTGCAGAAGCTTGTAATCTGCGTGATAACTGGGATTCATTTTCCGATAAAGGCTTTACAGTTATCGGGGTAAGTCCCGACAATGAGAAGTCGCATAAGGGCTTTGCCGGCAAATACTCCCTTTCGTTTCCTCTAATAGCCGATACTTCAAAAATAATTCTGAATGATTACGGTGTCTGGGGAGAGAAAAAAATGTATGGGAGGAGCTTTATGGGTGTTATCAGAACAACATTCATTATTGATGAAAAAGGGATAATTGAAAAGATAATAACCAAAGTCGATACCAGCGGACACACAAAACAGATTTTCGATTTGTATAATCAATAAAACCAGTTATATGAGCAAAGAAAGAAAAGAGATAAATAAAGAAAAGCTAAAGGCACTTGAGATTACCCTTGGGAAAATTGAAAAGGATTTTGGTAAGGGAACAATAATGAAGTTAGGCGATCATGCAATTGATAACATCCAGGTCATTTCAACAGGATCAATCGGTCTTGATGCCGCTCTTGGTATCGGTGGAATACCCCGCGGAAGGGTTATAGAGATCTATGGCCCGGAAGCATCAGGAAAAACAACCCTGGCTATTCATGCTATTGCCGAAGCACAAAAAAACGGAGGTATTGCTGCAATAATTGATGCTGAGCATACATTTGACCGTAATTATGCCGAGAAACTTGGCGTAGATGTTGAAAATCTGCTTATTTCTCAACCTGATAACGGAGAGCAGGCTCTTGAGATCACTGACAATCTCATCAGATCGGGAGCGCTTGATATAGTTGTTATTGACTCAGTTGCAGCACTTACACCAAAAGCTGAAATTGAAGGGGAGATGGGTGATTCCAAAATGGGCCTTCAGGCAAGACTGATGTCTCAGGCTCTGCGAAAACTTACAGCAAATATCAATAAAACAAACACCTCCTGTGTTTTCATTAATCAGCTCAGGGATAAAATTGGTATAGTGTTCGGCAATCCTGAAACTACGACCGGGGGCAATGCTTTGAAGTTCTATGCATCGGTCAGATTAGATATCAGGCGGATAAGCCAGCTTAAAGAAGGTGAAGAAATCATCGGTAGCCGTACAAGGGTCAAAATTGTGAAGAATAAGCTTGCGCCTCCGTTTAGAAAAGCTGATTTTGATATACTTTATGGAGAAGGGATCTCTCAGCTTGGAGAGATAGTGGACCTTGGAGTCGATTTTGAGATTATTAAGAAAAGCGGTTCCTGGTTCAGTTATGGAGATACTAAACTCGGTCAGGGACGTGATGCTGTCAAACAGATCCTTAAGGATAATCCGGAATTGTATGATGAACTGAAACTTAAAGTATCAGAAGCTCTCAAAAAGTAATTAAAGTATTATGATAAGTTCCCTTTGAGATCCTTTGTGATTCCTACGTGTTCTCTGTGGTTAATGGATTTTTTTACCGCAAAGTCGCACAAAGTCTATCACTAAGGTACACAAAGGAAAATAGTCCCTAAAATTTGTCTTCAGAAACCTGATCTAAAGATTTAATAATTAAAGTTAATATGAAAAAGTATTTTCTCCTGTTACTTCTTGTGGCACTGCTCTTTGTCAGTTCCTGCAAACAACAAACACCTGTTACGAAAGAGGCTTTGCCGCAGTTCAATAACCAACTCACTGCTGAAGAGAAAGCAGGTGGAGTAATGACCCCTGAAATAATGTGGAAGTTCGGAAGACTCGGGACTTTTGCGCTTTCCCCTGACGGATCGACTGTATTATATACTGTTACAGATATAGATCTTCAGAGTGAGGCAAGACGGAGCAATATTTTTAAAATTGATTTAAAAGGGAGTAATCCGGTGCAGTTAACAAGTGATGGAGGAAGTTCTCCGCAATGGATCAATAACGGGAAATCTATTGCTTTTGTCAATAAGGGAAAACTCTGTACAATGAATGCAGATGGTTCAGTACAGAAAATAATATCCGGGATAGAAGATTTTGAGATTTTCAACATTTCACCTGATGGAAACAAAATATATTTTACAAAGAGAGTCAAATTAGACCAGACTGCAAATGAGAAACACAAACTTCCAAAGGCAAATGTCAGGATTATCAACGATCTGATGTACAGACACTGGAACTACTGGAGTGATTATTCATACAGCCATATTTTTGTTGCCACCTTTAACGGAAACACCGTTTCAGAAGGAAAAGATATTATGGAAGGACAGAAGTTTGAATCACCTACTGCCCCATATTTCGATGACGGTGAAATTTCGTGGAATCCCGATTGTAAATCAATAGCCTTTACCACAAAAAGACTTTATGGTAAAGAAGATGCATTAAGCACTAATTCAGATATTTACATGTACAATATTGAAACAGGCAAGGAAATTAATATTACTGAAGTTAACAAAGGATATGACAGATACCCGGTATTTTCACCCGATGGTTCGAAGATAGCTTATCAGAGTATGGAAAGAGATGGTTATGAAGCTGACCTCGACCGGTTGTTTGTTTACAATATTAAGGAAGGAACCAGAACCTGGATATCAAAAGGATGGGATTTTGATGTGTCAAATATTACATGGGCTGATGACAAGACATTATTTTTCGTTTGTTCGCACCTTGGTACTTCCCAGATATTCAAAACCGACATTCAAGGGAAAGGTGTAACAAAGGTAACAGAAGGAGTACATAATCTGGGTCCAATCACTCTGAAGTCGGGAGTTCTGATTTCAGAACTGACATCAATGTCAATGGCTCCTGAACTTTCCGTCGTTGATATGAAGACATTCTCAATTAAGCAGATCACTTCCATAAATAAAAGTATATACGATAATATCAGAATGGGTAAGGTTGAGGAGAAATATACCAAAACAAAAGATAATAAAGATCTTCAGATGTGGGTAATCTATCCACCTGACTTTAACCCCGCAAAGAAATATCCTGCACTGCTTTTCTGTGAAGGAGGTCCCCAGTCGTCGCTTGACCAGTTCTGGTCATACAGGTGGAATATGCAGATGATAGCGGCAAAAGGCTATATAGTTTTTGCACCAAACCGACGTGGCGTTTCAGGGTTTGGTCAGGAATGGAAAGAACAGATCTCCGGAGACTGGGGAGGAAAAAACATTCAGGACTATTTGGATGCTACGGATGCAATGGCAAAAGAACCTTGTATTGATGCAAAGAGAATGGGCGCGGTAGGGGCTAGTTATGGCGGCTTTTCTATTTTCTATCTTGCAGGTGTTCACCAGGGAAGATTTAAAGCTTTTATTGCCCATGCCGGGGTTTTCGATTTTGACAGCGAATATGGATCTACAGAAGAGCTTTGGTTTCCCAACAAAGAGTACGGAGGACCATATTGGAAAAATCTTCCAAGCTATAAATTCTCGCCTCATCTCATGGTCAATAAGTGGACAACACCTATACTTATAATTACGGGAGCGAATGATTTCAGAATACCATATACTCAAAGTATGGAGGCATTCACGGCTGCTCAGTTACATGGTGTTCCAAGCAGGCTGCTTTTCTTCGAGGATGAATGTCATTGGGTTACAAAACCGCAGAATTCCGTTATCTGGCAACGTGAGTTTTTTGAGTGGCTGGATACATATTTGAAATAGTCTGTAAAGTCTATAAAGTCTGTAAAGTCTTCAGAATCATATATTTTTGATTTTTGACTTTATGGACTTTTGACTGATAATAAGTCAATTACTTTCACAACTTTTTCCTCTATTGGAATCTTACCATCGATCCAGTGTATTTTAATTCCTTTCTTTTCCATTCCTCTGAACCACGTCATCTGCCTTTTCGCAAACTGATGAATAGCTATTTCAAGATCCCTTTTCATTTCCTGGTAAGATATCTTTCCGGTCAGATATAAAGTAATAAACTTATATTCAAGACCATAATAAATCAAAGTTTCAATATTTATACCTCTATCAATCAGATTCTTCACTTCCTCAACCATTCCGGAATCGAGGCGTTGTTTAAGCCTTTCCGATATCCTTTTCCTTCTTGTATCTCTATCGAACAAAATTCCTGTAAGAAGAGATTTTATCATTGGAAATTCACTGTAATGACTTCCCTTGTTCCTGCTGGAATGTTCAATTTCAATTGCCCTGATAACCCGCTTCTTTGTATCTATATCTGTAATATTATGAAGGCTTTTGAATGTCGAAAGGATCTCCCTTAGCTCCTCCATCGATTTCTTTTCAAGTTCAATTCTCAGCCCACTGTCAGGTGGTACTTCAAACATCTTGTATCCTGTTATAATACTGTCAGCATACATACCTGAACCGCCACAAATAACCGGAAATATTTTTCGTTTTTTCAGATCAGAATATACTTTTTTAAAATCGCGCTGATATTCAAATACACTATATTTATAACCGGGGTCAACGATATCTATCAAATGACAAGGAATGTCCGTGCCATTGATATGGTAATCATCATAGTCCTTTCCTGTACCCAGGTTCATACCCCTGTAGACCTGACGTGAATCTGCACTGATAATCTCACCTCCTACCCGATTGGCGATAGCTGCAGCCAGGGCAGTTTTTCCTGATGCAGTTGGACCTGTAACCACTAATATATCGTAGATAGAATTCAGCTCCACAGTATCATTATTTAATCATACCGGTTCATAAAGCAATATACCATAAATTTATTTAATTTTGCCGTGCGTTTAAATTTGATTTTTATGGCTAATAAGTTCTTACCTCTATTAGTAAAAGATATAATTTCTAATCCTGCAAAGGCATGGGAAACAATTAATTCAGAAATCGAACCAGTCAGGGTAACAAGAAATAACCTTTTATTCCCTCTGATTGTCCTTGTTTCTGCTTCAGCCATCGCCGGATCATTAATATTTACAAATTCTCAGTTATCACCTGTTTATTCCGTGTTAGTAGGGATAAGATGTTTCTTCCTCTTCTATATAGCTGTTTATGCTTCTGCCTTTATAATCAAAGAAATAACCTATTCACTTGACCTTGGCAGAAGTTTTACCATTTCCTTCAGGTTAATTGTATATTCATTGGTGCCGTTTCTTTTATGTCAGTTTTTTAGCCGTTTTTTCGAATCTCTTCTTTTTGTTAATGTCCTGGCTTTTTATGGACTTTATATCTTCTGGACTGGTTCAGAGAAGATGTTAAATTCACCGTCTCACAAAAAAATACCATTGCTCATTGCATCGTTTGTCACATTTGTCGGAATATATATTGTAATTAATCTTCTCTTTAAAATGCTGACAGACAAAATATTCTTTAAATTCTTTTCTTAATCAGCCGGAATGAAAGGAGGCTCAGGAAATATTGTGATTAAAAATAAAAAGGCTTTTCATGATTATGAGTTTATTGAAAAGTTTGTGGCCGGAATCGTCCTTTACGGAACTGAGATAAAATCGATCAGGCTCGGGAAAGCGACTCTTGCCGACTCATACTGTTTTTTCAGTAATGGAGAACTTTTTATCAAGGGAATGCACATTGCGGAATACTGGTGGGGAAATCTTAATAATCATGATCCACTCAGGGAAAGGAAGTTATTGCTAACATCCCGTGAGTTAAGAAAAATTGAAAGAAAAATAAAAGAGAGCGGGCTGACAATCATTGTCATTAAAGTCTTTATCAGCAACAGAGGATTGGCAAAAGCCGAAATTGCAATCTCCAGGGGGAAGAAAGAATACGACAAACGCGAAACCCTCAAACGAAAAGATGCCTCGAGGGAAATGGAAAGGATGAGAAAGGTCTGATCAGAAGTTCGGACTCAGCAGATATCTTGAATAGAATTTGACAATATAATCCACTGCCTCGTCAGCTGTATCGACCAGAATAAATACATCGAGATTCTCAGGTGATATGTTATGTTCTTCCTCAAGCATCTCGGTTTTAATCCATTCCATTAAACCACTCCAGTATTTTTTACCTACCAGTACTATTGGAAATTTTCCAATCTTCCTTGTCTGGATGAGAGTAATAGCTTCAAAGAGTTCATCGAATGTTCCGAATCCACCTGGAAGAACTATAAAACCCTGAGCATATTTCATAAACATTACTTTCCTGACAAAAAAGTGGTCGAAAGTTATCAGCTTATCAGAATCGATGTATGGATTAGCATGCTGCTCAAACGGGAGATCAATATTAATACCGACCGATTTGCCTTTCCCCCGGGCAGCTCCTTTGTTAGCTGCTTCCATAATGCCTGGTCCACCCCCGGTAATAACCCCGTATCCTTTCTGGGTCAGTTTGAATGATATATCTTCCGCGAGTATATAATACTTATTATCAGAACGTGTACGGGCAGAACCAAAAACTGAAACACATGGACCTATTCGTGCAAGTTTTTCAAAACCTTCCACTAACTCAGAGATAATTTTAAATACTCTCCATGAATCAGTTGTATGAATTTCATTCCAGGTTTTCTGTTCGAAAGCATCTTTAATAAGATCAGCAGATTTCTCCATTTTGGTTTCAATAATAGTTAATCGACTCAAATATAATTAAATTCTTATGCCTTAAGTTCAGCTTTCAGGTATTTTCCTGTATAACTGTCTGAACATTCAGTAAGTTTTTCGGGCGTTCCCTCGAAGATTATATTACCTCCCGCGTTTCCACCTTCTTTGCCAAGATCTACAATATAATCAGCCATTTTAACAACATCCAGGTTATGTTCAATTACGATAATAGTATTACCTCTTTCAACGAGTTTATTAAGAACATCGAGTAAAACTCTTACGTCTTCAAAATGCAACCCTGTTGTTGGTTCGTCAAGGATATAAAGTGTCTTACCAGTATCACGTCTGGCAAGTTCAGTGGCCAGTTTGACCCTTTGGGCTTCCCCTCCTGAAAGAGTTGTGGACTGTTGTCCAAGCTTGATGTATCCAAGCCCCACATCCTGAAGTGTTTTTATTTTATGATAAATTGAAGGTACATTAACAAAATATTCAACTGCCATATTAATTGTCATTTCCAGAACGTCACTTATTGACTGACCTTTATACTTGACTTCAAGGGTTTCACGGTTATACCTTTTCCCGTTACATTCAGTGCAATGGATGTAAACATCGGGCAGAAAATTCATCTCAATAGTTTTCATGCCTGCTCCTTCGCATCCCTCACATCGGCCTCCTTTCACATTAAATGAGAACCGCCCGGCTCCAAATCCGCGTATTTTGGCCTCAGTTGTCTGTTCAAAAAGCTTGCGGATATCGGTAAAGACGCCTGTATATGTTGCAGGATTCGACCGCGGTGTTTTACCTATAGGCGACTGGCTAACCTCGATTACTTTATCGAGATATTCAAGTCCATGAATTTCCCTGTACGCCAGGGGTGATTTTCCTGAATTATGAAATTTCTTTGCCAGTGCGGGATGGAGTGTCTGATTTATCAGCGATGATTTGCCACTTCCAGATACCCCCGTGACACAGATAAGTGTACCAAGAGGCAGCGTAACATCCACATTATTAAGATTATGCCCAGAAGCGCCTGAGAGAGTCAGAAATTTACCATTCCCTTTTCTTCTCACTTCGGGAATGTGAAACTTCTTTTTATTATTAAGGTATGATGAAGTAAGCGTATCCAGTTTCATCAGTTCTTTGGGATTTCCATGAGCTACTACCAGGCCGCCGTTGCGTCCGGCTCCCGGTCCCATATCAATCACATGATCTGCCGACATGATCATCTCTCTGTCGTGTTCTACCACAATTACAGAGTTCCCGGCATCCCTGAGCTGTTTTAACGCAGCTATCAGCCGCCGGTTATCTCTCTGATGAAGCCCAATGCTGGGTTCATCCAGAATATAGAGCACATTGACCAGCCGTGAACCAATCTGAGTAGCCAGTCTTATCCTCTGACTTTCTCCACCGGAAAGAGTTCTTGCTCCCCGGTTCATCGAAAGATATTCCAGTCCAACCTCAAGCAGAAAACCCAGTCTGGCTCTAATCTCTTTTAGAATTTCCGCAGCTATTAATTTTTGCTTCCCGGTCATCTTCTCCTCTATTGTGGACAGGAAATCAGATAACTCTTTTATGTCCATAGCTGAGAGTTCCCCGATATTTTTGTCAGCTATTCTGAAAAATAATGACTCTTTTTTTAACCTTGCACCCTGACATTCAGGGCAAACACTATATTGTACGTACTGATCTTTAATTTTTGTCCCGTTTTTCTTTCCGTTTATTGTTTCAACATTTCCAACAAAATTCACAACACCTTCAAACGTCAGGAAATAGTTGGATGTCATTCCCAGAGGTGTGTTTGACAGCTTGAGTACCTCTTCCGACCCGTAAAGAACTTTGTTGAGTGCATCTTCGGGTATCTCTTTGATTGGAGTATCAAGAGTAAATCCATTTTTTTCAGCTATTGCTTCAATCTGCCAGAAAATCCAGGTATTTTTGTACTTTCCGAGGGGTTCAATCCCCCCTTTTCTGATGCTGAGCTCTTTATCGGGGATAAGTTTCTCCTCATCTATGCTCGATATCTCACCCAGTCCGTTACAGTGGGGACATGCACCCTGCGGTGAATTAAAAGAAAAGGTATGGGGTGCCGGTTCATTATAAGATATCCCGGTGGTCGGGCACATAAGGTGCCGGCTGAAATACCTGGGTTCATTATTTTCGCTATCCAGGACCATCATTACCCCGTCACCCTGATCGAGTGACATCAGGATTGAATCATTGAGTCTTTTATCGGATGTTTCTCCAACTTTGAATTTATCAACAACTAACTCAATGTAATGAGTTTTATACCTGTCGAGCTTCATTCCCGGAGTCAGCTCCCTGATTTCGTTGTTGATGCGGACATTAAGGAAGCCTTTTCGCCTGAGTTGTTCAAATAACTCTTTATAATGACCTTTTCTTCCTTTAACTATTGGGGCAAGAAAGTATACTTTTTTTCCTGAAAAACGATTTTTAATCAGATTAAGTATTTGGTTATCTGAGTATTTGACCATCTTTTCACCAGTCACGTACGAATATGCTTCAGATGCCCTTGCATATAAAAGTCTGAGAAAATCATAAATCTCGGTAATAGTTCCTACAGTGGAACGCGGGTTTTTGTTTGTAGTTTTCTGCTCGATAGATATAACCGGACTTAAGCCTGTTATCTTATCAACATCTGGACGTTCCATCCCTCCAAGAAACTGCCTGGCATAAGCTGAAAGAGTCTCCATATAACGTCTCTGACCCTCGGCATATATTGTATCGAAAGCAAGAGATGATTTTCCGCTTCCGCTCAAACCTGTGATTACTACGAGGCTGTTTCGGGGAATAGTAACATCTATGTTTTGTAAGTTATGGACCCTTGCACCAAGAACTTTAATCTCCTCATTCATCGTCACTTCTCCTCATCAAAATGTCAGTTCTCCATTTTCTGTTTTTTCAGTATTCCGCATTCCTCCTGAAGGAATCTTTATCAGATATTCTTTATTTGGTTTAGGAGTCAGAAAAGGTTTCCTGAGCCATGGATTAAGTAATTTTAACATCTTATAATTGGTGCCGAACTTTTCAGCAAAAGCTGAAAAATCGGTAATAGCACTGTCAACTTTTAATTCAGAATATTTCAGTTCTGGATATAAATCCGATTTTGAAATTTTAAATCCGTAATTCTCCGGATCACTGATTATAAGTTTATATGCCACAGCTCTGAATATATATCTTGCTGTTTCTTCGCTTAACAGCAGATCGTAATAGTTATGCTGGTGCTGGATTTCGATCTGCTCATCTATTGCGGCTCTGCCACCATCGTATGAAGCAGCGGCAAGTGTCCAGTTGCCATATTTTTCATAGGATTTAATAAAATAATCGCATGCGAATTGTGTTGATTTTTCAACATTGAATCTTTCGTCGACAACAGTGTTGATTTCCAATCCTTCTTCCTTTCCCGTTTCAGGCATTATCTGCCAGAAACCGGTAGCACCTGCCGGAGAAACCATATTGCTGTATTCACTTTCGGCAGCTACCAGGTATTTAAAATCATCAGGGATATTGTTCTTTTTAAGAATTTTTTCTATGAGTGGAAGGTATCTGTTAGCTCTTTTTATAATCAGAATAGTTGAGGAGTGTCTGTAGGCGCTTGTAAGGATTTCACGCTCAAGGCTTTCACGTGTATCAAAGTTGTCAAGAGGCATTTTCTCACCTGAAAAAGTAACTTCCTCAGGTAATTTAAATGATTTGATATTATAAATTGTATCTACTACATGCCCTACACCTGCAATACTGCTATTGAATCCTTTAAAGCCCTGAGCTATTGACAGAATGATAATAGCTGTTCCAGACAGAACCAAAGCAGTAAGAACCGATTTCTTTTTTGTATTTATCATAATAACTGAAGCCATAAGAAATAAAGCGCAAAGGTAACATTTTTGCACCTGAAAAATAATTTAGGTAATGGTAAAATAATAAGGGAACAAATCCGGTAAAAAATAACAAAAGATGCAGAGTGGAAAAATAAAAGAGGAAAAGGTATACCCGGACTCAGAATTTATATGAAACTCCTGAGAATATTCCGAAAGAATAAGGATGGATTAATGAACCTGTTGTTATACTGAACGGATCAAGGTAATATCTGAAAGTTGGTTCGAGGTTGAGAGATAATTTATCGGAGAGATTGTATTCCATTCCCATACCAAGGGAACTACTTAATGCAAGCGGATTTAGTCCTTTGGTATCCCCAACACTATATTTGGTACCATCCTTCATGGCATATGCAGAATTACTGACCAGCAGGTTATATGATAATCCGCCTATAATATTAATGCCAATCATTTTATCAATAACTTTATATCTTACAATTACAGGAAGTTCCAGGTAGCTTAAATTCTGGGTCAGGGAATTGCTGATATACTGAAGGCTTGCCTTATTAGGATCAAATACATCGTTTGTGTATGTAGTATACACTTTGCCATTACCATAAGCGGCAAGGAAAACATCAGGGTTACTTGTATATACAGTACCACTTGTGGTAGGTACCTTAAAACTAGGACTTCCTTTGGACTCATTATATTTCTGAAATCCGCTGAAAGAATAAATACCATCTATTCTCTGTCCGAGAGAGGAATAATAGATGCCCGATTGTATGCTGAACCTTTTACTTATTTTATAGGAAAATGAAACTCCCCCCGAGTAGGAAAAGAGAGGATCTTCGGTTGATGTCAGCTGACTGGTCAGTTGATCATTACCTGAGGTAAATGTTGAATAATATGTTGGTGAGGCTAATGCTTCTATAGACCATCTTTTCACCGGCTTGGCAACAGTATTCACCGGAGGATACTGAAGATCGGGATATTGAATCGCTATTGGATTTCCCTTGGGCGAATTCAGTGGTTTCAGTTCCAGTCCGTTAATTAATTCATTTTTTGTCAAGTAAAGGCTTTTGGATTCCGGTACATTTAAAATTTGTTCAGGAGAAGCTATTGTTTCAATTTCCTCATTAATGGCAACCTGGTTTTCTGTTTCGACCAGTACATTGGAAGAATTATTATCCGTATTATATTTTTTCTCCGGTAAATACTGCGTATTGTCAATGGGTTTATAGATAACCGGAGAAGAAGCCGGTACATTGAAAGCAATTACAGAACCTGCAGGTCCTAATGACATTTCCCTGCTCCATCTGTAAGCTAAGAGACTCATTGTCAGCAGTACAGTAACCGCTGCAGCGGCTCTAAGATATATTATGGGTCTGGTTTTCATTTTAATTGCGGAATGAATACCATCCCATAACCCTGGCGGAGGAAGGACCTCGAAATCTTTGAGTCCGTTTCTGAAGAGAAGATCTATATTTGCACCTTTTTCATCCATTTGCCACTTTCTTCTTAATTCCTGTATATGATCCTACTCTTCTTTGAAGGATTACCCTTGCCCGGGAAAGATTTGATTTCGACGTTCCCTCTGAAATATTTATCATTTCACCAATCTCTTTATGAGAATATCCTTCAATTGCATATAGGTTAAACACCATTCTGTATTTCGTAGGCAATTCTCTGATAATTTCGAGCAGATCATTAGCTTCAAGACCTGCATAATCCTGATTATCAGGTTCTGCATCGGGCTCCTGAATCGTGTCAATATCATCTACACGATATAGGCTATGCCTGGTGCGGAATTTTTCAAGAGCTGTATTCACAGTTATCCGGCGCATCCAACCCTCAAAAGAACCTTCATGTTTATAATGATGCAGGTTTTCAAATATTTTAATAAAGCCTTCCTGTAAAATATCTCTAGCCTCTTCATCATTACCTGAATACTGCAGACACACCGCGTATAACTTTGCAGAATGTCTCCTGTACAAAAGTTCCTGGTCCCTTCTGCTACCGGCAAGACAACCTTTTATTATTTTTTTTATCTCCGACAAGGTTTTTTACCTGAATGAGAACATAAAAATATAAAATAATTATCTCAAATGCCAGTATTTCTAAAAAGATTGATGGTATTTATTAAAAAAAGGTTGCGTAGAGAAGATATGTTCATTTCTTTTGCTTGCCCAAGAGAAACGAACATTATAGATGTATTACCTCTCCATACGCAGCGGCAGCTGCTTCCATAATAGCCTCAGACATAGTTGGATGTGGGTGAATCGATTTAATTATTTCATGTGCAGTAGTTTCAAGCTTTCTGGCAACAACAATCTCTGCAATCATTTCGGTAACATTAGCACCAATCATATGAGCTCCAAGCAGTTCACCATATTCTGCATCGAAGATAAGTTTTATAAACCCGTCTTTTGCACCTGAAGCACTAGCTTTACCTGAAGCCGTAAACGGGAATTTTCCAACTTTTATATTATAGCCTTCTTCCTTTGCAGCAGCTTCTGTAAGACCGCATGAAGCTATTTCAGGAGTGGTATATGTGCATCCGGGAATATTCTTATAATCAAGAGGCTCAACCTCTTTTCCAGCAATCTTTTCAACACATATTATGCCTTCTGCAGATGCCACATGGGCAAGGGCCGGTCCATGAACAATATCGCCTATAGCGAAAATGCCGGGGATCGATGTACAGTAATAGTCATCCACAACCACTTTACCCTTATCCGTTTTAACTCCGGCCTTTTCAAGACCAATATCTTCAAGATTTGTCGTAATACCAACTGCAGATAAAACAATATCAGCTTCCACAATCTCCTCTCCTTTTGGTGTTTTGATGGTCACCCGGCACTTTTCTTTAGAAGTATCGACGTTTTCAACCGATGAACTTGTTATCACCTTCATGCCAATTTTTTTAAAAGATCTCTCAAGCTGTTTTGAAACTTCCTCATCTTCAATGGGAACAATCCTTGGCAAAAACTCAACAAGTGTTACACTGGTACCCAAAGACTGAAAGAAATTAGCAAATTCACTGCCTATTGCACCCGATCCGACAACAACCATCGACCCGGGTTGTTTTTCCAGTGTCATAGCCTCGCGATAGCCGATTATTTTCTTCCCGTCCTGTTTCAGATTTGGCAACTCTTTTGATCTTGCACCTGTTGCTAAAATAATATTCGGGGCAGAATAATTTTTTTTATTTCCTTCAGTATCAGTTACCTCTACATTGTTTTTTCCTGAAAGACGACCATGTCCTTTGATATGTTCAATATTATTTTTTTTGAAAAGGAATTGAACCCCTTTACTCATGCCGTTGGCCACATTTCTGCTTCTGGAAACTATTGCATTAAAATCCGGTTTCACTTCACCAGATATAGTAATTCCGTAATCAGAGGCATGAGTCAGATAATCAAACACCTGAGCACTTTTCAAGAGCGATTTTGTTGGTATACATCCCCAGTTAAGACAAATCCCTCCGAGTTCGGCTTTTTCAATTACAGCTACTTTCATTTTCAACTGAGATGCCCTTATTGCGGCTACATAACCTCCAGGTCCGCTGCCTATTATTATAAGATCGTAATCCATAGTATTTGTGTTTATAAAATTTGAATATGTTTTTGTTGAAAAATTTTAATTAAAACTTTCATATTATAAAGTTTTACCCCCTTCCCAACCTTCCCCCACGGGGGAAGGAGTATATCATTTCCCCCGTGAGGGAAAAAAGAAAGGGGGTAGTTTGATTAAAAATTATATTTATATCAAAATGGCACATTAGAAGTTGTACTATCAAGTAGCTAAAGTTCTCTTTTTTGATATTTTCAATATTAACTGAGTAATGCCTTTTACCATTACCCAGAGTATTACAAGGGTAAATATTATTGTAGCACCTACAGGAATCCCTGCATAGTATGAGATCGCATAACCGGTTGCTGTCCCAACAAATCCGGCAAGGACCGACCAAATGACTATTTTAAAATAAACCCTGGTAAATAACATTGCAATATTTGGCGGGATAGTAAGCAACGAAATAACCAGAACCACCCCTGCCATTCTTATATTCAATACTATTGTCAGCGCTATTAATGATGTAGTAATGTATTTAAATACATCAACATATGAGGAGTATGTTCTGGCAAATACTTCATCGAAAGAGATATAAAGAATTGTCCTGTAAAATATTCCGAAATATAATATCAATATAGCTGACATAATTCCCAGAGCAATTATATCAACTCGCGAAACGGTGAGGATACTCCCGAAGAGATAACTCATCAGGTTGGGCGTATAACCGGGCGTCAGGTAGATGAAGATTATTCCGATTGCCATTCCAAAAGCCCATAAAATTCCTATCGCCGAATCTTCTCTTATTCTTTGTTTGACAGAAAGATACTCAACGCCAAGTGCTGATAGGATTCCAAAAACAGCGGCTCCAACAATAGGATTAATACCTATAAAATAGCCTATACCAATGCCGCCGAATGAAGCATGTGTTATACCTCCACTTAGAAACACCATCCTTTTCGATACAACGTATGTTCCTGCTAATCCAGCAGTTATGCTTGCAAAGATAGCGCCGAGAAGACCTTTAATTATAAATCCGTATTGAAATATACTTGTTTCCACTATTGATGGTATTTAAGTACTGTATGCGGAACATCGCCATGTGTAACAAGCTGAATCGGACATCCGTATGCCAGAAGATCTTCATTTGTGATCTCAGGAGAAGGATGATAGTGAAGACTCCTGTTAACGCACGCAAACGATTTAATATGTGATGAAATAGTTCCTACATCATGCGAGACCATTAGTATTGCCATACGTTTGTTAAGTTCTTTCAACTTTTCATAAAAATCGTTTTCAAATGTTGTATCAACGAAATTTCCCGGTTCATCAAGTAAAAGTAACCTTGGGTTTCCAATAATCGCACGCGCAAGGAACACTCTTTGCATCTGTCCACCGGACAATTCATTCAGGGTGGATTTAGACATTCCTGAAAGGCCAAGTTCATCAATAACAGTATCTGCCTTTTTCTTGTCGGAAGCGGACATTCTGGATATAATCCCTTTCCCGATCATCAGGCCTGAAAGAATTATATCGGTAACTGTTACCGGGTAATTAATATCTCCGGTTGACATCTGGGGAAGATAACCTATACTGTTACCATTTAAAAGATCGCTGTTGAAAACCATTTTGCCTGTAACCGGCTTCATCAAACCCAGTATTACCCTCAAAAGTGTCGTTTTCCCTCCACCATTCGGGCCAATAATGCCAATAAAATCATTTTCATTTACCCTAAAATTCACATCCTGCAAAACCAGATTTGCACCATAAGAAGCTGACAAAGAATACATTTCGAATAAATACGCCATAGGTGATTATTTTGAGCTTTCAACTAAACTTTTATGCAGAGCTTCGATAATATCCATAGTTGACTTTAGCCAGTTTTCCGACAGAGGATCTATCAATATTACCCTGGCGCCTATCTCACCGGCGATGGCATTCGCATTTTTTGTATCATATTCCCTTTGAACAAATATTGTCCTGACGTGATCTTTCCTGGCACGATCAATAAGTTCTCTCATTCTGGACGGGGGCGGCTCTTTGCCCTCAAATTCCACAGGGATCTCTTCAAGACCATAATCTCTGGCAATATATGCAAGGTTAGGATGATATATCATAAAACATTTGTTCGGCATATTTGAAAAAAGTTCTCTGGCTTTACTATCCACTTCCTGAATTTTTGAAGTCAGCAGCTGCCAATTTTTTTCGTATTTCAGTTTTTGTGCCGGATTCAATTCACATAAGAGCTCTTTTATTGAAGATGCCATTATTAAAGCACATTTTGGCGATACCCAGTAATGGGGATCCACTCCTTCCATGTGGCCTCTTTCAGGGTGAGGTATTGAGGTGAGGGGATCAATTTTATCGCCTAAAGATAACCTCTTCATTGTCCTGTTTGTCTCATAAAAACGATCCAGCCAGGTCATTTCAAATCCCAGATAACCGTTGCTAATATAAGCAACTGATTTTCTGAGTTTGTTAATTTGCTCAGGGAAAGGTTCATAAATATGTGGATCCGCACCTGCGGGTACCATAATGTTAACTGTAAAATCATTGCCGGCAATCTCTTCAACAAAGTATTTGAATGGAGCAATACTGACGGTAATTATTTTGTTGCCGGAATCAGCAACATCGTGGCCACAGGATATTGTAAAACATATTATCAGAAAAAAAAATAATTTTCTCATTAAATCGGAAAGTGATCATCCATTGCAAATTTAACATATAACAGAACAAATAGTTTAAGTGTTGCAAATAAAATAATATAAGCTATTTTTGGATAAGATTAATTGAAAATCGACTTCCTGCCGAATGAAGAATAAAGGAGAGATACTTGCATCGATATTGAAAAATTTTAAAGATTGCTGTTTCTTCCTCCATAACACAAAGGAGTTTGATATTGTTGAAAACATTATGAATGAGGGGTTTATTTTCGAAAGTCAGCTTGCTCATTCTACCGACCGTGTAAATCCAAACGAACACATTGAAGTTACTTACTTCCTGTTCCAGAGGAAGGATTATGGATCATTCACAATAATTATTGCCATACCTAAAGTTATCTATGAAATATATACAGGGGTTTCAAATAAAAAAGATGTTGGTATTGAAGAAGTGCTTACTATCTGCGATCCATATTACGGAGATAATGATGAGTTGATCTACACTCTGTCACCCAAACATATCCTTGGATATTTTAACCTGAAAACATCGGAGTTTTATCAGAACAGGAATTGGGATCCGTTCTTTAATAATTGCCAGTCCAAATCTGCTGGCAAGAAATCAATAAATACCGGAAGAAGATAAGAATTTTAACTATTTAGGTACATGGAGTTTCCCATTGGACCTAAAGGCTTGCCGACGGCGTTATACGGAGTCAAACGGAGTCAAAGCTCATTTTCTGTACTCTGTGCCCTGAGCCCTTAGACAAAAAAAAGGAGACCGGCCCACTGTACCAGTCCCCTTTTGTCAGGAATGAAAATTAATAAGCCTGAAGTGAAATTTTAAAATATCCTGTTGCTTTGGACGATGAAATCTGAAATTTCCAATCGCCTGTTTTATCTTGATTCTCCGTTTCTGAAATGTTGAATGATTTTCTCCAGTTGAGATTGCCCGATTCGTCAATTAAAATGTCCGAATAGCTTTTACCATTTGGCATAACTATTTTAACACGGATCTCGCCTGCTTTACAATCGCCCATTACCGACATCACAACTGATTTTGCCGTCTTCTCCACATCAAAAGAGTATTCTTTTGAGAATGTGTTGTCTATTACTGTTTTGGAAAAATCCCATGTTGTTCTTTCAGAATCACCACCCATTGAATGTATGAAGAATGCCTGTCCATCATGTCCTGAGAATTCAAAAGGCTCATCAAAGACAAAGGAACCGTTTCCTCTTGGCAATTCCCTGAAGATTTTTTCTCTGGATAAGTTTGCTTTTGCCATCTCAACCTGCATTTTTGTCATAGTGCTGTCCAGTTCCGACTTTTTAGAATCCAAAGACAGCTCTGCATCCTCCTGTGCTTTTTTCAGTTCCACCAATGCTTTTTTCTGCTCGTCGATTTTCTGCTGAATTTTCAGGTCAGCTTCCTGTTGTTCTTTTGTTTTTTCCTGTGCCGTGACCCGCTGAAAGCAGGAAACGAATGTGATCAGGAAAATGACCGTTAGTAGTAATTTTAAGTTTTTCATGACTGCCTTCTTTTTTAAGTTTGACAATGTAAAGGTACAGCCGGTAATCAGGCTATTTTGTTAACACCGGGTTAACACTGGGTTAATGTTTGGCTAATTGTAAAGAGCTATTAATAAATTGAATAACTTTGAGAAAATAAAACAACAAAGATGAAAAAGAGAAATACCGTTCTGATTCCTGGTATTGCTTCAATAATAATTCTTGTGTCTGTCCAGGTTTTTATAATAAAAGGAATCTGGTCACAGAGGAACGAATTGTTTGCTCTCAGGTATTCTGTTTTATCAAAGGAGGGGCTTGATTTTATAAACAGAAGGATGCGAACCGATGGTTTTGATACAGTTCGATTGTTGTTAAGAAATTATTCCGAACAGGCTAATAAAGAAATACATGCACTAAAAGACCCTAAGGATATTAATGCTAAGAAAAAGGAGATTCTCGATTATTTCACAACTGTTGTTTACAGGGAGCAGGATCTGTCTGACTTTCTTTCAAAATATTTTGAAAGAAGAGGATTTGAAAAAAAATTCAAATTCACAATTTCGATTATAGATCTGGAGATGATCAATAATGATACGATACCCGTCTATCAGAGTGAGGGCTTTTTAAACCGGGGACGACCAAACCCAGGCGTAAGACAAGGCCCTGCAGATAATCTCAAAGATAAAATTCTGGTCAACTGGTTCAACCTGGAGGATAATAGTTACAGGTTCAATTTTGCATACTATATTGACTTTTCTGATAAACAAAAAGTTATATTGAAAGAGACGTCTGTCTTTCTGGGAATGAGTATTTTAAGCATACTCGTTGTAGTCATAATTTTTATAATAACCTATA
>Ga0182011_10000807_pt1 | contig 27357 bp, 24 predicted proteins | sample 711E1DmetaG_FD_120481 | JGI IMG/M metagenome (GOLD analysis project Ga0182011, IMG submission 120481) | Permafrost microbial communities from Stordalen Mire, Sweden - 711E1D metaG | ecosystem: Environmental > Terrestrial > Soil > Wetlands > Permafrost | place: Sweden: Stordalen | collected...
GACACGATGATATTATTAACGATCGACCCGGTAACCAAAACGGCCGGGATGCTTTCTGTGCCGCGCGACATGTGGGTTAATATTCCCGGATTCGGGTACAGCAAAATCAATAATGCCTACGCCGATGGCGAGGGATATAAACTGCCCGGTGGCGGGCCCGGCCTGGCGGTAAAGACGGTCGAGAATTTTCTGGGGATAACCATTCAATATTATGCCCAGATAGAGTTCACCACCTTCGAGAAAATGGTCGATACCATCGGAGGGGTTTGCCTCACCATTCCGCAAGAAATCAAGGTAGGACGTACTTTCGAACATTCGGTTACCCTGAAACCAGGTTATCAATGTCTGGATGGCAAATCAACCCTTGGATATGCACGCAACCGATATACTACTGGAGGCGATGTGGATCGTGCCGGACGCCAGCAACAGGTCCTATTAGCAATCCGGGACAAGGTCTTTCAACCGGCGAATTTCCTCTCCTTGATTGGCCAAGCCCCTACACTTTATAATGAGCTTTCTGGAGGGATTAACACAAATCTACCCCTGTCCGATGCCATGCGATTGGCAGTCCTGGCAAAGGATATTCCTCTTGCAAGCATTAAACAAGGTGTAATCAATTACACCATGATGCAGGATGGATCTGTCGATCTTAACGGTCAGCAATTAGCCATTCTACGACCTTACCCTGATAAGATCCGCGAACTTGTGGATAGTATTTTTGGCGGTGGCACCATGCAACCGTTGACGACCGGCACAATCGGTGAGAAGATGCAGGCCGAAGCGGCACGTGTGGTGGTGATCAATGGTGCCGGGATGGCTGGCATGGCTTCTAAAACTTCTGATTATCTGAAAGCGCAGGGTATGAACGTGACCGGTTATGGCAATACGGGCGACTATCCTGATTCGTATAAGTCCCCATTCCCCGACCGTACCATAATGATTGTCCATGCCGGGAAGCCTTATGCCATGCAATACTTAATGGCATTGATGAAAGTTAATAGCTCGAGTCAAACCATAGTAGACTATAACCCGAATTCCCCCGAAGATATTGTTCTGGCATTGGGTAACGATTGGGGTTCCAATAATCCGATGCCATAGGGAAACAAATCCTCCCGCTACATAATTGAATATTACGAGCTAACCGGTCCAACCCCTTGCGAAAGCAGAACAATAGTTCTATAATTGAGGCCAGTTGATAAGGCTTCCCTCAGATAGTTGGCATTTTTACGCAACGCAATGGTTAGCCGTTTATCGCTTTATCCATGGTTACCGCAGGAATTAATATGGAACAGGTCTCAGTAGATCCCCGCAATCATCCTGGTTACACAATGATGCAGAAAGCGTTATCGATGCTTTTTAACGCCCACACCTGGCATTGTATCCTATTCGTTTTTTTTTCGATGCGCGGAACGAATCCTGTCCCCGAAGGGGATACCCGCCTGCTTACTTCGATCTAAAGGGCTATTCGACAGGAACGAACGGGATACCACACCGAGATAGAGAAATTCCTATTGAATGCTCAGCTTCTCGATTTCCATCCAAGCGTCATTATTTCCCAACGTGCCGTATCTCAGTCTTCCCTCCGGGGTCCAGGCGGCGAACTGGTTGTCGATCCAGATCACCATTCCCAACGGAGCAACCGGGCAACAGGAAGTGCGCAATATCACGTTCCCATCCACGCTGAACACGCAGTATTCTTGTAACCATTGGATGGAATACTCGTGCCATTGCGTCACATCCAGATCGACCCTGGTAGCATCCTGCTGGATGATTCGGGAGGCCAACCAGCGCAGGAAACGCGAGATTGGCCGGATTGCGCATAGAGGTAATACCAGCAACCCGGGCGCGAACAGAAAAGGTGGGATGCGCGGCGAGCGAATTGTTCCGGCGAAGAAACCATTGGCAGGAATCCTTTCAGGATCATCCCGCAAGGAAAGCCAGTTCGGTGGGGAAGCATGCATGAACCAGGCGGTTTGCGGCAGGGTTGGCAGGCGTCCGGGGTGGCCGCCTCCAAAGCCAAGCGAGAGCCCGAATGGATCGTTCCAGAGACCGAAACCCCACGTGCCAGGCAATTCCTCACCTGAGGCGCGGGCGCGTACTTGAAAGGTCCAGAGGGGTGCGTGTTTCAAGCGGTTACGCGGCATGCTGGCATAATCGTCGAGCTGGGCCAGGCGATAGGTCCGATGCGGGCCGGCCGGTAAATCCAACCGCCAGCCTGCAATGGTGCGGTACACGGTCGCGGAACCAGTTTGTCGTGGGGATAGATCGATTTCCATCCCCATAATTATAAGGTAACCTTTCAATAATTGAGAGAGGGTCGCTCCCCTGCCTTCAATTTATTGAGGAAAAACATTATGCGTGTATAATTGGCACGCACGGAGGACTAATGGAAATCACCTGGTACGGACATTCATGTTTTCGTTTGGCCGAGCGTGGCATGGCGACGGTGGTTTGTGATCCGTTTGACGCCGAGATGGTGGGTTACGAGCCGCTTAAACTAAAGGCTGACATCGTTACTTCCAGCCATGATGCACCCGGACATAACTACTTGAGTGCGGTCAAGGGCTATTCACACGCCATCACTGGTCCGGGTGAGTTTGAAATCGGAAGTGTTTTTATTACCGGCGTCCAGGAGGATGGACAAGGCAAGAAAGCGGAAGAGAAACCGCGCAATACTCTATATGTTTTCGATTACATGGGCATCACGGTGGCGCACCTGGGTGATATGCGTTCCGTTCCACCGCAGAATGAAATCGAAAGTCTCGGGACGGTACATATCGTACTCGTTCCGATAGGCGGAGGTACTGGATTGAATGCGGCCAAGGCCGCGGAAATCGTCAGCCTGTTGGAGCCAAACATTGTCATCCCAATGCACTATTCCACCCCTGCAACCAAAGTGCCTTTAGACCGGTTGGACAAATTCCTAAAGGAAATGGGTATGCATGAAGCTGAGACCTTGCCGAGTCTGAAGATATCCAAAACCAGCCTGCCGGATGAAACGAAATTGGTCGTGCTGGATTATCAACGGGAATAAGGCAAGCTGTCATGTCTGTAAAATTAATGATGACCTGGGACATTGCCCCCGAACACGAACAGGATTATTTCGAGTTCGTAATTGGAGAATTCATACCCGGAGTACAGCGGTTGGGCTTTCAGCCGGTGGAAGCCTGGGCTACCATTTATGGAGACTACCCGCAAATCCAGGTAGGCATCCTGGCCGATGATTTACCGGGTGTACAGCAAGTTTTACGCTCAGATGGTTGGACCCAGATGCAAGAAAAGTTACTTGCCTTGGTTAAGAACTTTTCATACAAGATTGTCACGGCGCGCAACGGGTTTCAATTTTGATAAACACCTTTAGGGGTGAATTAAAACCCGGAGATACCAAAGACAAAGCCATCCGGATTGGTTCAGCTTTACCCAGCTCATGGTAATGAGTGAGTTTTCCGAATTAATCCTGAACTGGTATGCACGCCAGGGACGCAAATTGCCCTGGCGCGGTTCGTTAAATCCATACACAATCTGGGTTTCCGAGATCATGCTCCAGCAGACCCGCGTCGAGGCGGTCATCCCGTATTTCAAACGCTGGATGGAGCGGTTCCCGAGCATCGCCGATCTGGCAGCGGCTTCCGAGCAGGAAGTCCTGTCTGTCTGGGAGGGGCTGGGATATTACAGCCGGGCGCGCAATTTGCATCAGGCTGCCAGGATCGTGATGGATGAATTTGGTGGCAACCTACCAAGAGATCTGAAGGCGCTGGGCAGTCTGCCAGGCATTGGACGATATACGGTTGGTGCGATCGCTTCCATGGCTTACGGGCAGGATGCGGCTACGCTGGATGCCAACCTGAGAAGGGTTTTTGCACGTGTTTTTAATCTGGCACTGCCTGCCGATAACACGGCAGGTGAGGATATCCTGTGGGAACTGGCCGAAAATCATTTACCAAAAGGCCAGGCGGGGGACTACAACCAGGCACTTATGGACCTGGGCGCGACCATATGTGTATCGAAAAAACCGCGCTGCTTGCTTTGTCCATTAAACAAAATGTGCCTGGCAAACCAGCTGGGCTTGCAAGAACAACGTCCGGTGCTAAGAATAAAGCCTGAAATACCTCATTTTAATGTCACCGCTGCAGTGATCCAAAAGAACGGGAAAGTCTTATTGGCGAAGCGCCCGTCGAAGGGTTTGCTGGGAGGAATGTGGGAATTCCCTGGAGGAAAGGTAGAGAGAGGTGAAACGCTCGAAGATTGCCTGAACCGAGAAATCTGGGAAGAATTGGATGCGGTAATCCGAGTGGGTGAGCCGTTTGGAATTTACAAGCACGCATATACACATTTCCGTATTACCTTGTATGCTTTCTTTTGCGAATTGATTAAGGGTGAACCAAAAGCAATCGAAGCAGCTGAATTAGCGTGGGTTAAACCTGGTGAACTGCAGCAATTCCCGATGGGAAAGGTGGACCGCCAAATAGCGCAGAAATTATCTGTCCGAACGGATGAGAGCTTAAACAAGGATTAGTGCTATTATAGGTTTTGAGCGATGGTCCTTTCAGCGGAATGAACCTGCCCGGAGGCTCATGTGTTAAAACGACAAGGAACGATGCCAGATCTGAGGGTAAGTGAAATGAATTAGCATGGACGAATATGAAACGGCGCGAAAGCGCATGGTGGAAGAACAGATTGCCGGTCGCGGCATTCGTGACGGGCGCGTTTTAGCGGTAATGGGTTCGATTCCGCGGCATTGCTTTATCCCAGCAGATGACCTGGCTTGGGCCTATGCAGACGGTCCGTTACCAATCGGCTACGGACAGACAATTTCGCAGCCGTACATTGTCGCCCTGATGACAGAATTGCTGGAACTGGAACCTGCAGACAGGGTTCTGGAAGTCGGCGGCGGTTGCGGTTACCAGGCGGCAGTTCTGGGAGAACTGGCCGGAGAAGTCCATAGCGTGGAGGTGATACCCGAATTGGCATGGCAGGAAAGCAAGACCCTGATCGGATTAGGTTATACTCGTGTCCATGTTCATAGTGGTGATGGCAGCCAAGGCTGGCCGGAGGCTGCTCCATACAACCGGATCCTGGTGGCAGCCGGGGCGCCAGAAGTTCCACAGCCTTTGCTCGACCAGTTGGCCGAGGAAGGACTCTTGGTGATACCTGTTGGGAACCGGAATGTACAGAAGTTGGAAGTCTGGAAACGGAACGGCAGGGAATTCAACTGCCGGGTCACCCTGGAAGTCTGTTTTGTACCACTGCACGGTCAGTTTGGCTGGAAATAATCCTAGGAGCTAAGCATGAACGAGATAGTTCAAATGCTGTTATACGGAATAGGTGCGGCCGGTTTGTTTGGAGGTCCGTATATCGTTTACCTGGCCTTTTTTAAGCCAGCAACTTTTCCAAAACCCAAGCTGGCAAAATGGCAGGGGGCGGGGGCTTTCCTGATTGGCCTGGTCTTATTAGTCATTGTTTTCAAATTGCGATAATAGAACCGCAGCGAATACAGACTTGCTGCGGGGTAAACAAACAGCGGTTGTAATTAATCAGGGCAGGATTAAAGCCTGCCTGACCATTTATGCCTTGGTTACGGCTGTAAACACCATCGGCCGGCGACCGGTCTGGTTGCGAAGCAACGAACGCACTGCGTCGGTGATGAGTTTTTCATCATCCAGACCGGCGCTGTTAACCAGGTCGCTGACCTTCTTTCGAACCGCTGGAATGATCGCCTCGGCATCTTCGGGGGAGATGAAGCCGCGCGTGATAACCTCAGGCTCTTTGAGCAATCGACCGGAATACTTATCCAGTGGAATGGTGATGAGGACGACGCCGGAACGGGACAATTGTTCGCGTTCGCGCATCACATCCTGGTCAACATCACCGACACTATCCCCTTCGACAAAGACATAGTTACCGGGATTTCGTTCCGCCAGGGAAAGTTTGCCATCAGCCAGTTCCACCACCTGCCCATTTTCTACGACGAAAATATTTTCCGGGGGAATGCCGACCTGTTTCCCCAAAGCGGCATGACGTTTCAATTGGTGCAGTTCGCCATGGATGGGCATGAAGAATTTTGGTCGCACCAGGTTAAGTAAGAGTTTCATTTCCTCGGAACTGGCGTGGCCTGAAACATGCACTGCCGAAAGAGCTTCGTATATCACTTCAGCGCCCCGGCGGAGAAGACGATTGATGGTCTTGTTTATGGCTTCTTCGTTGCCCGGGATGGGATGGGAAGAAATGACGATGGTATCGCCCATTTCAATGTCAAACTGGCGATTAGTTCCGGCGGAGAGACGGCCAATAATAGAGGTCGGTTCGCCCTGGGAACCGGTGCACATCAGCACAACCTCGCTTTTTGGCAAATGCAGGGCTTCCTCCAGACTGACCTGGGTCGATTCCGGGATATTCAGGTAACCCATCTTCTGGGCTATTTTCACATTGTCCACCATGCTCATGCCTACAAAGGCCATTTTACGGTTGTGTTGCACAGCGGCGTCCGCGACCTGCTGCATACGGGCAATCAGGGAAGCAAAAGTTGCGATAATGATGCGACCGGAGGCATTGCGGAAGACCTCGTCAAGAGCCGGGCCGATGACGCGTTCGGAGGGGGTCCACCCGGGGCGTTCGGCATTGGTCGAATCAGCCAGGAGAACATTCACGCCGCGTGCAGAGAATTCAGCCAGCTTGGCAAAATCTGTCGGCCAGTTATCCACCGGGGTCTGGTCGAATTTGTAATCGCCGGTATGGATGATCAACCCGGCAGGCGTGGTAATTCCCAGCCCGATGGCATCCGGAATGGAATGACAAACGTGAAATGTCTCGACCTGGAAAGGACCAATATGGAAGGTTTCGCCGGCCTGGATGGTATGAAGGTCGGCTTTACCGGCCAGGCCGTTGCGTGCCAGCTTGACCTCGATCAGACCGCGGGTAAGCGGCGTGGCGTAGATAGGGGCTGTGACTACAGCCAACAGGTGCTGGATGCATCCAATATGATCCTCGTGCCCGTGGGTAATAACGACTCCGAGAACCTGGGTTGCGTGATCCGTGAGATATTTAAAATCAGGGATGATATAGTCCACACCAAGCATGTCGTTATCGGGGAACATCAACCCGGCATCGACAATCAGGATTTGACCGTTGTATTCATACACCATCATGTTCTTACCGACCTCACCCAAGCCGCCGATGGGGATGATGCGCAGTTTTTCTTGATTCTTATTCATTTATTTTCCTTTTGAATTAATAGATATTGTCCCACCCAGTGTCATGCAATAAATAAAAACACAAAACACCCCATAAAGAATGGAGGAGTTGGGAAGAACAGTTAATTTGTATACTTACAAACTGCCTGATACGGCAGATAAAGTCAACATTGTGAGGTCAGTATAGCAGGACAAGGGCAGATTGTCAAATCAGATATTGACGGTAAAGAAATAGTATATAATTTCCGCAGAACCCCAACGTCAAGGAGATTCCATGAGACCATCATACCTGCGGAAGCTGGCGGTTGAATTCCAATTCAAGAATCTATTCCCCAATATCATTGCAGGGTTAATTTCCGGAATTCTCACGGTAATAATCGAGATTTCGCTGGCTGCGCTGATCTTTTCCGGTGATTTAGCGCGTTTTGTATCCAGCGGCATTGGAATTACCCTGTTCAGTTCATTTGTAATCGGCATCGTGGTTGCACTAACGAGTTCCTTGCGCGGGTCGGTGGGTATCGGACAGGATATACCGGCCGCCATACTGGCTCCCGTGGCAGCGGGGATTGCTGCCAGCCTATCTCCTGCGGTTACCCCCGAAGCGACCTATATCACGGTGGTTGCAGTAATTGCAGTCACATCACTCGTCACCGGGATTGGTTTCCTGTTGATGGGTATTTTCCGATTGGGCGGCTTGATCCGCTTCATCCCTTACCCGGTAATTGGTGGATTCCTGGCCGGAACCGGCTGGCTGTTGGTCAAAGGATCATTCGGTGTCATGCTGGCTGCCAGCCTGACATTTGCCAATTTGCCGCATTTATTCCAGGCGGGCGTCCTGGTCAGATGGCTGCCAGGGCTGTTCTTTGGAAGCCTGCTTTATTTGGTTGTACGTCGTTATAACCATTTTTGGATCATCCCTGGTTTGGTAATTGCTGCCATCCTGGGATTCTATGTTGTATTGTAGGTAAATGGAATTTCTATAGACTATGCGTCGGCACGCGGCTGGCTGCTGGGGCCGTTCCCGCCGGTTGCGCTTTGGCACCCGATCGTTCCCAGCGAGCTTGGATTAATCGATTGGCGGACGATTTTGGGAAGCGCCGGGAGCATCGGCACCATCCTGCTGGTCAATGCGGTCGCGCTTTTGCTCAATGCAAGCGGGTTGGAAATAACCGTCAAAGCGGATATTGACCTGAATCGTGAATTACGTTCGGCTGGTTTGGCCAACCTCTTTTCCGGCTTGGGAGGTGGAACAACCGGATACCAGGCGCTGAGTTTATCTGCCCTGGTGTACCGCATGAAGGCAGGTGGCCGCCTGGTCGGTATCGTTTCCGCCAGCCTGTGCGGCCTGGCAATATTCTTGAGTGCGCCATTGCTCTCTTTGCTGCCAAAACCGGTTATTGGCGGGCTGCTGCTCTTCCTGGGATTGTCCTTCCTGGTTGAGTGGGTTTATGATGACTGGTTAAAAATGTCCAGGCGGGATTACATCATCATCCTATTAATCCTGGTTGCCATGAATGGGTTGGGGGTCTTGCAAGGCGTTGGTTTGGGCTTACTTGTTGCGATCAGCCTGTTTGTTTACGACTACACCCAAACCAGCATTATCAGACATGTACTATCAGGAGCCAGTTTCCACAGTAATGTCGATTGTCCACCATTTTACATCCAATACCTGCGCGAGCATGCGGATCTGATCCAAATCCTGGAGTTGCAGGGCTATATCTTCTTCGGCACGGACAACAAACTGCTCGACCAGGTGCGCAGGCGGGTGAGCGAGTCGGGACGCCCCCGACCACGTTTCATCGTGCTCGATTTCGGACATGTAAGTGGTTTGGATTCCTCAACGGTTGAAAGTTTTGTCAAGATGAAACAACTGGCCCAGGCCAAAAACTTCAAGCTGGTGCAGACGAACCTCTCCCCAGCGATGCAAGGAAAACTGGAGAAGGAAATCCTGATCGAGGTTGATGCGTCCCTGTGGTGCACCTTTCCTGATATTTATCAGGGGGTGGCGTGGTGCGAGGAGCAGATTCTCCAAACTGGCTTTAAAACCCGGCAGAGGATTTCCGACCCTGTTCCAGCAGTTGAGAAAGTTTTTACCAAGTCGCCCTGGTGCGGAGAAATTAAAAGCCTATTGTGAACGAATGCAGGTTCAAGCGGGCCAAACCCTGATCCGCCAGGGTCAGCCTTCCAGCGGGTTGTTCTTTATTGAAACCGGCGGCGCGGAGGTGGAATTGGAACTCACCGCAGGCCAACGGGTACGCCTGCATAAGATGACCGGAACTATTGTAGGGGAAATGGGACAGTACACAGGGCATCCAGCCACCGCATCTGTGATTGCCGACCAGCCCGGAGTGATCTATTTCTTGTCGAATGGAAAACTGGAGGAGATGGAAAACAAGGATCCCGACCTGGCATCCGCATTGCATAAGTTTATTGCTAGGTTATTAAGTGAACGCCTGGCAGATTCGAATCATGATGTGGAGGTGTTGCTGGAGTGAATGTGCATATATCTAAAAAAGATAACAAGACAAGAATCCATCGGGTGTGCAGCGAAGGTGCGCATCTGAAAATTCGGACTCCTCATTAATTTTCGGGTAGTGAGCAAGTGACGAGCATGAATATCACATGCCATAACTTACGATAACTCTCTTAGCTGAAATCACCTGTTTCGCAGGCCACTATTCTTCTGGAAAAGCCAATCTCCGAACCTAATCAATGTTTCTCCGGTTTCTTGAGTACAAATAACCAGACCTTATATTGGAACTTTGCCTGAATAATAGATATTATCCTCAGGAAGGACGGTTTTGAGGATGAAATATCTTCATACCGTCCAAAAAAAAGAAGGTGGCCCCTGTAATAACAACCAGCACGGGGATAAGGCTGTTCCAAGATCTCAGCCCTAGAAGTTGTATACCCAGATTCTGGCCAAATTTACCTTTTAGAAGCAACTTCAAACAATAGCTATAGATATTCGTGTATTCGAAAAAGCCCAGCTTGCTGATATTTACTGCCCATGTACCGTTAGGAACTTGGACAATGCTGGCGGCGGCGATAAGCATCTGCCCGAACGAGGCCAGGCCGAGGGCTAATAACGGCCAGGTGAGTCGTTTGGGAAGAAAAATCAAAAGAATACAAAAATAAGGGAGCATCGGGATGATATAACGTGCTCCTAAAGCAGATCCACCCCACCACAAATAATAACCAGACAGGATGATCAAATTCGAACCGATAATCCATAATGCCAGGATTGCTTCAGCTCGATATCGACGTTTCAAGAACATAAAAACTGCACCTACAACGAAAAAAAGCAATGCCGGCGACTGCCAAAATAATCCCATGGCTGGCTGGAAAGTCCAATAATAAAGCACAAGCAAGCTGGGCCAACCGATACCCATTAATCCTTGTGCCATGGATGAATTAAAACTCAGGTCACTTTCGTGTGCATAACCAAGAGATAGGAAATTACCAAAACACAGCCTGTTGTATACCAGTAGGATTATTATCGGAATAGCCCCACCTAAAATTGGCATGATTATTGATCGAAAATGGCGGAAATTAGGATTTCTCAAAATTGCATAAAAGTAATAGCAAACCAAAGCGAAAATAATTATTGCAGTTGGGAACTCGCTAATAAATGCCCAACCCAGGAGCAAACCTATAAGGAATGAGTACCAGTTTTTCCACATCTCAGGCTTTTCTTTTAGAAAGAAAATTAAAAAGAAAGCGCCGAAGAGCAGGGATGAAGAAAATTGATGACTGAAGAAAGTAATCGTGTATGGGAAAAACATAGTCCCTAAAGTGGTTATCAAGGTAACCAAATAGGCCTGGAAACGATTTTTGGATAAATATAAGCACAGAATGTAAATGAGGCTTCCAGCTATGGCTGAAGGAACTCCAAGAACCAAGAAAGTCAATATCCGTTCCGCACTGGTCTGACCCACATGATGGAAAATTAGCCTCGTCCAATATAAGGGAAAGTAAATGATCGCGCCTACCAAAGCTGGACCAGGAGCTTTATCTGAATAAAAATGACCGTTGAAAAAAGCTTTGTCACCGGTATTGGTGCCCTGCTGGTGTTGAAAGGTATCAATGGTTAAACGCCCCTCTCGAACAATGGCGAATATCAGATCAAAACGGGAATTTCCATTCCAACCACCGATCTGATAAAAATAACCAAAGGTAAAAGCAAGCAGGAAAAATACTATCAGCGCATCTTTTCGAAAATGAATTGACATAACCTTTTTTTATTCCTCATATTTCTGCGCCTCCAAGAAAAAAAGCATCACGCCCTCAATATTCCCGCTCGAGGATACTAAGCCTTGTGAGGCAGTGGCGAAAATCCATAAATCAAGAATATTGCCATAGTGACCGCAAAATTACCTCTGCCAAAAAACCAAGGAATTGTCAGACGGTAATCAGCTTTTACGAAACAAGGTCAAATCAAGTGCCTTTTAAAACTTTTTCATAAAGTGTTTCATACTCATGAACGATATTCTCAAGGCTGTGCGGTTGGACTTTTTCCAGGCTGGCAGTTCCCATGCCTGACCAGCGCCCTGGATTATCCAGGAACCATTCCATGCGATGGGAAGCATCGGCGGCATCGCCAGGTTTGAATAAATAGCCATTTACAGCGTCCGTTACTAGTTCGGGCAGGGCAACTGCATTGGCTGCCAGCACCGGGCGTGCGCAGCCCATGGCTTGCAAGGTGGCGATGCTGAGCAACTCGGCTTCGCTGGGCATGGCAAAGATGTCGATACTGTTCAGCACGGATGGAAGATCTTCCTGCGGGATAAATCCGGTGAAATGCACCTTGGCTGCAAGACCCAGATGATTTGCCAGGGAGGTCAACTTTTTCAGATATGCGCCTTTCCCACCTATGACCAGCTGGAAATCCTCCCGTTTTAGCAACGCCGCGGCCCTCAAAAGAACATCCAGATGTTTTTCCCGATCCACCCGGCCGACGAAGAAAAAGATGGTTTTGTGAAGGTCGATCCCGTACCTGCTCCGCCAGGCTGAGCGGTCCACGCCCGGGTCTGGATGGAAGAAACGGGTATTTCCTCCACAGGAGATGGGGAAAACGGGCGGCCGCACCCCGGCAGTGCGCAACATCCTGGCTGCCGTGCCGGAAGGGCTGGCGACGGCAGCCAGCCGGTCATAGGTATCTCTCATCCAATGCCAGAGGACCCAGTTAAAGAGCGGTTTGATCCCAGAAAGCACCGGTACGTAGGGTGCCAGGTTTTCGGGCATAAAGTGATTGGTTCCGACGCTTTTTATACCCAGCTGCTGGGCTGTGATGGCGGCATTGCGGCACAAAAAGTAATGATCCTGGATATGGAGAATATCCGGTTGGAAAGCCTTGAAAACCTGCCGTACGGCCCTGGCGGAGAATAATGGCAGTATAGAATCAGGATGGAAGTAATTTAAGTTCACGGAAGCCAATGCATGGATGGAAACGCCATTCCGCTCGGACTGGTAGGGATGACCGCGCTCAGAACCGACCAGTGCAAGGACGGTGTGGCCGTTCCTGGCCAGACCCTCGGCAAGGTTAATAGTGAAAATCGCCTGTCCATGGAAGGCGATATATTGAGGAGTTTCTGCGATGAGAATCCGCATTATGGTTACTGGTTTCCTGGTGTGCTACCCTTTTGCCCGGTTTCTTCCTCTATTTCAATCTGCAAGCCCTTCCGCAATACCCTGCGCCCAATCGAAATAATGAAGATAATAAAAACCAAAGATAAGCCCAAAATAAAATATTCCACGCCTTGTTGGACGCGTTTGATGGCTTCGGTGGCATAATAACCGACCAAAATCAGCGTCCCGGTCCAGATCATTTCACCGGCGAAAAGGGCTGGAAACCAACGCCGCCAAGGAACTTTTACCAACCCGGCGGCAATCAGTGAAGGGATCATGAAACTGACAGTGAGTTTGGCCATGAACAGGATCTTGGCAGCATGTTCGTGCATGCCAGATTCCAAGCGCTGGAGGAACTCTGGGCGCAAACCCAGCCTGCGCCCGAAACGCAGCGCCCATTCCAGCTTCCCGGCATAACCCAAGGTGTACCAAAGCGAGTCGGCAGTGAGGTTGCCGCCGGCCGCGCAAATGAAAACCAGCCATGGCCGCATCAGACCTGCCGAAGCGGCGGCAGCCCCGAACAGGGTAGCCACCGGTCCTTCAATGGCTACCAGGAAGGCCAGTACCAGATAGGTCCAATAACCCAATTCGGGCAGGTGGCCGCTTTTCATGGCAAGGACGAAACTCTGCAGCAATTGAAAAAACGAAGTCATTAAGAGGCCCTCGACATTTATTTTACTATCAAATTATATCGTCCCAATTCATTTGGGTGCGGGGGGGTGTGCGGGCGGTCGCGGAGCATACCCGAAGGGTGCTGTGCCGCCCGCACACCCCCGTTGCTTCCCTATTTATTGAGATTATCTATTAAATCTTTTGCCTGCTCCACGTAAGCCAGGGATTGGTGCCGGAAATAGGTATTATATAACATGGCATAATGACCAGCCTGTGCCAAAAGCCCAGCGTGATTGCCTGTCTCTATTATCCTGCCTTTTTCAATGACGATAATGCGGTCGGCAGCCTTTACAGTGGAAAGGCGGTGGGCAATCAGAATACTGGTTGATTTTACCAGAATCATGTTCAATGCCTGCTGGATTTGCCATTCCGTAAATGGATCGATGCTGGCGGTGGCCTCGTCCAATATGAAGATGGCAGGTTTTTGCATCAGCACGCGCAGCAATGCAACCAACTGACGTTGTCCCATCGATAACATGGTGCCGCGCTCTCCAACCAGCGTATCCAGTCCAGCAGGCAAGGTTTCCAGCCATTCGCCATCCCCAATACGACGGGCTATGGATTGGATCTCTGCATTGCCAACATCCGGGACGGCATAGCGGATGTTTTCAGCCACCGTCCCTGAAAAAAGAAATGGGACTTGCGAGACGATGCCCAATTGACGGCGATACTGTTGCAAATTGAAGCTGCGGATATCCGCGCCATCGATCAGAATCCTGCCGGATTGAAATTCGTAGAAGCGCGCAATCAGCCTGGCCAGGGAGGATTTGCCTGCACCCGTGTGGCCGACAATGGCCAGGTTTTCACCTGGCTGGATGGAAACACTGAATTCGCTTAATACCGGTTCGTTTTCAGCATACCGGAAGGAAACGTTTTCGAATTGAATTGCGCCTTTCAGGTTCGGCACATCTTGATTACCGGTCTGTACTACATTTGGCTCGGCGTCCATCAGGGCGAAGATACGCTCGGCCGCGCTCAGCCCGGATTGGATGTTGGACCAGAAGGCCGAGAGGTTCATGACCGGATCGAAGAAGCGCCCGAGGGACAGTATGAACAGGTACCAGGCGCCAATGGTGACGGCTCCCTGTGCAGCACTCAGACCGCCTGCGAAGACCAAGGTGGCGGTGCCTATTCCACCCAAGGTATTCAATGACGGCCAGACCAGGGAGAGGACGAAACCGCGCCAAACATTGACCCGGTAGGAAGTCTGGTTGGCAGTGTTGAAGGTCTCGAAAATGCTGTTTTCCTGGCGGAAATTCTTTGCAATTGCAATGCCACTGACCGTCTCCTTGATGGCGGAGTTGACATCCGCCATGGCTTGCATGCCGCTTTTCGTGACCTTGCGTGCCAGGCCACGAAAGCCGAGTGCCAACCCAAATATGAATGGAAGAAAGGCAAAAAGCAACAAGGCCAGGTGCCATTCGGTCTCGACGATGACGACACCAAGCAGGACAGCCTGGAAGACCTGGGCAGACACATCCGTAATGATGGTGACCAAATTACCGAGATCATTGGTATCGGAATTGATGCGGGAGGCAATGCGGCCGGAGGAAAACTGGTCATAAAAGGAAAGATCATGCTCGACCGCGGCACGGAATGAGCGGGTGCGCAATTTGAGAATGACATCACCGACGATGCGAACGGTGAGGCGGCGCCTGATCCAGTTGAGACCCCAGTTGGAGACACCGATGAACAGAACTATCAGCCCGATCAGCAAACTGGCATATAAGGTGGGTTGGTCCTTGAGAGCATCCAGGCCCTTGCTGACGACGACCGGTTCAGCGGCAGAAATGACCGCCATCAGGACGGTCAGAATGACAACAACTGCCACCCAGCCATGCCGGGCAGTGAAATATCCCACGATGCGGCGAGTCAGCTCGCGGTCGGGATACTGGCGGTCGTATTGTTCTTCGTTCAGACCTTCGTAGAAACCCATGAATAAATGTTATCAAGCAAAAAGGGAGTGGGGATCAGGAGTCCTGATTACCCAATTGCCTGATTCCTATTCTCTGAATATTCGGGCATATGCGTCAGAAGTTTTCATAAGTTCTGCATGATTTCCGATGGAAACGATGCGACCTTTACGCAATACGACGATCAGATCGGCCCAGCGGATCTGTGACAAGCGGTGTGTGATTATGAGGGTGGTGCGGCCCTTTGCGGCAGCGGCAATGGCACGCTGGATCTTATCCTCAGTGGCAGAGTCTATTGCGCTGGTCGAATCGTCCAGAATAAGGATACGGGGGTCGGTCAGGAAGGCGCGTGCAATTGCCAGACGCTGGCGCTGACCGCCTGAGAGAGTGACGCCTCGTTCACCAATAACGGTATCATAGCCTTTTTCAAACTCGTGGATAAAATCATCCACCTGGGCTAATTGTGCAGCTGCTTCAACCTGCGGGCGGGTTGCAGCGGGGTTTCCAAAGGCAATATTATCGGCGATTGAGCGGGAAAACAGGAAAATATCCTGTTCAATGATGGATATTTGCGAACGGAGTGAGGCCAAATTCCAATCACGCACATCCACTCCATCCACCAATATCTTTCCTGCGCTGGCATCATAGGTGCGGTTGACCAACTTCATCAACGAGGTTTTTCCGGTACCGGTCTGCCCGACAATGGCAACGGTCTGGCCTGGTTTCACCGTGAAGGAGATATCCTGGAGGACCGGTTCGCCGGCGGAATAAGCAAAAGTCACCTGGCGGAATTCTATCTCCCCTCGCATGGTCTGCGTGTAACCAAGAGCGTTTTGGTCGAGGTCATTCTCGCGGTTGATCAATTCCAGGATGCGGCGGGCACCCGCCAGTCCGGATGAGATTTGCGAGTAGGCCCAAATGGAGGTCCAAGTGGGGAAATCCAGTAAAAGCAGCAGGCCGAAGTAAGCTACCACGTCACCGGTGTTCAAAATACCCACGCGGAACAATAAAATGGCATGCACCAGGCCAATCGCAAGAGTGATATAGAACAACAACAGCGGCACGAAACGAGCTTCAACATCCCCCTGCCGGATGGTGTTGTCACGCAGGCGGCGGGCATTGGTCTCAAAGCGCCCGACTTCCGGATCTTCCTGAGCGGCGCCCTTCACGGTCTCGACGCCATCCAGTGCTTCTGAAAGATGGGTGTTCATTACCCCGAAAGAGGCGCGCACAACCTCCGTAATGGGGTCGAGCGTTCGCAAGTAGCGGTTCAGTGCAATAAAATACGAAAATATGAACAGAAGCGGGGCAAGCAAAAGCGACCAATGGTAGTATGGAGCGAAGAAGAGCGGCATCACCAGGAAGATCAGCGAGCCAACCACAAGGTTGACTCCCGGACTGAACATATAATTAACTTCGCGCACATCATTGGTGGCTCGAGCCATCGTGTCGCCAACTGGCTGAAGGCTATGAAAAGTCATGCTCTTGGCGAGTAAGGAAACATATAATTCATCGCGCACATCGCGCTCAACACGTTGAGCCATGAATTCGGCCCCAAAATTGCGTCCCAACTGCAGAACCCCCCGCACAATCTGCGAACCACCCATAAGAAGTGCGAGAGGAAGCAAAACTTTGGTTTCCGGTGGAACTTTAAGCATGTCGTTGAAAGCGTCGCCAGTAAGTACCGGTATATAGGCGGCCAGGGCAGCGTTGCCGACGGCGCCGAGGAACATAATCAATACCAACCACCAGTAGCGCACCGCGTATGAGATTATCCAGCGGATGTGGTTGCGCCGGTCAGTGACATGACGGCGGGCGAGGGTGAATTCAGCAATGGACATGGTTTCCAACGATGAAGAGGACTTCCCGGTAATCCTGGATTGGCATGAGATGTGATTTTACCATGCCAGAGCGAGAGAATTACAATTTTGTAATGGATTAATGGATAATAATTAAAGGAGAACGATACGGCTATGGGCGTTTGATCGGAAAATAGTGCGTAGTAAAATCAGGTTGCCTGGAATACCGGGAACCAGGGAGGCGAAATCCCGACCAGATTATTAGGTCGGGCAAAATGCGCCTTTTTGGTATATTTATATCCAATTATTGATTAATAAAGGGCACTTTCCTGCATGGCGTTTTAGACACGGTTGGCATTATGATGCATGCAAGTGGCAAGCCCGGTCGCAAATATCCGATTCGGTTGATTAGGTGGTAATTTGCAGCGAAGGTATTGTTGATCGCCCAGGCAAACTGGTTGATGAGGAGAGCCTACAAATGAGAATACTCGATCCTGTGCTGGTACCGGATGTCTCGATATGGTGCGACCATATCAACCCGACTGAGTTTGAAGATGGCGGTTGTGGCTCGGTGGTAGTGGGTCTGTATGCTTCTTTTAGCAGCACGGGCGCAAAAGTCCTGTCACCCGTTTCGCGACAACAGTGCATTGATGTCGCCACAAAAAGCTCCATGGTATTGCAAGCGTATTATTGGGACGATATTACCCAGGATCCAATCCAGCAGGCGGATTGGGTGGCACAAACCATTCAGTCAGAAGGCTTGCCAATAAAATGGGTCTGGGCTGACCAGGAGCAATGGTGGACGGATTGGACTGCCTGGCAGCAAGGCAGAAGCGGAACAATCCCGATCAGCACTGTTCCGACAGGTTCGCCAACTTTTATAAGCAATCATTTCCAGAACTTCAATACTGAACTGCACAGCAAGTTTCCTCAAAGCGGAGTGTATACAAATAATGGTTTCGTAACCACCTGGGCGCCGGGGATGAATGCCTGGTTACCGTTGTACCGTTCCTGGGTGCCACAATACGGGAAACAACCGAAAGAAGCGACCCAAATGACCTGGGCGCAATTATCGGCGAATTGGCTGCCGAATTACGATATCGTCCTGGCGTCAGGCCAACTCCCTGAACTTGTGATGGGTCACCAATTCACTGGTGATAGCTGTATATTGCCGGGTTCGTATAGTGTGAATAATGTACTCTTACCTCTGGATGTGAGTGAATTCTCGAAAGCGTTCCTGGATGCGATAAGAGCAAACAGCGTAAATCCCGTACCGGGGCCGACCCCTCCAACACCTCCTTCTTCAGCGGTTGACTATGTGGTAATGTACGCGCGGATCAATGTAAGGGCGCAGCCTGACGGTAATTCCACCTGGGTGCGTTATGCGGTGATGAACGAAGTGCTGCATGTTGTCAATATATCCAACGGGTGGGCAAAATTAACAGATGGTACGTTTGTGTTTGCAGCTTACATCAATCTAAAAACTCCAGCCGCACCGGTCACGCCTCCCGTAAATCCTGTCCCAACACCTGTCCCGCCCGCAACGGATGGCTACGTGGTAATGTATCCGCGCATCAACGTAAGGGCGCAACCATCCGGCAATTCGACCTTCGTTCGTTTTGCCATGAAGGGTGAAGTACTACAAGTCGTTAATATTTCCAACGGATGGGCACAGCTGGCGGATGGCACGTATGTTTTTGCAGAATACATTGACCTACAAACAGCGGCCACTCCCACTCCCACGCCCACACCTGCACCGGCGGGAACGGTTGCTTATGTGGTCATGTACGCACGCATTAATGTTCGTGCAAAGCCGGTTTCCAATTCTGCCTTCGTGCGTTTTGCCGTGAAGGGTGAAGTATTACACGTGGTCAATATCGCCAATGGCTGGGCACAGCTGGCGGACGGTACATACGTCTTTGCAGATTACATCCAGAAGCAGGCATAACTGGTAATAACTTTATCCAGGTGTCCGGTGCGAGAGAGCACTGGACACCTGTGGTTTTAATTAATCACCAAACCCCCGAAACTAAAGGAAAATATGATAAAATAGAACTCCTGTTCTGAATATTATGGTGGAACCTCTATGGATTTCAAACTTAATGCTCCCTTCCAGCCAACCGGCGACCAGCCGGAAGCCGTTCGTCAATTGGTAGATGGTGTCCAGCGCGGACTCAAGCACCAGGTCCTGCTGGGAGCCACCGCCACCGGCAAAACTTTTACAGTGGCATCGATCATCCAGCAGCTGCAGAAACCGGCACTGGTCATGGCTCATAACAAGACACTGGCTGCACAACTTTACGCCGAATTCAGGGAGTTCTTCCCGGAAAACGCGGTTTCCTATTTTGTTTCCTATTACGATTACTACCAGCCGGAAGCATACGTACCGCGGCATGACCTGTATATCGAGAAAGAAACAGATATTAATGAAGAGATCGAGCGTCTGCGGCTGGCAGCCACAACCGCATTGATGAGCCGCCGGGATGTCATCATTGTGGCATCGGTCTCCTGTATTTATGGGCTGGGTAACCCGGAAGAGTATGGCAAGGGATTGGTGAGCCTGCGGGTTGGCGAAATCTCCCGGCGAAATGCCCTGATCCGCCAACTTGTGGACAGCCAATACCAACGCAATGACATGGAACTGAAGCCCGGGACCTTCCGCGTGCGCGGGGATACATTGGAAATCATCCCGGCCTATGAAAACAAGCGCGGCTACCGGATCACTTTCTTTGGAGACGAAGTGGAGCGCATAACCGAAGTCAACCCACTGACCGGCGAGATCTTCAGCGAACCGGCGCAGGTGGATATCTACCCGGCCAAGCATTACCTGGCGGGAGAAGACCGGTTGAAGGAATCCATCGCAAACATTGAGAAGGAATTGCAAGAGCGGGTGGCTTACTACAAAGCCAATGAGAAATTTCTGGAAGCCCAGCGGATCGAACAGCGCACGCAATTTGACCTGGAGATGCTGAGGGAGATCGGGACGTGCTCCGGAATCGAGAATTATTCACGCCAGTTGGACCAACGCGCGCCCGGCAGCCATCCCTGGACTTTGATGGATTTTCTGCCGCACGATTACCTGCTGGTGATCGATGAAAGCCACATGACCATTCCACAGATCCGTGGGATGTATAACGGCGACCGCTCCCGCAAGGAAACGCTGGTGGAGTATGGCTTCCGGTTGCCGTCTGCAATGGATAACCGTCCGCTAAAATTCGATGAGTTCGAGCAAGCGATGGGCTCAACGATCTATACGACTGCCACGCCCGGACCATACGAAATGCAACATGCCGGCCAGGTTGTGGAACAGATCATCCGTCCGACCGGTCTGGTCGATCCGGAGGTGGAAGTACGACCAACCAATGGCCAGGTGGACGACCTGGTGAAGGAAATACACGCCCGGGTGGAGAGCGGGGAGCGTGTACTGGTAACCACACTTACCAAGCGCATGGCCGAGGACCTGGCTCAATATATTGAAGAGCTGGGAATCAAGGTGCATTACCTGCACTCGGAAGTGGAAACCCTGGAGCGGATTGGCATTCTGAGGGATCTGCGCCTGGGCATTTTCGACGTGGTAGTGGGAATCAACCTGCTGCGGGAGGGGTTGGACCTGCCTGAAGTTTCACTGGTGGCAATCCTGGATGCTGACAAGGAAGGCTTCCTGCGGTCGGACACAGCCTTGATCCAGACGATCGGGCGGGCGGCCCGGCACATCAACGGCCGTGTAATCATGTATGCCGACCGGATCACGGATTCAATGAAGCGTGCGATTGACGAGACCAGCCGCCGGAGAGCCAAACAAGTTCAATTCAACCAAGATCACGGCATTACACCAGTCAGTATTCATAAAGCCATTCGCGATATGACCGACCAACTGACACCCAAAGCAGTAGCTGAAATGCGCGGAGAATATAAACCAAAGAGCAAGCGAGCCGAGGCCACCTCACGCAATGAATTGCAAAAGGTGATCTCGGAGATGGAAAAGCAGATGAAGGAAGCTGCCAAGAATCTGGAGTTCGAGCGGGCGGCGGCGCTGCGGGATGAGATGTATGAATTGAAAAGTGTGCTTGCGGACGATGCCAGTCTCAAGCCGTGGGAGCGGATCAAACTATTAACCGGGGAGGAATGAGAAGGTAAGGGATTTCATAAATCTTAAGAAGTAACGAGAAAGAACCAGGCAATTATTCATCCAACACCAGGCCGCCGTGATAGAACAATTCATACGCCATTTCGCCGCGGCAGGAAATATATTCGCGGCCGCGGAAAGAAGTGACACTGCCTTCGCTTAAATCAGAATAAATAAAGCCTTCATGCCGGAATTCGAAGCCGCCCAGGAAACGGCCTTCGGAATACATTTTCGAGAGGCTGGCTTGGATGACCTGGCCAGCCTGGGCGGGGGTGATCAGATCAGAACGCAGGATGTGACCATAGTAGTTCATTCCCCAGACAGGTTTTCCACTGTAATAAACCACTTCCTCGCCAATGAAATCCCGACCGCCAAAGTAACTATCGAGGTATGACCAATCGCCATCAGCAAATTTCAGGTCATGCGAACTCGGCCGGCAGGCGGAGGCGGGCTGGCCGGATCCCACATAGGTGGCGGCTTTGGCACGGATGATGAAGTCATACAAGGATTGGTTATCCATTCAGCTACCTCCTCAAGCTTAAGAGCGAAAAATGATCAGCCCGTTCCGAATTGGCGATCACCCGCATCGCCCAATCCAGGCAGAATATATCCGCGCTCATTCAAATGGTCGTCTATCGCGGCCAGGTAAATGGGTACCTCCGGATGGGCTGCCTGCATGAGGGCAATGCCTTCCGGTGCGCCAATCAGGCCAACGAACTTTATCTTTCGTACACCCCAGTGCTTGACGATGTCTGTTGTGGCAACCGCGGATCCGCCGGTGGCCAGCATGGGATCGAGAATGAGGCAGGCTGAGACAGTTGGTTCGACCGGGAGTTTGTTATAGTATTGGACCGGTTGGAGGGTTTTCTCATCCCGGTACAGGCCGATGTGCCAGACTTCAGCAGTCGGCATTAGTTCCCAAAAGCCCTCCACCATGCCAAGACCAGCGCGCAAGATCGGAACGAGACCGATCTTCTCCTTCAGTTCCACTCCGTTCATCGTGGTAAGGGGAGTCTGAACAAGCCGGGGAACGGTTAAGAGATCAGCTGTGGCTTCGTATGCCAGCAGCGCGGCTATCTCCCGAACCAGTTCGCGGAACTTTTTGGGTTCGGTGCTGCGATCACGCAATCGGGATAATTTATGGGCCACGAGCGGATGCTGGGATGCAAAAACGTTTGACATGGCGCCTCCGGTATTAGCTTATTATAGCCGACCCAATCGCATATGGTCGGCTGGAAATAAGTAATAGTCTTGACTATTTAGACCATAATCGAGTATTCTATTGGCATTCCGAGGTAATGCAAAAATGCCTTATTCAATTCTAGTTGTCGATGATAATGATATGAACCTGCTGTTGATTTCCAAGATCCTTGAACTGGAGGGATACCAGGTAACGTCGGCCCGAAATGGGAAGGAGGCAATTCAGTCGGTCGTGGAAAAAATCCCTGATCTCGCCATCCTGGATGTCATGATGCCGGATATGGATGGGTACGAACTATGCCAAAATTTACGCCAGCCACCGCTTAATGTGACAGTGCCAATCATCCTGCTAACTGCGATGAGCTCCGATATGGAGAGGGCGCAAGCGATAAAAGCCGGTGCGAATGATATCTGGTCCAAGCCATTTGATATGGATTTGTTCCGGCGTAAAGTTGGCGAATTACTCAAACCAGCTTGAGAGTATTTATAACTATTAACCTGAATGACCGTCTTGATGGTCACTTTCGTAACAGTCGGAATGGTGCTGGCGACTGTCTGTATTCCGCTAATCCTCGGAAGGATTCCTCCGAACAGGTTGTACGGCATCCGGGTGAGAAAGACCTTGGAGCATCCGGAGATTTGGTATCCGGTAAATAAGTACGGTGGAGCTAGGCTGCTGATGTCCAGCCTCTTGCTAGTTATGGCTGCGATCGGCTATACCCAAATTCCCGGCATCTCAATTTATGTTTATGAGTATGCCGTTTTAACCACCTGGATAGTTGGTTGCACCATTGGCCTTATCAGTTCATTTCGGTATATGGGTACGCTGAAGGTTGGGGGAGAACCAATAAACTTATCCCAGCCAAAATAAAATGTGCAAGAGTTTAGGGGAAAAATGTGCAAAGTCCAATGATTCATATTAATGTTAAATCTTCAATAATGAAACATTACGCTGACGATCTGATGGGCGCGCACCGGGAAGGTAATCCAACCGGATTGGTCAGGCTGCAACGGTGACTGTTTTTCTTCTGCCAGGTTGACCAGCACTACTTTCTTAAATGGCATCCAAGGTTTTAACGTCACTGAAATAGGCTCGTTGGATATATTGTAACCACGTACCAACCATGCGCGCCCTACCTCCGCGGGTTTTACTGCCGAAATAACAAATGTTCCCGGCGTAGCTTCTACAAAGGAAAGGTTGGAGGCTAGATTACCGGCATGCAAACCGGTGGAAACTGCCCGGAATAGAGAATTGAAGGCATAAGCCTGCTGGAAAGCGGAATCCCACCTGCCAGGATGGGGAATGATGGAATATTCAAAGAACCATCGCCCAGGCAGTTGGGCGTTGGGTGTCTCTATAAAAGGTCCAGCGTGACCCTTACGGGTGGAAAAATCATCCCGGGAAAGCCAGCCGATGCAACGCAAGAGCGTCAGGGCGATTTCGGCATTTCCCTGGTCGTTTTTTAGCACTTCAACTTCCGGCAGACCGTGATTGGCAATCATCAACCCGGTTCTTCCATCCGAGATATCGGTAAAGGCGCGTTGCGGTACTTCGGGCCTGGGTTGTTCCACCCAGGTATCATCAAATGGCGGGAGCCCAACGCGCCTTTCGACGACTTCGAAATGCCCATCCTGGCTGCCAATGTCAGCTGTAAAGGGCGCTGGAAAGTGGATGCGTAGTCGATGATCCCGGGCGGAATTTACAAGCGCTGTGCGTATATCTACTCGTGGAACACCTTTGGATAGGGTAATAGTGGTAGTTATGGGAAGAAGGACCTTCGCCTGCGAACGGGTCTTGCGATCAGTGGTAAGAGAGAGAGGGGATTTAAGCTCCAATTCTGCTTCAAGCGATTGCTGCACAGGGCCACTAACCCGGGTGACCTGTTTCAAACTTGGTGAAACGCAGCGATCTTTTGCGGGTGGGGCAAAGTTATATTCATCGCCGCAGTCCCCCCCATCCACGATGTGATTCAGACCTTTATAAATTTGATTGAGGCGTTTATCCAGCAATGTCAAGCTGCCATCCTTGCGCAGTTCAACCAAAAAAAATTCGTTCTCAATCGTGTAGGGCGGCCTGGCATAGTGCTTGCGGGTGGCCAGTTTCTGGAGCAGAGGCAGGCGAGCCATGGGAAGCAGAAATTTAACCAACGGATTAAGCCGGATTGGGGGCTTTTCCTTTGAAGGCAGGGCTTGTACCAAGAAGGTGCGGTACCCGAGCGCGGGGACCTGTGGAGCAGTGAAGACGATTTGGATGACAGACGCTGAACGGGCCCGCACATGGTAATCGGTGATCGCGGGGTCGGTAATGTATTCGTCGATCTGTTTGCGAGCGGCTATCCAGACAGCCAGGTTGGGTTCGCCTTCTTCAGACAGGCGGCTGTCGATATAAACATGTGAGCCCTGCCGGTTTACTTTGACGTCCTGGATGACCATTCCGATGGCGCGCCCGTCGCTGATCGACGCAAAAGCGGACTGGAGAGCCTTTGCATCCATGGTCATGTTGATGATCTCGCGACTGCCCAGGCTGCGCATTTGGTAAGGCTGGTTGATGCCATTTTCATCCAGCAGGTTAAATTCGTCCACGCCGTCTGGCAGTTCAAGAGCTGCGCTGGCAATGTCTGTACATGTAACAGAATTCGGGTTGAAGACAACCACAGCCAATTTAAGATTTTCAATGGACGATTTTGACACTGCAGCGGTATTAATTATCCCGGCGATGGTTTCCAAACTCTGGCGGGTCAGCTCCTCGCCGATCTGGTCGACCTGATCAAAACGGACTTTCATTTCTTCGTGGACCTGGTCAATGGAACTGCCACAGATGGAATCGTGCGGATGATTTTCCATGAGCAAGTGCCAGGCCTGATGGATGATCTCGGATTTTTGATTGAGGACGGCTGTTTGGCTGCCGGTGGCTAGTTCCTGCCAGGTGCAGAAAGGTTCGACCCATTTCAGCAGCAGGTTCTCACTGGCGTAATTGCGCTGCTTGATCCAGATGCGCGTGGAAAGGACTCCAGGCAGAAGATGCATGCGTTTGCTTGCGCGTAGCTCTCCGGTGATCGTGGGGAGGGTAAGCTTCTTCTTCCTAATCTGTGCCTGGAGAGCGGAGATGAAATTAGGCAAAGTGGAATGGATAACGCTGGTATCCGGCAAATTTTTATTTGCGTAAGCAATGGCGGTGGAAGTGTTGGCCGGCGGCTCCATATGATCGGTGCCAACCATGATGAGATAATCCGTTATGGCTGAATGGGCAGTCAGGGAATCGGCTGCGGCTGCAAGAGCTTCGGCAAAGGCTGGGGGACTGCCGGCAGGGAGCGAGGCTCCGTTACCATATCCGTCGCGCAGGTAAGCCATTAACACACGCGATCCGTCAGGCGCCTGCCACCAGAATTCGGTTGGTTCTTCGTCGAGCCCGCGCCACAGGCAGGCGGTTTCGATGCCAAAGCCGCGCAAGATTTGCGGGAGTTGACCAGGATGACCAAATGGATCGGGGATGTAGCCGACCATCATTTTCGACCCAAAATGACGGGCGGTCTGGTCACCTTGAAGCAGATTGCGGATATGCGATTCCGGACCGACCAGATACATATCCGGCAGGATGTGCCAGGGGCCAACCAGGATGCGACCATTCCGGATGTGCTTGCATAGCAGGGTTTCTTTTTCCGGCCGCATTGCCAGGTAGTCCTCCAGTACAATGGTTTGTCCGTCAAGCATGAAGAATTTGAAATGTGGGTCTTTTTCGAGCAGGTCCAACAGCTCATCCACCAGGTGGATGAGCTTTAATCGGAATGATTGAAATGGTAGATACCACTCGCGGTCCCAGTGTGTGTGTGAAATGACATGGATTGTGCGCATAGTCAACTTAAAGAAGGGAGTGAGAATGTATTTCTTGTTCAGGAAGTTTATTCTGGATGAGGGAGATTTCCGGGCGTTGCCCGAGCAGGAAGCCGGCGATAATTGTCAGGATGGTACCTGTTAAAATTAAGAAAACGGATATGATTCGGGGAGGAGTCAGCGCGAAGATGAAAAAGTATACCAATACCGGGCTGATCTGAATGGGCACCTGTGCAACCGGGATTACGTTACTGGCCTGGGCATATTTGAAAGCAATCTGGTTCTGCCAGGTAATCACACTGGCTGTGAATGCCAGGATTACGGCTGCCATGATAAAGAAGAAAGTCTGGAAATCGGTCGCTTTTCCTGCCATAACGAGAATGATCAACGCGAGCAGCGGATTGATCCAAAAATCAGAGAGACAAGCCAGAAAGCCGTTTCCAAGTACGATCAACAAACCTTTGCGGTTTTGGCTGCGTAATGCCAGGCTGCGGCTTATCAGACAGCAGGAAAACAAACCGGCTGTAAAAATGATGACCCGAATTTGGGCTGAATGGTCGGCAAGCATGGTTCTTACCTGAGTGGAACTGATACTCAGCTCGCTCAACCCGAGGGAGAGGATACCGATGACCATTAGGACGATCCCGGTAATCTCCGATTTGTTCAATTCTTCATAATTGAGCCTGACTGAACCGATCGATAACAGGATCAGCCCGGAGGCCATCAGGCCAGGACTTAAGGCCGGACCGATCAGACTCTGTGCCACCATATAACCAGCCGTACCACCTCCAAGGCCGACGACAAACCCGAACACCCAGAGCGGGTTGCGAAACAATCTTCGCATGAAGCCCTGACCGGGATCATCATGGCGGATATCATTAACAACCTTTTTCTGCAAGAGCTGACCTCCTTGATTCAAGAGGCCGCCGATTATCCCGCATGCAACACCGATCAAGTAATGAGGGGTCATTTAGAATTCGAAACCATTATTATGGATC
>Ga0182011_10000809_pt1 | contig 27334 bp, 20 predicted proteins | sample 711E1DmetaG_FD_120481 | JGI IMG/M metagenome (GOLD analysis project Ga0182011, IMG submission 120481) | Permafrost microbial communities from Stordalen Mire, Sweden - 711E1D metaG | ecosystem: Environmental > Terrestrial > Soil > Wetlands > Permafrost | place: Sweden: Stordalen | collected...
AATATGTACACCTTGATTCTCATTCCAAAACACGTTACTATTTTATCAAACAATCCCCGCCGCGATGCTTCGAGGCAAGCAAATGTGTGCTTGCCCATTCCGATGAGTTTGAATTCTGACAGGATAGTACATTATAGAATCGTACATTAATAAAGTAGCATCCAGCACAGCGCAGGGTGATGCCCGCGAAGAAAGTTATTATGGAAATTTTGCCGGCTTTCTTGAATCCTTCGCCGAAGAAACCGGCAAAAAACACATTCAAATCACCACTCTTCCTAAAAAGACGGAAGCCGGGAATCCCGACTCCCGCGTTATAGAGAAAACAACAATCCATTGAGGATTTATGAAAGAAAAACTAAAAGAAGCCAATTACGAATACAAAAAATATTTAGGCAACAAAAACCATTTATTGCGGAATATGAATACAGATAAATATGAAGTGTTCTTTTCCAATAAGTATCATGCTTCTTGGGGACTTATCTGGAAGAATACTCATTTAGAATTTGCTTATTCAGTGAACTAATTAATTCAACCGAAAATGCAGACAAATGGAAGACTCAGGATATTATTACCGGATGGGAACCTCAATAAGGCGCTTTCCCTGGTAAGCATTAGAAAATACATAACCGACGTTTTTTGCTACAATGAAATCGGTCATGAAAAACCAACAAGAAATTTTTACAATTTTATTTTTAATAAATTATCATTAGCTCCTTATGAGATAGTTCTTATCGGTGACGATCTAGAAAAGGATTTCAGGGGAGCATTGCAAAACGGTGTTTGTGGAATCCTTTTTGATCCGGACGATAAATACGCCGGTGCCGGACCTCGGATAAACGATCTATTGGAAATTCACAAGGTTATTGATGATCTCGCTCATCGTGTTATGAATATAGAACGTTAGCTGCGATTGTTTACTATTTGAAAAAGTATATTGCAACTCAAATCTCACGCACACCTGTAATTGAAAAAATCTCATTTGCCTCTATTAATTCCCGATAATTTCAGGTTTAGGTTAAGATTTTTCTGCTCAACTCTTGACAAACTGAAAAGAATTTCGTATGGTATAGGAGAATTTATTTACTCAAATACAGTGAAACAGAACAATTATATAATCTCCTCTTCAACAAACGGTATCGCCTCAACAGGCGTCGTGCCGACTGTTGTTCTGTCGACTAGTATCGTATTAGTACCGCTGACTCTTATTCTTAGCCTCGTGCTTACTCTTAGCCTTATTATTGTAGGCTGAGAAAAGCCAGAGGTTGACGAAGCACACCGAAATCGGTTCCACAAACAATCAGGTCTTGCAACGTTCTCCTCTGGCAGAGGAAGTTCATTATTTATTCTGTTTCGAAAGGAACGAACAATGCGATCTGATATCATCAAAAAAGGCTTTGAACGCGCACCTCACCGTGCATTGCTCCGCGCCACCGGCGTAAAAGAAGCGGATTTCGGTAAACCGTTCATTGCTGTTGCTAATTCCTACGTCGATATCGTGCCCGGCCACGTGCACTTGCAGGCATTCGGGAAACTTGTGAAGAAAGCCATCCGCGCAGCGGGCGGCGTACCTTTCGAGTTTAATACTATCGCTGTGGATGACGGCATTGCCATGGGTCATGGCGGAATGAAATACAGCCTGCCTTCCCGTGAACTCATCGCCGACTGCATAGAAACAATGATCGAAGGCCATGCATTCGACGGGATGGTCTGCATCCCGAACTGCGATAAGATCGTTCCCGGCATGGTGATGGGCGCCCTCCGTACCAACATCCCTACTTTTTTTGTCACCGGCGGCGCTATGAAAGCCGGAAAAACTCCCGATGGAAAAACAGTCGACCTCATTTCTGTGTTTGAAGGTGTCGGCGAATACAAATCCGGTACGATCGATGAAAAGCGATTAAAGATTCTTGAAAAATTTGCCTGCCCATCCTGCGGTTCCTGTTCAGGACTCTTCACCGCGAACTCCATGAACTGTCTCTTAGAAGTGATCGGACTGGGTTTGCCCTTTAACGGCACTGCACTTGCGAAATCCAAACAGCGGAACGATCTTACGAAGGAAGCCGGGAAAATAATCATGAGATTGGTTGAAAAAAATATCCGGCCCCGGGATATCGTCACCAAGGATGCGATCGACGATGCCTTTGCATTGGATATGGCGATGGGCGGAAGTACCAATACGGTTCTGCATACGCTTGCGTTCTGTAACGAAGCCGGCATAGACTACCCGCTTTCGCGCATCAATGAAGTGGCGGATAAAGTTCCGCATTTATCAAAAATCAGTCCGTCAGGTCCGTGGCATATCGAAGATTTGAACAAGGCAGGCGGCGTTCCGGCGATACTCCATGAAGTGACGCGTAAAGGCGGCGATCTGCTTCACCTTGATAGACCGACCGTGAGCGGAAAAACATTGCGCAGTATTGTTGAAAAATCAAAAGTGAAAAACGCAGAAGTTATTCGTCCGGTGGAAAATCCGCATTCTCCAAAAGGCGGGCTCGCAATTCTGTTTGGGAATCTTGCTCCGGAAGGCGCTGTTATTAAAACTGCCGGAGTTTCCGCATCCATGCGCAAGCATAGCGGCCCGGCGAAAATTTTTGAAAGCCAGGAAGATGCTCAGGCAGGAATTCTTGCCGGACAGGTTCAGGCCGGTGACGTTGTTGTGATCCGTTACGAAGGTCCGCGCGGCGGGCCGGGTATGCAGGAGATGCTCTCACCTACTTCCACGATTATGGGAATGGGATTGGGAGATAAAGTTGCGCTCATTACCGACGGACGGTTTTCCGGAGGAACACGCGGTGCTTGTATCGGACACGTTTCACCTGAAGCGGCGAGCGGCGGACCCATTGCGGCATTACGTGCCGGTGATATCATCGACATCGACCTCGAAGCCCGTACATTGAATGTTCATTTAAGCGACGAAGAAATCCGTTCGCGTATTGCCGCGCTGCCGGAATTTAAACCGCGCACGACGAGCAAATGGCTGCGGCGGTACGCGCATTTTGTGACCAGTGCCAACACGGGTGCAGTGTTACGATCATAAATCATAAAAGTATGACGGGTGCGTTTCCGACGAGAAACCGCCGTCATGAGAAAGGTGTTGAGAAAATCGTACAATCAACAAAAGCACCATCAGGAAATAACCGGATACGAAATTTTCGTACGGTGTCTTGCGGCAGAAGGTGTTGAACTTATCTTCGGATATCCCGGCGCATCGACTATCGGTATTTATGATATTCTTTACGACCCGAACGCAGCAAAGACAAAAAAGTTGGAAACAACAGATGGAACGACATCAAACAATAGAAGGAATATTGCAATGACACCGACGAAAGCACACGACAATCATCAGGGGAAATTGATGACAGGCGCAGAGGTATTTGTGCGGTGCCTTGTCGAGGAGGGCGTCGATACTCTCTTTGGATATCCCGGCGGTGTCGTGATCGGCATCTATGATGTACTCCATGATCTTACACACATCAAACATATTCTCACGCGGCACGAACAAGGTGCAACCCATGCAGCGGAAGGATATTCCAAGGCAACCGGAAAACCCGGAGTTGTCCTGGTGACATCCGGCCCCGGTGCGACCAATGCTGTCACAGGTATTGCCGATGCGTATATGGATTCTATACCGCTTGTTGTGTTTACAGGTCAAGTTGTAACAAAGCTGATCGGAAACGATGCATTCCAGGAAGTGGATATCGTGGGCATTACTCGTCCGATTACAAAACATAATTATCTCGTGAAAGATGTCAACGATCTGGCAAAGACCATCAAGGCAGCATTTTATATTGCCACCACCGGCCGTCCGGGCCCCGTGCTTGTCGACCTGCCTAAAGATGTTCTTGCCGCGAAAACGGTTTTTGAATATCCCAAAACGATTTCGCTCCGCAGTTATAATCCGATTGTAGAAGGGAACAGCAAACAGATCAAGAAAGCGGCTGACATGATCAATGAAGCAAAACGGCCTCTTCTTTATGTCGGCGGCGGCGTAATCAGTTCCAATGCATCCACGGAGGTTCGTGCACTTGCAGACAAGCTGCGCGCACCGATCACCACAACATTGCATGGATTAGGTGCATATCCTGAGCAGAGTAAACTTTCTCTGGGTATGCTGGGCATGCATGGTACGTGGTATTCCAATATGGCTGTCGACCAGTGCGATGTGCTTATTGCGATCGGCGCACGGTTTGATGACCGCGTAACCGGAAAAGTGGAAGCATTTGCGAAGAACGCAAAAAAAATTCATATCGACATCGATCCGACTGCTATTAGTAAAAATGTCCCTGCGGATGTTCCCATTGTCGGAGATGTGAAACGCGTTGTCAAACAATTACTTGAACTTGTAAAGCCGCTGGATACGAAAGAATGGCTAAAGGCGATTGACGGATGGAAAGCAGAACATCCGCTGAGGTATAAACAGGACGGATCGCTCCGTGCACAGCATGTTATTGACAAACTGGGTGAAATCACAAACGGGGACGCCATCGTTGTTTCCGATGTCGGCCAATCGCAAATGTGGACGGCACAGTTCTTCAAATGGAAACATCCACGCACACAAATTACATCGGGCGGACTGGGGACGATGGGTTTCTCGCTGCCTGCTGCGATGGGTGCGGCATTCGGACGCAGCGACCTGCCGGTTGTCTGTATCAGCGGCGACGGCGGCTTTCAGATGAACATTCAAGAAATGGCGACCATCGCCCAGAATAATCTTCCTTTAAAAATTTTTATTATCAACAACGGATTTCTCGGTATGGTACGCCAGTGGCAGGAATTGTTCTGGAAGAAACGGTATTCCCATACACAAATTACTAGTCCGGATTTCGTGAAACTGGCTGAATCGTATAATATTCGCGGCTTGCGGGTAACATCACCCGCCGATGTTGAGACCACCATAAAAACTGCGCTGAAATATAACGAAGGGCCTATTCTGGTAGAATTTGTCGTGGTACAGGAAGAAAATGTTTGGCCGATGATCCCCGCCGGACAAACGATCAATGAAATTATGGATAGTCCGGAACCGCTGGAACAAACGCATGCAACACACAAAACGATGATTCATGCAAAAGGATAATGGTACTGAAATCAGGAGAAGTGATCATGGCATCATTAACAACGAATGAACAGGCGAAACAGCACACGATTTCGATGACGGTCGAAAATCATTTCGGCACATTGAATAGAGTAGCAGGGCTTTTTGCTGCCAAGGGTTACAACATTGATAGTCTTACCGTTGGTCCAACCGAAGATGATGCTGTGTCTCGTATGACCATCGTAACGCGCGGCGACGACCAGATCATCGAACAGATTATGAAACAACTCCATAAACTGATTGATACAATCAAAGTTGTCGACTTGACAGACGACACGTTTGTTGACAGGGAACTGGCAATGGTGAAAGTACAATGCACACCGACAACGCGTATGGAGATCATGCAAATTTCGGAAATCTTCCGGGCGAAAGTAGTAGATATAAGTTCGAAAACGATAACTCTTGAAGTTACCGGCAGTCAGCTTAAAGTCGACGCAATTATCAATATGTTGAAACCGTTTGGCATCAAAGAATTGGCGCGCACAGGCCGTATTGCTATCAAGAGAGAATTTCAAGGCGAAGTGTGATGGAAGAGAGTAGATGAGTCCATAAGCAGTTGAGCTCTCGAGATAAAGATAACTCGAAGACTCATAAGCTCCAGGATTTATAGACATTCAAAGGTTTAATAAAAAGGTAAAATAGACAGTTATGATTCCAATAGTATCAAAGGATTTCCCATTATACGATCCGCGCAATGAACACGATGCGTGCGGAATCGGTTTTATAGTCAACCTGAACGCCGAGCGTTCGCATAATATTATCGTGAATGGAATTCAAATTTTAGTGAACCTGGCGCATCGCGGTGCAAGCGGCTCTGATCCAAAAACAGGCGACGGAGCCGGCATAACAATTCAAGTACCGCATCATTTTTTTGTCCGGGAATGTTCAAAGTTAGGATTCACGCTGCCCCCGGAAGGCGAGTACGGAGTCGGTATGGTATTTCTTCCTGTTGAACCGCAATCGCGTTTTCAATGCGAAGCTGTCATTGAACGGATTGTTCAGGAAGAAGGATTGAGATTACTCGGATGGCGCGATACACCGGTGGATGCCGATGCTATCGGCCGTGTGGCGCGCGTGTCTCAGCCGTACATAGAGCAAATTTTTATTCGCAACGCCCAGGGTATGAAGCAGGACGAATTAGACCGCAAGCTCTACATCGTCCGAAAACGAATTGAGTCTGAAATAACTGCATCGGATATCCGGGACAAAGCGTTTTTCTCGATTCCTTCCATGTCTTCATCGACGATAGTTTATAAAGGACTGCTCTTAGCTCCGCAGATTGCACGTTTCTATAAAGAGCTTTCAGATCCTGATACGATGAGTGCGTTGTGTCTTGTTCATCAGAGATTCTCAACGAATACGTTCCCAAGCTGGCAGCTTGCACATCCATTCCGATATCTTTGCCATAACGGTGAAATCAATACGCTGCGCGGCAATGTGAACTGGATGTATGCACGACAATCGGTACTGAAGTCGGCGGTGTTTGGTAATGACATCGAAAAGATATTTCCTATCATCCAGCCAGGAGTAAGCGACTCTGCCGCATTGGATAATGCAGTAGAGCTTATAACTCTGAGCGGCCGCAGTCTTGCTCACGCAATGACAATTCTTATTCCTGAAGCTTGGGATGCTGATACCGGAATGTCGCCGGAGAAGCGTGCGTTCTATGAATACCATGCGTCATTAATGGAACCCTGGGATGGCCCTGCCGCCGTTGCATTTACCGATGGCAGAGTGATTGGAGCAACATTGGATCGCAATGGACTTCGTCCGGCGCGTTATATGGTGACGAATGATAATTTGCTTATTATGGCATCTGAGACAGGTGTGCTCGATGTTCCGCCGGAAAACGTGAAGTACAAAGGATGTCTTGAACCCGGCAATATGCTGCTCGCCGATCTTATAGAGAAACGCATTATACCGGATGAAGAGATCAAAGGGCGTCTTGCAGGGCGCAAACCGTACGGACAATGGATCAAAGAAAATCAAATTACGATCGAACAATTACCGGAACCGCCGCGCGCATTCGGTTTTAGTCCAGAAGATTTAATCAAACGGCAGCGTGCATTCGGCTATACCGAAGAAGAAATCAATTCGATTGTTACGCCGATGGCAGTAACCGGTCAGGAGCCGGTCGGTTCTATGGGGACAGATACGCCTCTGGCATGTTTGTCCGACAAACCCCAGCTGTTGTTTAATTACTTCAAACAGAATTTTGCACAGGTTACGAATCCGCCCATCGATGCCATCCGCGAAGAATTGGTCATGTCGTTGACGAGTTATATCGGAACCGAAGGAAACTTGTTAGATGAAACACCGCAGCATTGCCACATACTCAAACTGCCGAATCCGGTCCTGACAAATCGTGACCTGGAAAAAATGCGAAGGGTGTCGCAAGGGGATTTTCTTGCAACCATGCTGCCGACATTATTTCGAGTGGAAGGCGGCGAGAAGGAATTGGAACGTGCTTTGGACGGACTCTGCCGCCGTGCATCGCTTGCCATAAACTCCGGTTATACGATCATTATTCTTTCCGATCGGGGTGTTGATGAAGAGTATGCAGCGATACCGAGCTTGCTTGCGCTGACCGCCGTGCACAATTACCTTATCCGAGAAAAAACACGTACGCAGGTTGCACTCGTCGTTGAATCCGGCGAACCGCGTGAAGTGATGCACTACTGTTTACTCATTGGATTCGGAGCAAGTGCGGTCAATCCGTACCTTGCCATCGAAACACTTGAGGGTATGGTAAACCGCGGATATCTGCCGGAAGGGATGACGTTCGAGAAAGCCCTCTACAATTATATGAAAGCAGCGAATAAAGGAATTCTCAAAACGATGTCGAAGATGGGCATTTCGACACTGCAAAGTTACCGTGGAGCGCAGGTCTTCGAAGCGATTGGATTGGGAAAAGAGCTTGTTGATAAATATTTCACAGGCATTGCAACGCGTATCGGCGGTATCGGTTTGGATGTGCTGGCTCTGGAAGCGAAAATGAAGCATGATTTTGCGTTCCGTAAAATTACAGGCGTCGATACGGAGCTGGACCTTGGTGGAAATTATCAATTCCGTGTAAACGGTGAACGGCATCTCATCAATCCTGAGACGATAACGAAACTCCAGCAGGCTGTTCGTTTCTCGGATGAGCAGAGCTACAAAGCATATGCACAGCAATTGAACGATCAGAGCAAGAATCTCTTCAATTTACGCGGGCTCATGGAATTCAAAAAAGGAACGCGCAATGTTCCGATCGCGGAGGTGGAGCCGGCAAAGGAAATCGTCAAACGGTTTGTAACCGGAGCAATGTCCTACGGTTCCATAAGCAAGGAAGCACATGAGACACTTGCTATTGCAATGAATCGTATCGGCGGCAGATCGAACACCGGTGAAGGCGGCGAAGACGAAGAACGGTTTAAGCCGGATGCAAACGGCAATAATCGGCGCAGTGCCATCAAACAAATTGCTTCCGCACGATTCGGTGTCTCGGCAAATTATCTTATTAATGCAGACGAGATACAGATAAAAATTTCGCAAGGTGCAAAACCCGGCGAAGGCGGACAGCTTCCCGGTCACAAGGTGGATGCCATCATCGCGAGAACAAGACATTCTATTCAGGGTGTCGGACTTATTTCGCCGCCGCCGCATCATGATATTTATTCCATTGAAGATTTAGCGCAATTGATTTTCGACTTGAAGAACGTCAACCCACGCGCACGTATTTCTGTAAAGCTGGTTGCAGAAAATGGTGTGGGAACAGTTGCCGCCGGTGTCGCCAAGGCGCACGCCGATTCAATTCTTATTAGTGGTGATTCAGGCGGAACGGGTGCATCACCGTTGTCATCAATTAAGCATGCAGGTATTCCATGGGAAATCGGACTTGCAGAAGTACAGCAAGTTTTGGTGTTAAATGATTTACGAAGCCGAGTTCGCTTGCAAACCGATGGCAAATTGCAAACAGGCCGTGACGTTGTCATTGCTGCATTGCTGGGTGCCGAGGAGTTCGGTTTTTCGACTATGCCGCTGATTTCTATGGGATGTATCATGATGCGTAAATGTCATCTCAATACATGCCCTGTCGGAATTGCAACGCAGGATCCGGTATTGCGTGCAAAGTTTCAGGGAACTCCGGAACAAGTCATCAACTTTTTCTTTTTTGTTGCTGAAGAAATGCGAGAAATTATGTCGCAGCTCGGGTTCAGAACAGTGGATGAAATGGTCGGCCGTGTGGACATGTTGGACGCGAAACATCCAGTTGAACATTGGAAAGCGAAGTTTATTGATCTGTCATTCCTCCTTCATAATCCTCCTGCGCCGTCTCGGTTTGGACGACGTTGCCAGATTTTACAGGATCATGGTATTAAAGGAGTGCTCGATTATCAACTCATCGAACAAACACACGAGGCTCTTGAGAATAAAACGCCAATTAAACTCACCTTACCGATAAGAAATGTTAACCGTACGGTAGGTGCAATGCTCAGCGGAGAAGTTGCCAGGCGGTACGGTTCCGGCGGATTGCCGGATGATCTCATCAAAATTCATTTCACCGGTTCTGCCGGTCAAAGTTTTGGAGCGTTTCTCGCAAAAGGCATAACATTTATATTGGAAGGTGATGCTAATGATTATGTCGGCAAAGGACTTTCCGGCGGCACGCTTATCGTTTATCCGTCGAGAAAATCAACTTGTGTACCTGAAGAAAATATTGTCGTCGGAAATGTGATTTTGTACGGAGCGACAAGCGGCGAGGCATACTTCAACGGAAAAGGAGGCGAACGATTTGCTATCCGTAACTCCGGGGCAACCGCTGTTGTGGAAGCAATTGGTGCGCACGGCTGTGAATATATGACCAACGGTATTGTCGTTGTGCTTGGACCGACTGGAAAGAATTTTGCGGCAGGAATGTCCGGTGGATTTGCATACGTGCTCGATGAAACCGGTGAGTTTGCGGCAACTCGATGCAACCGCGCAATGGTGGATATCGATCCCCTTGATGCACATGATGAACAGACAGTAAAACGGCTTGTGGAAAAACATTCGGAGTTGACGGCAAGCCCGCGCGCTCGTTTCATCCTGGAGCAATGGCCAACAATGGTAAAGAAATTCGTAAAAATATTTCCACACGATTACAAGAGGGTTTTGAATATTTCTCAAGAGGAGCATGGAAAGAAAATAATACCAGCAGTTACTGCCAAGGAGGTTTCTCATGGGTAAACCGACCGGCTTTCTGGAAATTAAACGGGAAGCGCCTGCACGGCGCGCTATTGCAGAACGTATCAATGATTGGCATGATGTTTATCAGGAATTTCCTGATCAGAAAGTGAGCATGCAAGGAGCGCGCTGTATGGATTGCGGCGTACCTTTCTGCCACACAGGTTGTCCGCTGAATAATGTTATTCCCCATTGGAATGATCTTGTCTATCGGAACCGGTGGAAGGAAGCAGTACGTATCCTGCATTCAACAAATAATTTTCCGGAATTCACGGGGCGCATATGTCCAGCCCCTTGCGAATCCGCATGTGTTCTCGGAATCAACGAACCGCCTGTAACCATTAAAGCAATTGAGCGGTCAATTATCGACGTCGCGTTTCGTGAAGGCTGGATTCGCCCGGAACGTCCGGCAAATCGCACTGGAAAAACAATAGCCGTTGTCGGATCCGGACCTGCCGGTCTTGCAGCAGCACAGCAATTAAATCGTGCCGGACATCATGTAACGGTTTACGAAAAAAGTGATCGCATCGGCGGTTTGATGCGTTACGGTATTCCCGATTTTAAACTGGAGAAATATCTTGTTGATCGGCGCGTTGAATTATTGCAGGCAGAAGGTGTCGTCTTTGCAACAAAAGCTCACGTTGGTGTGAACATTGCTTCGGATGAATTGTTGAGATCGTACGACGCGCTATTGCTTTGCGGCGGCTCGGAATCTCCACGAGACTTAAAATTGCCGGGCCGCGAATTGAAAGGAATTCATTTTGCAATGGAATTTCTGACTCAGCAGAATCAGCGCGTAGGCGGTCTTGTCGTCGATCCGGCAAAAGCAATTCTTGCAACCGGAAAACGTGTCGTCATTCTTGGCGGCGGTGATACCGGCGCTGACTGTCTCGGCACCTGTCATCGGCAGAAAGCGCTCACGGTACATCAATTTGAAATTATGCCAAAACCGCCGGCAGAACGGGCATCCAGTACGCCTTGGCCGATGTGGCCTTTGCAGCTGCGGACGGAAAGCGCACACGAAGAAGGCGGTGTGCGTGATTGGGCTATATTGACAAATCGTTTTGAAGGTGACGCAGATGGCAATGTAAAAAAGTTACACGCGATTCGTGTTGGACCGCCGCCGGAGTTTAAACCAATTCCGGGATCGGAGTTTATGCTCGAAACCGATTTGGTCTTGCTTGCGATGGGATTTACTGGTCCAACAAAAAACGGATTGCTCGATGAAATAGGCGTGGCCATCGATTCTCGCAGCAACATCTCAACCGATGAAAATTATTTGACATCTGTGCCAAATGTTTTTGCGGCAGGCGATATGCGGCGCGGGCAATCGCTTGTCGTTTGGGCAATCGCAGAAGGTCGAAAGGCGGCGCGTTGTATGGATATGCATCTCATGGGTTTTTCTAATTTACCATAAGTTTGGAAAGCATTTCGCTTCCGCCTTAATTTGTGTGGGAAAGGATCACAATAAAATCTCTCTTTTTAGGTCAAGAAGAAATTAGAAGAAAAATATTAATCAGCAATCATTATAACAAGGAGAAATAGAATGGCTATTATTGATTTCGGTGGAAAGAAAGAAAAAATCGTTACACGCAAGGAATTTCCACTTGTAAAAGCCCGCAAGGTTCTGAAAAATGAAGTTGTCGCGGTGATCGGTTATGGGGTTCAAGGCCCTGCCCAGGCGCTGAATATGAAAGACAACGGCATTCATGTCATCATCGGTCAAGCGCTAGAATATAAGAAAGATTGGGACCGCGCTGTAAAAGACGGATGGGTTCCCGGCAAGACGCTCTTCTCGATTGAAGAAGCTGTTCAGCGTGGAACGATTATCATGATGCTTGTTTCTGATGCAGCTCAACGTGTTATTTGGCCTACAGTGAAAAAGTATCTTAAACCTGGGGCTGCCCTGTATTTTTCGCATGGATTCTCGATAACATATAAAGAGCAGACAGGCGTTATTCCTCCGAAAAATGTAGATGTGATTTTGGTTGCTCCAAAAGGATCCGGACTTAACGTTCGCCGTAATTTTCTATCCGGTGCAGGCATCAATTCAAGCTTTGGCGTATTTCAGGATGCGACCGGCCATGCAAACGAACGTTGTATAGCAGTCGGAATTGCAGTCGGATCGGGTTACTTATTCCCAACGACATTTCATAAAGAAGTGTACAGCGATCTTACAGGTGAGCGCGGTGTGCTTATGGGTGCACTTGCCGGCATGATGCAGGCACAATACGATGTGCTTCGCAAGTACGGACATTCACCATCAGAAGCTTTCAACGAAACAGTCGAAGAACTCACACAGAGCCTTATCCGGCTCGTTGACGAAAATGGAATGGATTGGATGTATTCAAACTGTTCCGTCACAGCACAACATGGAGCACTGAAGTGGAGACCGATATTCCGTAAAGCGAATCTGCCGGTATTTGAGAAACTATATAAATCCGTCAAGAACGGCCAAGAGACTAAAGAAGTAATCCGTGACTGCGGCGGAAAGGATTATCAAAAGTATCTGTCGAAAAAACTTGCAGAAATTCATAATTCTGAAATGTGGCGTACCGGTGCCGCTGTCCGTGCACTGCGTCCCAAAGAGAAAGCAAAAGATATTTCTAAGGGCGTCAAAGGAATCGGCGGACGAGGTCAGAATTAAAATCATATAGTAGGGACGTTTAATAAAACGTCCCTACTAAAAAGTAACATATTATTGACCGATCAAAGATCATCTATGCAGAAAATATTTCTTTACGATACAACGCTGCGCGACGGCACCCAGGGAGAAGATATATCCTTCTCCGCCGAAGACAAGATAAAGATCGCTAAACGGCTTGATGCATTTGGTGTTGCGTACATCGAAGGCGGATGGCCCGGATCGAATCCGAAGGATATGGAATTCTTCGAGCGAGCCCGCACAACGAAGTTTGCCCATGCAAAGATTGCAGCATTCGGTTCTACTTGCCGTGCCAAAAATCCTGTCGAGAAAGATGCGAATATTCGCGCGTTGTTGGATGCACAAACGCCCGTCGTAACCATTTTCGGTAAAGCGTGGCTTCTTCATGTGAAACAAGCTCTGCAAATTTCGCCGGAACAAAATTTGACGATCATTCGTGATTCTGTTGCCTACCTGAAGAAACACGGAAAAGAAGTGATCTACGATGCAGAACATTTCTTCGATGGATATAAACAAGATAAAGCCTATGCCTTGGAGACGATAGCAGCTGCTGCCAAGACCGGCGCAGAAATTCTTGTTCTTTGTGACACCAACGGTGGAACCCTGCCATGGGAAATAGCAGAAATTGTGCGTGAAGTAAAAAAGAGTATGTCAACTCCGCTTGGTATTCACACCCACAATGATTCCGGAACAGCCGTCGCAAGTTCGTTAATGGCGGTATCCGAAGGATGCGTTCAAGTACAGGGAACAATCAACGGTTATGGCGAGCGGTGCGGAAATGCCAACCTCTGCACTATTATTCCCGACCTTCAATTAAAAATGGGATATCGTTGTGTTCCAGATGAACAATTGCAGCATCTTACCAGTGTCTCGCGTTACGTGAGTGAACTGGCAAATATGAAGCACCAAAAGAATCTTCCGTTTGTTGGAGAAAGTGCTTTTGCCCATAAAGGCGGGGTTCATGTCAGTGCGGTGATGAAAACCGCGCTCACGTACGAGCATATCGTACCGGAATCAGTCGGCAGTGTACGTCGGGTTCTTATTTCAGATCTTTCAGGCAGAAGCAATGTTCTCTTCAAAGTAAAAGAATTAGGTGTGGAGCTTGACGAAAAATCTTCTGTAGTGCAGAACATTGTTGATGAAATCAAAGAGATGGAACACTACGGCTATAGTTATGAAGATGCCGAAGGATCGTTTGAGCTGATGGTGAAACGCCATACCGGAGAGATGAAACATTTCTTCGATTTAGAACGATTCAAAGTCAGTATCCAAAAAGATAGTCTTGAAAAGGACGCACGTTCTGAAGCACTTATTAAGATACGCGTGGGCAGCGAGACAGAAATCACCGCTGCCGAAGGAGACGGTCCTATTAATGCACTTGATAAGGCGCTGCGAAAGGCTCTCGAAAAATTTTATCCTGAACTTAGTCAAATACACCTGACGGATTACAAAGTGCGGGTCCTTGATACGCAGAATGCCACAGCGGCAAAAGTTCGTGTGCTTATTGAAACCAAAGATGATAAATCATCCTGGAACACGGTAGGAGTATCTCCGGACGTGGTTGAAGCAAGCTGGAAAGCGCTCGTTGATTCGATCAGTTATCATTTATTGAAGCACAAAACAAAAGGCGTTAAATAATATATTTGATTCTCAACAAAGAGGAAATTGTTCCATGATTATTGTGATGAAAGCCGGTGCGGCACAAGAGCACATAGACCGTGTCTTTGAGAAAGTGCAGGAACTTGGATTCCGGGTGCACCCGATTTATGGAGAATTACGCACCGTGATCGCATGCGTGGGCGATGAACGCGGGAAATATCGGCTTCAGGCGCTCGAAACACTTGACGGAGTGGAAAATGTCGTTCCTATTTTAAAACCTTTTAAACTTGCTAGCCGGGAATGGAATGAATCGAGAACATCAATTACCATCCCCGCTCCCAATAACAGCAGTCTTTCACCTGTCGTCATCGGTAACGGCACTATTGTTGTCATGGCGGGACCTTGCTCGGTTGAAAGTCGTGAACAAATTCTCCTTTCTGCAGAATTGGTAAAGAAAGCAGGAGCAAAAATACTTCGCGGAGGCGCGTTCAAACCACGGACATCACCTTATGCATTCCAGGGTTTAGAAGAAGAGGGACTGAAACTCCTTGCTGAAGCGCGCGAAAAGACCGGATTGCTCATTATTACAGAAGTGATCACACCGACCGACGTACCGCTCGTGGCCGACTATGCAGATATTTTGCAGGTCGGTGCGCGTAACATGCAAAACTTTGCACTTTTGAAAGACATTGGAAAGTTAAAGAAACCGGTTCTGCTCAAGCGAGGCCAGTCCAGCACGTTGAAAGAATTGCTTATGTCGGCAGAATACATTATGTCACAGGGCAACGAACAGGTCATATTGTGTGAACGAGGCATCAGGACATTTGAAGAATACACACGCAATACCTGCGATCTCTCGGCAGTGCCGGCATTGAAAGAGTTAAGTCATTTGCCTGTGATCGTCGATCCGAGTCATGGTACGGGCGTGCGCAGTCTCGTTACACCGCTTGCAAAAGCAGCCATTGCTGTTGGTGCCGATGGATTAATTATCGAAATGCATCCGCATCCGGAAACAGCGTTTTCGGACGGAGCACAATCGCTGACACCGGAACAATTTGGAACATTGATGGATTGGGTCCGCAAATTGACATTACTGGAAAATAAAACATTGTAGGAAAACAAACTATGGAAAACCGAATATATATTTTTGACACGACTCTGCGCGATGGCGAACAATCTCCAGGCTGCAGTATGGATATAGAAGAAAAATTGCGTCTTGCCCGCCAGCTCCAGCTTCTCTGTGTCGATGTGATCGAGGCAGGTTTTCCCATTTCATCTGTTGGCGATTTTGAATCAGTGAAGCTCGTTGCCGAGAAAATCAAGACTTGTACTGTGGCTGCACTTGCACGCGCTATTAAACAGGATATCGACCGTGCTTGGGAAGCAATCCAGGGAGCTGTTAAACCACGAATCCATATTTTTTTGGCAACGTCGGATTTGCATTTGAAATACAAACTTAAAAAATCACGCGAACAGGTTTTACAAGATGCGGTGTGGGCGGTGAAGTACGCTAAATCGCTGTGTGAAGAAGTAGAATTTTCCTGTGAAGATGCATCTCGCACCGATATTGACTATTTATGCACCGTCGTCCAGGCAACCATTGATGCCGGTGCGAGTATTATCAACCTGCCCGATACGGTCGGGTACGCTATTCCCGACGAATACGGATCCATGTTCCGGATGGTTCGTGAAAGAGTGCCAAATATCGATAAAGCGATTTTGAGTTCTCACTGTCATAACGATCTTGGTTTGGCGGTCGCAAATTCTATAGCTGCGATTCAAAACGGCGTACGGCAGGTAGAATGTACCATTAACGGTATTGGTGAACGCGCGGGTAATGCTTCCTTAGAAGAAATAGCCATGGCGATCAAAACACGCCATGAAAAACTCGGCCTCAAAACAAATATCGATACCGAGGAGATTTACAAATCGAGCAAATTATTGAGCAGTCTCACCGGTATGATGGTACAGCGAAATAAAGCAATTGTTGGTGCGAATGCGTTCGCGCATGAAGCCGGCATCCATCAGGATGGAGTACTCAAGAGTCCGATCACGTATGAAATTATGACGCCGCAGTCTGTTGGCATCAAACATACCATGCTGGTGCTTGGAAAACATTCCGGCAGACATGCGTTGAAACAGCGTTATGCTGAATTGGGATACACATTATCCGATGAAGAACTCCAGCGTGCCTATAAGCTCTTTTGTGAGATTGCCGATCAAAAGAAAGAAGTATTTGATGAAGATCTTGAATCGATTCTTGAAACCGGCTCCAATGAAACGGAAGAAGTGTATCATCTGGTGAACATTCAAATTGTCAGCGGTACGAATCTTCGCCCAACTGCAACCATTGAACTGCGACAGGGCAGTCAAACGATTGTGGATTCCGCCACAGGCGACGGTCCTGTGGACGCTTCGTATAAAGCGATCGAACGTATTACCGGTATTGTTGGCAAACTTACGGAGTATTCTATCAAATCCGTCAGTCTTGGCCATGATGCAATCGGTGAAGTTTTTGTGCGGGTCGAATTTGAAGGCGTGCAGTACAACGGCCGTGCTGCAAGCACGGATATTCTCGCCGGCAGTGCCCGCGCTTACTTGGAAGCACTGAACAGAGCGCTTGCATCGAAAAAACGAAAAGAAGGACAACAAAAAAAAATCCTTCCGAAAGACAGCATTACCGTCTAAAAATCTCTATGAAAAAAATTATTGGAATTATCGGGGGCATTGCTCCCCCATCGACACTAGAGTATTACCGGAAAATAATTACTGGATTTCAAGAAAAAGGAAAGACTCGCCAATACCCGTCAATATTGATTAACAGTATTAATATGACATATATGCTGGAGCTGGTCGCGAAAAAAGAGTTTCAAGCATTAGGCGACTATTTAAGCAGTGAGATTCAAAAGTTGAAAGATGGCGGCGCTGATTTTGCAGCATTGGCATCCAATACGCCGCATATTGTGTTTGAGCAGCTAAGAAAAAGATCGGTTATTCCGTTGATCAGCATCGTTGAGGCGGCACGAACATATGCCCAAAACCATGGATTGAAGAAACTCGGATTATTTGGTACACAATCAACAATGCAAAGCGGATTTTATCAGGATGAATTTTCCAAAGAAGGCATAGAGATCATGACACCTTCTTTGGAATCACAAGCGTATATTCATGAAAAATATATGAATGAATTTGTGATGGGAATTTATCAGGAAAGTACAAAGAAAGTGTTGCTTGATATCGTGCATCATATGATAAAGCAAAACAGGATAGAAGGATTGATACTTGGCGGAACGGAATTGCCTTTTATTTTGAAAGAAGAAGATTTTATCGGATTTACATTATTGAATACAACGGATATCCATGTTGACAGTATTCTTGAATATGCAATGCAGAACTAATTGATGTTTGTTGCTTTTAATTTAATGTTTGAAAGTGTACGAACAGAAAACGAAGTGGATATCTACACTTCGACAATAATGTTGAAGATTATAAAATGATCCATACAAAAAATGAAAAAGTAAATTATAAGACGAAGTTCTCTAACGGCAAACATTCAGCCTTTTCAGATACGACGATTGACAAGGAAGGAAGTAATTCTGGCTTTAGGCCGCATGAACTTCTGGAGGCAGCAGTAGCATGTTGCATGAATATGCATATAAGGATGTTTGCTGAAAATCATAAAATGGATGTTTCTCATGTAAAGACAGAAGTGTCGCTTAATAGAAACGATCCTGAATTTTGTATATTCGAATACAAGGTAGAAATTGATGGAAAGTTAACTGAACTGGAAAAAGAGAAGCTTATGCAGGTAGTGCAGAGTTGTCCGGTAAAGAAAACGTTATCAAAGAGAATAGATTTTAGATATATCAGATAATTGCTGTTAATAAAGAAAATAATTATTCAAATTAAATGGATTATATTATGAATCAACCACTCACGCTCTTTCAAAAAGTATGGAATCGGCATGTTGTAATACAGGAACCGGAATCACCTGCTGTTCTGTATATAGATCTTCAGCTTGTTCACGAAGTTACATCACCGCAGGCATTTGACGGCCTGCGGCGCCGTGGACTCAAAGTGCGGCGTCCTGATCGAACTGTCGGAACAATGGATCACAGTATTCCGACGCTTCCTCCAGCTATCCCGATTTCCGATGAACTTGCTGCTAAACAAATGCGGCAAATGGAAATTAATGCACAAGAATTTGGTTTCCGTCTCTATGGAAAAAATAATCCGCAGCGCGGTATCGTCCACATCATTGGTCCAGAGCTCGGTTTTACTCAACCGGGAATGACCATCGTATGCGGTGACAGCCATACGGCAACACATGGAGCGTTTGGTGCTCTCGCGTTTGGAATCGGTACGAGTGAAGTTGAGCACGTCCTTGCAACCCAATGTCTCCTGCAGCGGCTTCCAAGAACCATGGAGGTTCGTATTGAAGGAAAACTTAGTACAGGAGTGACGGCAAAAGACATCATCCTTGCCTTGCTCGCAAAGATTGGTGTTGGAGGCGGTACAGGCTATGTTATTGAATATACCGGATCAACGATTCGCTCTCTGTCAATGGAAGAACGTATGACTATCTGCAATATGTCTATCGAAGGCGGTGCTCGAGCCGGCATGATAGCTCCGGATGAAAAGACATTTGAGTATCTCGCGCATCGGGAGTTTGCTCCAAAAGGTGAAGCGTGGGAAAAAGCCGTGACAGACTGGCGTTCTTTGCCGACAGATGAAGGTGCAAACTATGACACAACCGTGACTTTGGATATTTCCAAACTTGAACCCATGCTTACGTTTGGTACAAATCCGGGAATGGGGCTTTCTATTTCAGGAAAAATTCCCGATCCGTCTGTTATTCATGATGCATCGGTGAGGCAGACCTTAGAGAAATCGCTTCAGTATATGGGATTCCAACCGAACGAACTTCTTGCCGGGAAAAAGATTGATGTCGTGTTCATCGGGAGCTGTACCAATGCACGCATAACCGATCTGCGCGAAGCCGCACGTGTTTTCTTAGGGCGAAAAGTTGCGCCGAATGTTCGTGCTATGGTCGTACCGGGCTCACAGGAAATCAAACGTCAGGCAGAAGCAGAAGGATTACATAAAATCTTTACTGATGCCGGCGCTGAATGGCGCGAGTCCGGCTGCTCCATGTGCATAGCGATGAATGGCGATGAAATCAAAGCAGGCCAATATGCCGTTTCGACAAGTAACCGCAATTTCGAAGGACGGCAAGGCAAAGGCGGGCGAACGCTTCTCGCATCTCCGCTTACAGCCGCTGCAGCCGCAGTTACAGGCAGAATTACGGATGTCCGCACTTTACTGGCTGATTAAGAGCAATGTTTACACAATCGTATCAATGGAATGCCGTCGATTATGCAAAAAGCTCAGCCGTTCAGCAGCAGTGGGCGCGTGAACTTATTCGTAAATTGGAGCTGAAAGGCAATGAGCGGATTCTCGACATAGGATGCGGCGATGGTAAAGTTACAGCAGAAATTGCTTTGTGTGTACCAAACGGATTCGTTCTTGGTATTGATAGCTCGAAAGAAATGATCGCACTATCACAAAGTTTATTTCCTGCAGATGCTTTTTCGAATCTGCGGTTTCAATGCGAGGATGCAAGCCGGCTGCCATTTGAAAACACGTTTGATGTCGTGTTTTCCAATGCAACGCTACATTGGGTACTTGATCATAAACCTGTGCTGCTAGGTATTTGTAAAAGTTTGAGACAAGGTGGAAGAATTCTTTTACAAATGGGCGGACGTAATAATGCATACGCGGTTGAAAATATGATGAAGAAACTGATCAATAAAGAAGTATGGAGCAGGTACTTCGTTAATTTCAGTTTCTCTTATGGTTTCTATGGGCCTGACGATTATAACAAATGGCTTCATGAAGCCGGATTACATGCAAAGCGCGTGGAATTGATCCCAAAAGACGCAAAACACGAAGGGCGCTCAGGGTTAGAATCTTGGATCAGGACAACGTGGCTTCCCTATACACATCGGGTGCCGGAAAAAGAAAGAGAACTTTTTATTACTCAATTAGCAGATAATTATCTCAAAGATCATCCTGCCGATAAAAACGATATAGTCCATGTTGATATGATGCGGCTTGAGGTCGAAGCCGTGAAACGATAATTTCATTTTCATTCACGAAAGATTAAAGAAACATATGGCAACATTTACAAAACTTACATCCCGCGTCGTTCCACTGATTGTGGATAACATCGACACAGATCAAATCATTCCGGCACGGTTTCTCAAAGTTACCGATAAAAATGGACTTGGCGAACAGCTATTTTGCGATTGGCGTTATAATGCCGACGGTTCTCCAAAATCCGATTTTGTGTTGAACCAGCCGCAGCATCGAGGTGCAAGCATCTTACTTGCCGGAGATAATTTTGGATGCGGTTCATCGCGTGAGCATGCTCCGTGGGCACTTACTGCATTCGGATTTCGAGCGGTTATCAGCACAATGATTGCTGATATCTTCCGCAGCAATTCTATGAAGAATGGACTTCTTCCAATCATTCTTACACAGGAAGAACATCGGCAGTTAAAGGATGAAATTCGGACATCACCAAACGCCGAAATGACGGTCGATCTCGAGAAACAGCAAATTATTTTTCCATCCGGGAAAAAAGCAACGTTTCCGATTGATCCGTTTTCAAAATTCTGTCTCTTGAATGGCGTCGATGAATTGGAATACCTGCGGCGATTCAGCAAAGAGGTAGAACACTACGAAATGAAATACGCAAAGTAACGGAGAACAGGTTATGCAAACAAAAACAAAGGAGTTGGCGACGGAACACAAAGAGCACCACCACATCGATCGGCCAATTGCTATTCTTGGTGCCGGCAATATGGGCTCAGCGTTAATGAAGGGTATCATCAATTCTAAGCTGACACCGCCCAAAAAAATTATCGCATGCGACGTCAATCCGGTCAAACTGCATCCCCTTGCATTGGAATGGAAAGTCCGCACAACGCTCGACATTAAGGAAGCTGTGAAAGAGTCTGATATTTTATTACTCTGTGTGAAACCGCAGACACTTACCAAGGTGTTGGAGGTTATGAAAGAATCAATTCGTCCCAATCATCTTGTTATTTCTATTGTGGCCGGAATGCGGATAGCATTCATTCAACAGATGCTCGGAACGAACCTCGGTATTGTGCGTGCGATGCCAAATATTGCTGCGACGGTCGATGAAGGTGCGGCAGCCTTGGCATTCGGAAAACACGTAACGATCGAACAACAAAAAATTGCAAAATCCATATTCGAAGCCGTCGGCGAAGTCGTCGTTGTTACCGAAGATCAACTTGATGCTGTCACCGGCCTCAGCGGCAGCGGTCCGGCATACATATATATGGTCATCGAAGCATTAATCGACGGCGGGGTGAAGATGGGATTGTCTCGCGACATTTCCACAAAGCTTGCCATTCAAACGGTGCTCGGCTCGGCAAAGTTAGCAAAATCTTCCGGGTTGCATCCGGCAATTTTACGCGACCAGGTCACAACACCAGGCGGAACAACTATAAATGCGATTCATGAACTTGAATCGCATGGCCTTCGCTCAATGCTGATTGATGCGGTTGCCACTGCAACGCGCAGATCAGAGGAGTTGAGCAAAATAATGAATAACTTATAATAAAAAGAAAATATAAATCAAGGAGCAAAAGAAAGATAATGGCAAAGAAATACAATATTGCAGTTATTGGCGGTGATGGTACTGGTCCAGAAGTAGTGGCGGAAGGTTTGAAAGTAATGAAAGCTGTTTCCCGGAAATATAATTTTTCCTATGATACGACAATGTTTGACTATGGCGGAGACCGTTATTTAAAAACCGGAAAGACTATTACCGATGAGGAGCTTGAAGGGTTAAAGAAATTCGATGCGATTTTTCTGGGTGCAATCGGACACCCCGACGTGAAACCCGGCATCCTGGAACAAGGAATTTTGCTGAAGACACGTTTCGTTCTCGATCAGTATATCAATTTGCGTCCGATCAAGTTATACAATGAAGCGTTCTGTCCGCTGAAGGATAAAAAACCGGAGGATATCGATTTTGTCGTCGTGCGCGAAAATTCCGAAGGCCTATATAAAGGTTTAGGGAGTTTTGAACATAAAGGCACAAAGGACGAGATCGCGATCCAAATCTCGCATAATACACGCAAAGGCGTCGAACGCTGCATACGCTATGCATTCGAGTATTGCAAAAAGCGGAACAGCAAGAAACGAAAAGTAACTCTTTGTGGGAAAACAAATGTCCTGACGTTTGCATGGGATCTCTGGCAGCGCACATTTGATGAAGTGAAAAAAGAATATCCGGATATTCAAACAGATTATGCTCACGTCGATGCGACAACGATGTGGTTTGTGAAAAATCCGGAGTGGTTCGATGTTATCGTAACGGATAATATGTTTGGTGACATCATTACAGATCTTGGCGCAATGGTGCAGGGCGGTATGGGAATTGCAGCCGGCGGCAATATTAATCCGGAAGGTGTTTCCATGTTTGAACCAATCGGTGGATCCGCCCCGAAGTATACGGGTAAACATGTCATTAATCCGCTTGCTGCAATCTGTGCGATGGGTATGCTGTTGGAAACAATCGGAGAAGAAAAAGCAGGAAAAGCAATCGAGAATGCGGTCATTAAGATTGTACAGAAAAAACTCAAAACTCTCGCAGCAGGGAAAATGGGATATTCGACCGAAGAGATAGGCGACATGGTAGTCGCTGGAATATAACAAAAGAATAATACTATGTATTGATCAATGGACATCAAGGTACCATTTATATTGCTTGGTTTAGGCCATGTGGGGCGGACATTGGTGCGTCAAATTCTTGACACGCACAAAACTGTAGCCCAGCGGACCGGCATTCAATTTATTCTCGTAGGCATTGCAGATTCCTCCGGTGTGATGTTGGAAAACAATGGTATTCCGGAAGAAATGTTAAAGAAGATCCTGCATGACACCGATGAACACCACCGGCTTAATGGTGTCATGGATCTTCACCCTTACACAAAGTTGAATGAGGTGTACCGTCCGGGAATCATTGTTATTGATGCAACACATTCCACCGATGCTGTACCGCTGTTGAAAGACGCATTGCAGGTAGGATGCGGAATTGTTATGGCAAATAAAGCTCCGCTTGCCGATGAATGGAATAAAGCAAAATGGTTTTTTGATCATCCACTCATTCGATACGAAGCAACTGTTGGAGCTGGTCTGCCCATCATTTCCACTCTGCGGTATTTACTCGATACGGGCGACGAGATCACCAGTATTGAAGCATCTGTCAGCGGAACGCTCGGTTTTCTTTGCACCGCTCTGGAACTTGGGCTCCCATATTCTGTCGCAGTGGCGAATGCAAAAACTTTAGGATATACGGAATTGGATCCGCGCGACGACTTAAGCGGTTACGATATCGTGCGAAAGGCACTGATTCTTGCTCGAACTGCCGGCTGGCAATTGGAGATGAACAATTTAACTTCGGAGCCGATGTATCCGCAGTCGCTGGCGTCCGGCACAGTAGAAGAATTTATGACAGCGTTGCCTTCGATTGACGAAATTTACGCCGCGCAGATTCGACAGGCTCAAAGTGAGGGAAGAACCCTTCGTTATGTCGCTCACATTTCACCGAAAGGGGGAAAAGTCGGGCTTACGTCGGTTGCCAGAGACGGCCACATAGGATCGAAAAGCGGTCCGGCAAATTCTGTTGCTATCTTTACGAATCGCTATCAAGAGATGCCGCTCGTTATCTCCGGTCCCGGTGCAGGTCCCGAAATCAAAGCAGCCGGTGTGATGGAAGACATGCTCCAGCTTGCAAGTATTCTGCAGAACAAAACTATACCTTCAAGTCTTTAAACAATAGAGAAAGCTCATGGACATAAAAAAAATATTGAAGTTTGGGGGTTCATCAATTTCCAACCCGGAACGGATTCGTAAAGTTGCTTCTATTGTTCTTGATGCAGCACGGAAAGAAAGAGTGGTTGTCGTTGTTTCCGCATTTCAAGGAGTTACCAATCAACTCTTAGAATGCGCACAACTGGCAGAGGCGGGTGACCCAAAGTTTCAGTCATTGTATAAAACACTTGTGAAACGCCATATGGCTGCATTGAAGACTCTTCATCATAATCATCCGCCGAAACATGTTGCGGCAAATCTTCAAACGATGCTCGCAGAGCTCTGTGATGTTCTGCAAGGAATTTATCTGCTTCGCCATGGTTCTCCACGCGCGCTTGATTTGACGGCAAGTTTTGGCGAACGGCTCTCAGCATTAACCATCGCTTCATTTCTCCAGCAATCTCAGCCATCGTGCTTCGTCGATTCACGCTCTCTCGTAAAGACAGATGATCATTTTACACGCGCTTCCGTTCAATTCGACAAAACGAATCGAGCGATTAAGTCGCATTTCAAAAAACTTTTCGAACAATCCAGCAAACGGCTTATTCCTGTTGTTACCGGTTTCATCGGTTCAACCGACGATGGTCTAACAACGACCATAGGAAGAAATGGATCCGATTATTCTGCAGCAATATTCGGTGCGGCACTCGACGTATCGTTAATTGAAATTTGGACGGATGTTGATGGAATTTTAAGTGCAGATCCTCGCTCTGTTCCAGCTGCATTCGTTGTGCCCCAGATGTCGTATGAAGAAGCGATGGAGCTTTCCTATTTCGGTGCAAAAGTGCTCCATGCTTCAACGATTGCGCCTGCCGTTGCTAAGCATATTCCTCTTGATATAAAAAACACACTGAACCCGGATGCCGCAGGTACTCACATCTCGCATCTCGTGAATCGATGGGAGGGTGTGGCGAAAGGAATTACTTCGGTCGACAATTGCACTCTTCTTACCCTGCGGGGGATAAGCATGGTTGGCGTCCCCGGAATTGCGGAGCGGTTGTTTCGGGCGCTCGCATCTCATAACGTCAATGTCATTTTGATTTCCCAGGCATCATCGGAACATACTATTTGTTTTGCTATCAGCACATCGGATGCGGCCGCTGCAAAAAAAGCAGTACATCTGGAATTTCGTTTCGAGCTTCAATCGAAGCTGACGTCGCTGGATGAAAAAAACCGCCAAATGATTGTTGCGATTGTCGGTGACGGGATGAAAGGCACACCGGGTGTATCGGGAAAAGTATTTCAGGCGCTTGGACGAAACAGCGTCAATATATCTGCAATTGCTCAAGGAGCATCGGAGCGCAATATCTCTTTTGTCATTGACGAAACGCAGAAACTTCGTGCACTCAATGTTATCCATGAAGCTTTCTTCGAACCCAATAAGAAACTTGGAGTAGTTTTGATCGGCCCCGGCAATATTGGCGGCACATTTCTGAAGCAGATACAGCAACAACAGTCGTATCTTCATTCGGAAGGATTTGATGTCCGCGTGTGCGGAATTTATGATATCGGAAAAGCAGTGTTCTCATCAAAAGGAATCGATCTGAAACGATGGAAAGAACTTCTTGAGAGCGCTCCGAAGAAGATGAATTATTCGGAATTGCTGCAGCAAATTGCGGCGCTTCACTTAACGAATGCTGTCCTTGTCGATTGCACTGCGAGTCTGGAAATTGTCAATATGTACGAGGACTTTGTAAAATTGAACATGCATATTATTACGCCGAACAAGAGGGCAAATGTTCTTCCCTGGCACCGGTATAAACAACTGACCGAACTCATGAAGAACCGGCAGAAATATTTTCTTTATGAAACAAATGTCGGTGCCGGTTTACCGATCATCTCCACGCTTCAGGATTTGATCGCGAGCGGCGATCATATTGTGAAAATTGAAGGAATGTTTTCCGGTACGCTGAGCCATCTCTTCAATTATTATGACGGCACGCGGCCGTTCAGTGTGCTTGTCAAAGAGGCACTCGAACTTGGTTACACAGAGCCGGATCCGCGCGAGGACCTCATGGGCGGTGATGTTGCGCGCAAGCTTTTAATTCTTGCCCGCCAGATCGGTCTGAAGATGGATATGCATGACATCAAAGTTGAAAGTCTTGTTCCGCGGCCTTTACGGGATGGAAAATATTCCAGTGAGTTCTTTCAACGATATGCAAAGTATGATGACATAATGAAACGCCGTCTTGATAGGGCGCGTGCAAAAGGCTGTGTCCTTCGATATGTCGGAATATTGCAAGGCGGCGAAGCACAGGCCGGCATTAAGGAAGTTCCGGCAAATCACATGCTTGCCTCGACGAAGGGTAGTGATAACATTATTGCGTTCACCACGCAGCGATATTCAAAAACACCGTTAGTGGTACAGGGTCCGGGCGCCGGTGCGGATGTGACGGCGATGGGAGTATTTTCCGATCTCCTCAAATTGCTGCACTATTTACCCTAATAAATACAACCGAAAAAAGGAATGTATCATTGAACAGGAAATATGTCATCGTTGTGCCGGATGGAGCGGCCGATAATCCAATCGAATTGTTCGGCGGTAAAACTATATTTGAAGCGTCAGAAAAACCAAATATCGATTTCATAGCCATGAATGGAAGACAGGGACTTTGCCAGACAGTGCCTCCATCCCTTCAACCGGGCAGCGATGTAGCAATGATGGCAGTGCTTGGTTATGATCCTGCCAAATATTACACAGGCAGGGCGCCCATCGAAGCTGTTGCACAAGAGATCGATGTTGCAGAAAGCGATTGGATATTCCGCTGCAACCTCGTGACAACTGCAGGCGGAAAAATGATTGATCATAGTTCGGGCCACATTTCCAGTGAAGAAGGCAAAATATTTATTGAAGAATTAAA
>Ga0182011_10000811_pt1 | contig 27265 bp, 41 predicted proteins | sample 711E1DmetaG_FD_120481 | JGI IMG/M metagenome (GOLD analysis project Ga0182011, IMG submission 120481) | Permafrost microbial communities from Stordalen Mire, Sweden - 711E1D metaG | ecosystem: Environmental > Terrestrial > Soil > Wetlands > Permafrost | place: Sweden: Stordalen | collected...
GCGGATATTACAAAGGCAAAATGGTCTTAAAAATAAAAGTAAAGAAAACCGCCGAAGAAAAAGAAACACAAGAAAAATAATGAAAAATCCTCTTGACCCCAGACACAAAAAACGACAAAAAGCAGTCGAAGACCTTTTTAAAATTGAATTCCACAGACAAACAATTAGTGATTACGGCAAAATGATTTACAAACAGAAGCAATTTTTAGACGAACGAATTGTTAAAGCCGCTCCTGAATATCCAATCGATAAAATTAACCGTACCGATTTGGCGATTCTAAGACTGGCTGTTTACGAACTGCTAGTTGAAAAAAAAGAGCCTCCAAAGGTTATAATAGATGAGGCGGTAGAACTGGCAAAAGAATATGGCGGAGAGACCAGCCCGGCGTTTATTAACGGCGCTTTGGGTAAATTAATTAAACACAATGCAACTTCCAAAATTTAAAAATCAACAGTTATTTGAGCAAGCTTTTATCCATAGAAGCTATCTGAATGAAACGCGAGAAAAAATTTCCTCAAACGAACGTTTAGAATTTTTGGGCGACAGTATCATTTCCTTTGTTGTTTCACAAAATCTATTTTTAAAATTTCCGCAGTATAACGAGGGAATACTCACTAACATCCGCTCTTTGATGGTTAATACCAAAAGCTTAGCGCTAATTGCCAAAGAGCTGGAATTTGGCAATTTTTTAAAACTGTCCAAAGGCGAGGAAGAATCAAAAGGCAGACAAAACCAAAGTCTTTTGGCTGATTGTTTTGAATCTTTTGTCGGCGCCTTGTTTATCGATCAGGGAATTGAAGCAGTTTCAGAATTTCTAGGTATAGTGCTTTTACCAAAAGCCGATGAAATAATTAAAGGCACCTCTTTTAAAGATCCGAAGAGTCTTTTGCAGGAATTGGTACAATCTAGAAGGCTCAATTCTCCCGCCTATAAAGTTTTGGGGGAGACCGGCCCGGCACACGCCAAACGGTTTAGGATCGGCGCCTTTGTTGACGGAAATTTAATTAGCGAAGGTGAAGGAAAATCGAAAAAAGACGCGCAGGAAGACGCCGCCTCTAAAGCGCTTGAGTATTATCAAGCGTCCACAAAAGCCGGGGTTGAGAAGAAGTCAAAATAATGCTAAAATACATCCTATGTCATTAGTTATTCGATCATCAAGAGTTGGTAAAAGAGGCGAAAGAAAATTCCGCATTGTTGTTAAAGAAAAAAGGTCCCGAAGAGATGGAGACTCAATTGAAGTTTTAGGCTGGTATGAAAAGGGTCAGAACGGCGGTAAACAAATTGACAAAGTCAGATACGATTATTGGGTAAAACAGGGTGCTCAGGTTAGCCCAGCAATCGAAAAGTTAGTTTAATATATGAAAGACACGCTCTTAAGTATTGTTAATGCAATCGTTGACAATCCCGATAAAGTTGAAATTAAAGAAGAGGAAGTAGAAGGCGTTACTAACTTTACCATTACCGTTGCGCCCGAAGATATGGGTAAAATTATTGGCAAGGGCGGAAAAGTGATTAGGGCAATCCGCACTGTGATGAAAATTCCCGCCATTAAGGCTAACAAGCGAATTTTTGTATCCCTAACCGAAATACCGCAAGTCGAGGGATCCGAGATGCCGCAACCATAGATAAGCAAGAAGTCTTGCGAACCTCTATAATAAACGCGTATGAAAATATCTATCATTACTTTATTTCCCGAAATGTTTGGAGGACCATTTGACAGTTCAATTATTAAAAGGGCAATTGACAAAAAATTGGTTGAGATAAATTTTGTCAATTTACGGGATTTTGGGCTGGGAGCACACAAGACAGTTGACGATACGCCTTACGGCGGGGGAAAGGGCATGATTTTAAAGGTGGATGTCTTGCAAAAAGCAATCGAAGCAGTAAAAGATAAAAAATTGAATAAAAAAGCACAAAAGGTTATCCTCTTAAGCGCTCACGGAAAGCAGTTCGCACAAAAGAAAGCTCAGAGCTTTTCGAAATTGAAAAATTTGATACTTGTCTGCGGTCATTATGAAGGCTTTGACGAAAGAGTGAAGAAATTTATTGACGAAGAAGTTTCGGTAGGAGATTTTATTTTAACCGGCGGAGAAATACCGGCAATTTTAATTACAGACGCCGTTTTAAGACTTGTCGGTGGGGTGATTAAAGAAGATTCGGCAGCATTTGAATCTTTCTCACCTTACCTTGAATACCCACAATATACTAAACCGCAAGTTTTTAACCATCTTAAAGTACCGGAAGTACTACTTTCCGGTAATCACGCCAAGGTAAGCGAGTGGCGCAAAAAAGAAAGTCTTCGCGTAACTGCTAAGTTAAGACCGGATTTAATTAAAAAGCATTAAAATGGGGAAGTGGCAGATGTTCCGGCTGACGATGTTGCCGTAGTCCCCGGTATCACTGGCAGACCGGCTGCTCCAACTGAATTCCAAGAAGAAATGTCCTTCATTAGTGAAACTTGTTTCGCCGACAGCGGCACTATTTGCGTTTGATCGCTAATGTTTTGTGATGGAAAAGGTTTGTAGTAAAAAAGGATTGTTAAGCTACCCGTTCCGCCGGTAATATTAACCGCAGTCACTTCGGCAACCGGCATCGTCTTAACAATCTCGTGAGTAAAATTCACAATATTTTTAGCACTGCCTTCCAAGCTAAGATCGATTTTCGTTGAAGGATAAACTGTCCCGCCAAAATTTGACGCCGACAAGTTACCTAAAGAAAATTCAAAATTACCAACCGTCACACCGGTTTTGGCAGAAACATAAGAAATAGCATCGATAATGCCGGCAAAATCTTTTTGTGAGGGCAAAGCCAGCGAAAGCGTGTTTAAATCCGCAGTTATTGTTGCATCATCCGAAGAGGTAAGTAAGCTATAATTGTTTCTTAAAGTATCTAATTTCAGTTGTTCCGCTTTCACCAGATTTTGAGAATTAAAGTACTGTTGAATTTGTGGGAAAATAACATAGATAATAACCAAAATGCTGACTAGAATAACCCCAACAGGGAGCAAGAACTCTTTGTAGTGCTTATAAAGCAGCGCTAAATTTTCGAAATCAACATTTATTTTTTTTGAATCACTAATATCAATATTCATACTATTTATTAACGTCTGCCTGAATTGAGATAGAATATTTACTGTTTTTTACATCTAAGGATAATTGCTGGACGACAATATTTTTAATAATCTTTTTTTGTTGACCAAGCATTGTCACGTTATCTATAAATTTATTCATTGAAATTAAGGAGCCTCCGGACATGATGAGGGAAATTTGCTTAGCATCAATTTGTATTGAACTTATGGATAAATCATCAGGAGTAGCCGCTAAAAGAGCATCAGCAATATCGGGTACTTTATTTCTTTTTGCAATTACATTTGACAAATTATTTGCCCGATCTTGGACAAAATAATACTGGACTAATTTCTTATGCAGAGCCGCGATATTGGACAAGGTAGTTTCTTCACTAGTCTTTATTGAATTTATCGGCAAGGTTAGATTAATTACAAAAACTAAAACAGCAATGGCTGCAACAAACAACATGACTGCGAAGGCCGATATCCTAGCGATTCTTAACCTTTTTTGTTCATTTTCCAGTTGCTCGTTTTTGGGAGAAACCAGATTAATACTATCGCACATAATCTTTCATGGCTAAACCAACCGCTATTGTATAATCGGCGCCATTGTCTAAAATTTCTTTTGGTATTTGTTGTGATGCTAAAATTTTCCAAGGGCTTGCAATCGCCGTTTCTATTCCGGCATTGTTTACGAAGAATAGTTCTATGCCCGGAAGCTTGGCTGTACCTCCAGATAAAATTATCTGTCTGATTGGTAATTCATCCTTGTATTTTTGGGAATAAAAAGCAATTGATTTTTTAATTTCTCCTAAGATTGCATTTAAAATTGGCTCTGTGGCTCTACCGATTTTCCCACCTAGACTTTTGCCGGAAATTCCATACACTCTTTTATATTCTTCCGCCTGTTGGGAAGTTAAACCAAAATCCATCGCAATTGCCCGATTGATTGCTGCTCCGCCCACCGGCATAGAATAAGTAAAAACCATCGAGCTGCTTCTGACTATCGCAAACGAAGTGCTGATTGCGCCAATGTTAACCACCAAACTGGTAGGAAAATTTTGCTCCATAATCAAAGGCCGGATTGTCGCCAGAATTTCCGTTTCCATTGAATTAATTTGCAGACCCGCCATTTGAATTATTTTTTGATATTTATTGACCAATACTGTTGGAGCACCAACCATTAAAACCTGCATTTTTTCTCCGCTGGCGTTTGCCTGTGGTCTTTTTAAAACATTCCAAACTAAAGTAATGTTAGCTAAGGGAACAGGGATATATTGCTCTGCCTCCCAGTAGATTGCCGACGCCAACTCTCTATCCGAAAGAGCCGGCATCTCTAAAACTTTCGTGTAGACCTGATTTTCAGGAAGCGCAATGTTTACCAGTTTTGCGTTTACGCCCGCGTCCTTAGCCGCCTTAGCGATTGCCTGAGCCATTTCTTCTTCGTCTAAAGGCGACTCCGAAAGCATGCCCTTTGGCGGAACAGGCGAAATCGAAGCAGCTTTTAGAATATACGCTCCTTCTTTGCCCTCAAGCATAACCAGCTTAAGTGACGTTGCGCCAATGTCCAATCCAAAAGATTTTTTATTCATTTTTAAGGCCAGAAAAGACTAAATGGAAAAAGTTCGGCAGGTATTTCGGGGTATCCTTGAAAGACGTCTAATTTCTCTACAACGTTATTATTCGTTGTGCCGGTTGACGTAATTATATTACCTTGCGGCGGAAGAACGGGACTATCGGCATTTTTTGTGCCTAAAGCCCCCACGTAAGAATCGGCATAGAGAGGAACCACTCTTACCAAAAAGCCGTTTTGAATCGAAATGGTTACTTTATTATAAAGCGTGATACCTGAGATAGACTCGTTAACTGGATTTGGTTGGGTAAAGTTGTTTTTCGAACTTCTGCCAGGACTGCAGGGATCATAAGCATATCTTGTAACCTGTGGATTTGCACGCGTATTCCAAACAACAGCTATTTCCAAAGCGGCGTTATTACACGCTGTAATCGAGTTTCCCCAGTATAAATCTAAATTACCGCTCCACCTGTCGCTATCCTGAAAAAGTTTTGAGCTGTCAAAGGAGTAGGGAGTTAACCAAATATACATGGCATCATCCTTAGAAACCTTATTATTTCCATTTAGAAGAAATTGCGTCTCGCCGGAAACAGTTGCTAGTAAGGTTTGATAAGACGTTGAAACGGAAAAGCTACCGCTTGCAACACTAGCTCCGCTTTCTATTGCCTGGTCTACTCCCGCTTCGGCGGCGGATAAAGCCTGTTGTGAATCAATCTCCTGTTGGGAATTTTTCAAATTTGTTACGCTTCGCGAAACAACAGATAAACCTACCGTTAAAGCTACTACCATCGCTAAAACCACTATTAAAAGAGCCTGTCCTTTTTGACTGCGGTGATCAAACATAAATACCTACTAAATATAGACTAGCAGCATTTCAAAACCTTTGTCAACGCCTAGCGGTTAGCACTATTTCTAAGCACAACTGAAGTTTCGAAAGGAATTTCTGCCTGATTTTCAGAAAAGACAGCTGAATTGGTCGCCTTTAAATCAAGAAAGATATCTATTTTTATAGGCGCGGCAGCACTTTCCTGACTACAGTTAAAATAACAGCTCGCGTACATAGTCGGGTCAACCAAATAGTCTAAACTGCCGGATGAAGATTGCGAAGCAATTTGTGAATTTGCGCAAGCAAAAGTCGTAATTCCTCCATCAAAAGATTCGATTTTTAAATATTTATATTTCGTCGCAGTAGGCAAAGACACGCAATCGGTATAATACTGAATGCCGTCAGTGCTCACTCCTTCTAATTTTTGCGCGTAAGTAATCATTTTGGACATTTGTGAAATTGCATAATTGCCGTTTCTCCTGACATTTTCCGTGTTCGCGCTTTTATTGCTGGTTCTTAAAACTGAAGTTAAAATAGAGGCAATTATTGTTCCAACTGCCACTAGAATAAATATAACTGCCAAAAGTTCAACCAGGGTGTAGCCGTTTTTGTTATTTATTTTCATTGAGTTCTATAAATATCCGCTAGGCACGAGTCGAGAACAACTTTATGACAAAAATCCAAAGCTCCCGAACATTTACCGTCTGTCCATTTTACCGTCACTTCAACTTGAGTATTTGCGCCATTGCAGCTTGGATAATTGTGACTAAACTCAAGTTGTCTGACAAATTGATTATTGACATTCACAGGGCAAGTATATGCCCCCAAGGCGGGATAGAAATCTGTCGTTCCTTGCGGAAGACACCATGTACCGGAATAGGTCGCAGTATCAGTCCAATCCAATTGACTTTTCTGCCTAACGACTTCCATTCCCTGCGAAGCGTAACCGGTCGCCAGATTTTGATATTTGGAAAAATCTGAATTACTTACAGCCGTTACAACAGCGATGGTTATCGCTGCAATTATTATTACTGCCGCGCCCAAAGCGATTAGCGCCTCTATTAAACCTTGTCCTTTTTGATTCATTACAAAACGCTTACGTAACCATTTATTATTTTGATTGTCTTTGTATTTCCGTAACTTTTTAAAACGACACTATCGGCAGTGCTACTTCCCTTAGCGATGATTCCGCCCGATAAGACCGGGAAGAACACGTCCGTAGCGTTTGTCGCCGGATCGACGGTAACATTATCGGGAAACTTTGTTTGCCATTCAACGCTGGTATTTTGAGTTTCTATTCCGCTGGCAACACACTCCATATACAAAGCGTAATACTTTTGAGCTGCGTTAATCTGTACTCCATAACCGCCTAAGGTTTGGAAATTCTGACAGCGCAAGGTTTTTCCGTTCTTGTTTAAAGTTTTAAGTTGTGATGCCGACAATGATTTGGCAGTATTTAAAGCTTGAACCAAGTCGCTAGTCGTTTGGCTTAAAACTTGCGCCCGGCTATAACTTACCAGAGAAACAGTCCCAATGGTTGAAAGAATTGCGATAACGGAAAAAACGACGATTAATTCTATTAACGTAAACCCAGTTTGGGTTTTAAGATTTGGGTTTTGCGATTTCATCATCATGGATTATTGAGTACGTAAAACTTTCCGGAGCTGCATGTGCCACTTCCGCCGGGGTTAGTAGTTACTGCCTGACTGTCCGCGCCATTCTCAAGACAAGCCCCAAGTACATAAGTAGCATTATCTGCGCTTTGATACACATAATTTCCAATATTGTAATAAGCTGAACCACCTGGATCAACCGGAAGATTCTCCATATAAACCGCCGTGCAAGCCGGATTTCCAAAACAGGAGGCCGAAGGATTAGTGCACTTACCACTATTGGCCGGACAATTCCCCAATGCACCTACGCTCGATGTTAAACCGCTTGGATAGCTTCCGTTGTCCGATCGGTAAATCTCCAATGCCGACTGTAGTTGTCTTAAATCGGACTTTCTTTGTGCATCCCTGGCTCTTTGTCTAACTCCGACGAAATTTACCATCAAAAGCGTTGCCAAAACACCAATAATCGCAATGACTATTAAAAGCTCTATCAGGGTGAACCCCTTGTGGTAATTTTGAATTTTGAATTTTGAATTTTGAATTTCTATCATGGTGTTACATCCGGACTGGAAACTCCATAATTGCATTTTTTGCCCGCACCGCACGGATTTTGACTTTGATTGTCTGCTGAAATACTTGTACACCAATTTCCCATAGCACACGCCTTTGGATCATCGCTAGCTCTTGCCAGCGAAGCGTAAAGAAAATAAGATTGTAAAGTTGAGCTCGGAATATACGCGTATTTTACTCCTATGGTAGGATCTTTCGGCACTAAATTCATATACGGTTGCCATGAACCACCCCAGGTAATGCAACTTCCATCGCTTCTCTCTATTCTAAAAGTATTATCGTTACAAGCCGCCGGATAGGCCTTATTATCTTGATAGTAAGACTCTAAAGCTCTTTGTATCTGCGCCAAATCGGATTTTCTCCTGATGTCGTCCGCTTTCTGAAATTGAGCAAAAGGATTTATGGCCACTATCGCGGTAATTGCTAAAATCCCCAATATCCCTATGGCGACGATTAATTCTACCAGCGTGAATCCTTTATTTCTAAATTTCCCCATAATCATATTATATTACGGTGTACATGGGTTAATGCAAGGAGAAGTGCAATCACGGTCAAAATTAACAAGCGGATCAGAACTTGTCTGAACAACTTGACATTGATGGCTTGGATCTTTAGATATATCCTTCCAATAGGTTGCGTCTTTACAAAAACAAACAAAAGGAACCGGAGGAACCGGAGTTGGCGTCGGCGTAAAAGTTGGCGTCGGCACATTTGGCGATGGCGGACCACTGATCGGCAACGGAACAATGGTCGTAGCGGCAATTTGTGTGCACGCGACGTTACCGGAGATTACACAATAGTTATAGCCCTTGGAAGCGTAGTTTTGGGGCAAACAATTACTCATTTGCTCTAACGGACAAGAAAAAGACGCTGTGGACGGAAAAGCCATTTTCGCAAAAAGAACATTCCATTGCGGATTGTCATTTTGGTCTTTAACATAAGCATAATTTGGCCAACTGACTAAGGCAGCCGGATCATTAGGAACGGTTTGAATATTTTTAGCAGTAACAAGGACTGATGGGACCTGCGGATAATAATTGTTATCATTGTAATAACTATCCAATGCGGTTGAAAGTTGTCTTAAATCGTGCTGGCGTTGGGAGTCCTGACCTTTTCTAATTTGACTAAGCGGATTTAGAATAACTAAAACAAAACTGGTCAAAATACTAAGTATCATCACTACTACCAAAAGCTCTATGAGGGTAAACCCAAAATGAGGAGAAGCTTTGGGAGAATTAGATTTCCCCAAAAAAGACACGCGAGCGTGCCTAGAATCAAGAACGGGCCAAAGGGAAGAGCTGCGCTTTTGGGATTTTTCTTCGTCCATAAAATAAGTATGATGCCCGCAAATGCTGCTGTCAAGAAAGCCAAATATAACGCGGCGATGATATCTGGAAAACCTAAAAATAAACCCAAAACAAAAGCTAGTTTAATGTCGCCGCCACCCATCCCTTCTTTACCGCGAATGAACTTAAAGCCTAAAGCAATCAAAAGAAAAAATAATAAGGCTAAAACGCCGCAGATGAAATTAATAATTAACAATGAAGGATTAATGATAAACAAAAAGATCGAAATTATTACTGCCAGCGGCAATAAAATCTTATCTAAAATAAGTCCATATTTTAAGTCCATGAAGAAAATTACGATAAAACCGGAAACAACAATCAACTGATAAATTAAGGTAATTAAAAATTGTGGATTTAAAAATTCATTAGAAATTAGAAATTTTGAATTAGAAATTACGAAAATATAAGTTAACAGGAACAAAATGCCTGTAAAAATTTCTATAATAGGGTAGACGAGACTCAAAGATTTGTGACAGTACCGGCATTTACCTTTAGTCAGAACATAAGATAGAACCGGAATTAAATCTATAATTTTGAGCTCTTTCTGGCAAAATTCACAGTGGGAATGACCCTTAACAACTGTTTCGCCCCTTGGTAAGCGATCAACCAAAACTCCCAAAAATGAACCAACAAAAAGACCCAGGATAAACAATAATAAAATCATTGAAATTAGTATAGCAAATTAAAGGAATTTGAGGTTTTTATTTCGTGCACCAGTAACAAGCAGTTGCTCCACCGCCGGAAATGCAGTCCGCCGCGCCAGCCGCGTGCGGCGTTCCGTCTTTATCCCAAACCGCTAGATTGCTTTTTTGCTCGGATTTAGATTTTGGCAGAAAACAACCGACCAAAGAATTGACGTTTTCCGGCAAAACTCCATTCCCTGAGCCCCAATATGTAACATAGATCTGCGAAAGATTACCGGTCGCCGCTACGAAAGAAGGTTTTAGTTCGCTAACGCCGATTAACGCGGTTAGACAGTTATTCACAGTACAACCTGCACCACCGCCAGCTCCACCAGCACACAAGAGAGTACTGGAAGGAGGATTTCCACCGTTACAGGGAACCGCAACAGATGGACCCCATGGATAGTCGCTATGATTAGCATAAAATCTGACGTTAGCATTAAGGTATTCAACCAAGATATTCTTGGTGTTGGCGTCTTGGGCTTTATTTAGCTGTTCAAACGGGTCAATGGTGGCAACGAGTGCGGCGGCCAGAATTCCTAAGATTCCGATTACAACCAAAAGCTCAATGAGTGTAAAACCCTTTTTCTGTTTAAAAAGTTTTTTGAGCTTTTTGAGCAGTTTTTTCATTTATGTATTAATCATACTCATATCTAAAAATGATTGTCAAGTACCCATTTCAAAAGCTATTGAATACTGGAAATTAGGCTGTAAATTGGCGTAATGACCGAGATGATCAAAAAGGCAACCGCAATGCCTAAAACAACCATAATAAACGGCTCCATAGCTGTCGTTAAAGTTTTTACTTTACCGTCAACTTCCCGCTCAAAATATTCAGAAGCCTTACCTAAAGTTTCATCAACTTTTCCGGTTTGCTCGCCGACTTTTACCAGCTGGATCAAAAGCGGGGGGAATAGGGGATAAGAAGCTAGCGCATCGCCCATACTGACACCTTTTTCAACCTGCTTGGAAACGGCAGTAATCGCATTTCTGTAATTAACATTACCCGTTGTCTCAGCCGTTTCCAAAAGCGCGTCAACTACCAAAGTGCCGGTCCCAACCAAAAGCCCCAAGGTTCTTGAGAATTCTGCCAAGATACTTTGTTCAATCAGTTTCCCGAAAATTGGCAGCTTTAACTTGAGTGAATCGATGATTAGCCTGCCATCGGCAGTTTTTGACCACCTGCGGTAGAAAAAGGTAAAGACCGCAATTCCCGCCAGAATAATTGGCCAAGTTGCAACCGCCAAATTGGACAAGCCGACCACTATTTGCGTAGGTAAAGGCAGTGGAACGTTTAGATTTTGGTACAAAACCGCCAACTGCGGCAAGACAAAAATCATCATAATTACCATTACCGCCACCATTAAAATAACCACTATCGCCGGATACATTAATGCCGATTTTATCGTACTTTGAAGCTTGGATTGTTTCTCCAAATTATCCGCCAACCTTAATAAAACTTTGTCCAGAAGTCCCGACTGCTCACCGGCTTTAATGATTGAGATGTAAATATGGCTAAAAACTTTGGGATATTTTTCAATCGCCTGAGCAAAAGTTTTTCCTTCGGAAACGTCGGCGATAATTGAAGTGATTATTTCAATCAGCGTCTGGTTTTTAACCTGCTCCTTAAGAATTTCCAGAGCCCGCATTAAAGTTAGCCCTGAAGTAAGCATCGAAGAGAGTTGTCTGGTAAAAATTACTAAGTCAGTGTTATTAACACCGTTAAGAAAGGGGAGATCGGTCCAAAACTGGTTGTCAATTCTGGCAATGCTGATTGGAATCAAACCTCTCGTCCGAAGATAGCTTGCTGTTTCACCAATATTTTTTGCATCCAGTAGTCCTTGTGAAACTTTTCCTTCTTTGGTAATTGCTTTATATCTTAACCTCATATTATTACCTCAAAGCTTCGGCATTTCGCGCGCTCAGTCCCTCGCTTCGCTCGGGATTTCGGCAACCCCGTTGTCTCAACCCACCATACGCAAAAGCTCCTCCGGTCTTAGTGCATAAGCTTTGGCTGTTTCGAGGCTGATTGTTCCGGACAAAACCAAAGAAGCAAGCGATGACTCAAGCGGAATCATACCGTAATCCTGAGACGTTTGGATAATTGAATCAATTAAATGCGTTTTTCCATCGCGGATATTACTACTAATTGCCGCCGTTCCCAGCATCACCTCAACGCCGGGAATTCGGCCACCGTTTAATTGTGGAATCAACCTTTGCGAGATAACTCCTTTGAGGGTTGACGCCAGTTGTGCCCTAATTTGCGTCTGCTGATCGGCCGAAAACGAATCGATAATTCTATCTATTGTTTGCGAGGCGGAATTAGTATGCAGGGTTGAAAAAACCAAATGTCCGGTTTCGGCAATTGTCATTGCGGCCGCAATTGTTTCCGGATCCCGCATCTCGCCAACCAACACAACATCCGGATCCTCCCTTAAAGCGCTTCTTAAAGCCAACGGCCATGAATGAGTATCTAAATCCATTTCTCTTTGCGAAATAATACTTTTTCCGGCCGGATAAACATATTCAATTGGGTCTTCAATTGTCAAAATGTGATTAGCTTTTCCCAAATTTATTTCGTTAATAATTGCGGCCAAAGTCGTTGATTTTCCATGTCCGGTAGGTCCGGTCACTAGCACAAATCCCTGCTTCAGTTCGGCAAAACTATGACAAATTTTTGGCAAATGCAATTCTTCAATCGTCCTAATTGTCGGCTGCAAAAAGCGGAAAGCGGCGCTTAGAACTCCACGCTGATAATAAAGATTGGTCCTAAATCTTCCCAAAGCTCCATAAGCACCCCCGCCGAAACCAAAAGAAAAATCAATTTCCTTATTGTTGACCAATAATTCCTTCTGCTCGGGTTTTAGGATTGAAAAAACCATCATCTCGACCTCCGCAGGTGTTAGCGGGGGATAGTTGGAGAGATAGCGAAGCGTCCCGTCAATCCTTATCGCAGGAGAAACACCAGGCATCAGATGTAAATCCGAAGCCCCGTTTTTGATTGTAACGTCTAAAAGTTCGTTTATTTGCATAGCTTATTCTTGGGCGACCCTCAATACTTCTTCAACCGTTGTGACTCCTTGCAAGACTTTTAAGTATCCGTCTTGCTTCATTGTAATCATACCCTCAAGAATGGCTTCTTTTTCGATTGCTCCGCTATCCGCCCGCTGCAAAATTAAACTGGCGATTTTTTCCGTTATCGGCAATGTTTCAAAAATACCGATTCGGCCAAGATAGCCCGAACCTCCACACTGATCGCAACCCTTACCTTTATGAAGTCTAATTTCTTTACCGACGAGAAAATATTTACCCAAAACCGTCTTTATTTCTTCCAAAATTTGGGCTGGCGGAACGTAGTCCATTTTACAACGGTCGCAAATTTTGCGGACAATCCTTTGCCCCAAAACCGCGTTCATGGTTGAAGAAAGTAAAAATGATTCCGCTCCTAAATCCAAAAGCCTCGGAAGTGCGCCGGCGGCATCAGAAGTATGCAAGGTTGAAAAAACTAAATGGCCAGTCAGGGCGGCCTGAATTGCCAACTCCGTCGTTTCGCTGTCACGGATTTCTCCAACCAGAATAATATTAGGGTCTTGTCTTAAAAAAGCTCTTAGTCCGTCGGCAAAAGTCAGTCCCACCGCCGGATTTATCTGTACCTGATTTATGCCGGCCATTTGGTACTCAATCGGGTCTTCCAGAGTCATAATGTTAACACGTGTGGTATTTAATTTTTCCAGCACTGAATACAACGTAGTTGTTTTTCCTGAGCCGGTTGGTCCAACAACGATAATAATTCCGTGCGGCCTAAGCATAGCCGTCTCCAGATTTTTAAGTGAAGTGCCGGCAAGACCAAGTTCCTGCAAAGAGGGAACTCCGCCTGATTTCCGCAAAAGCCTCATGACGATTTTTTCGCCAAAAGATGTCGGCAAATCAGAAATACGCAGGTCAACTTCTTTATCTTCAACTTTAAAATTAAACCGTCCGTCTTGGGGAGTGCGGTGTTCGTCAATTTTCATCTCCGAAAGAATTTTAATCCGGGAAATTACCGCCTCCTGTACGCTTTTTGGCAAACTCAGCCGGTCATATAAAATTCCGTCAATTCTGTAGCGGACCCGGACTCTATCTTCCTGCGGTTCAATGTGTACATCCGAAGCCCGTGAGGTAACAGCGTACTCCAAAATTGTCGAAACGATTTTGGCAATTGGCGCTTCCTTGATTATCTGGGCAATTTGGGTGGTATCGATGGTTTTTATTGCGCCCTTATCTTCGGTTTCTTTTAAAGCTTCTCCAACTTCACCGACTAATTCTTGTCGGTATTGCTGGTTAATCGCCATTTCGACATCTTTTTGTGAGGCGGCATAAGTCTTAATATTCAAGCCTGTTTTCTCGCGGACAAAAGAAACCGCTTCCAAATCCACCGGGTTACTCATCGCCACCGAAAGTTCTTTGGTATTTACGTCATAAGCAAACGGCATTAAAGAAAACCTTTCGGCGACTGCCCTTGGCACAAAACCGATGGCCTGTGGAGAAAAAGATGCGCCTTCAAGTGAAATAAAAGGAATATTTAAGCGTTTGGCTTTTGCCTCCGCCAGTTTTTCCGGCGTGACAATATTTAAAGACTCGATGACTGTCTCTTCGGAAACGCCTGTACTGGCGCTTTTAACCTTAACGTTATCATATTGCTCTTTGGTAATGAGGTTTTGCGAAAGCAAAGTGTCCGCCAGACTTTGCGTCGAATCTATAACCTGTGATGCTTGGTTTTGAGTATCATTGGGCATTACTATAATAGTAAGAGAAAATGAGCTATAATGTCAAGGAAATTCACAGTAACTTTCACTCAAAGATGCAAAGCATTTTAATTACCGGAAAAGACAAAGAGCAAGTAAGACAAGCCTGTAAAAAGATTTGTGAGGAAAATAAAATCTCCCGCTTTGATATTGAAATTATCGAAACCGAAAAAACAGTCGGGATAGGAGACATCCGCAAGTTGCAGGAAAAATTATTTCTCAAACCCTTAGAAAGCGCGGCAAAAGCGGTTATTTTGGAAGCATATTTGGGCATGACCCCCGACTCGCAAAATGCTTTCTTAAAAGTGTTGGAAGAACCACCCGCCGACACGATTATTATGATTTTGACCTCGTCTTTAGATTTTGTTCTGCCGACAGTAATGTCTCGGTGTAAATTAATTAATCTTGAGCGGGTTAAGCAATTAAGCGCTGAAGAAATTGCCGTAAATTTACAATTACTTACCGAATTAAAAAATGGCACCCCGGCAAAAGCTTTAAAAATCGCCCAGGACAACGGTAAAGACAGGGAAGTAGCTTTAGAGTTTTTGGAAGGACTGATTATTAGCCTTCACAGCAAACTCGAAAAGGAAAATTTACAAATTTTGAAGGCTTTACAAAAAACTTATACCATTATAAAAACGACCAATGTTTCCCCGCGTTTTGCTCTCGAGAACTTATTTTTGAATTTCTAAGACTGAAATGATATAATCCGTACTATATGAAAGCTATTGAAAATCCTTTTGACGCATGGAACAAACTTGGCAATACATTTCCCTTTCCCGGACTTGCAGCAGAGACTTGTCAACAAGCCTTTGAAAAAGCAGTTGCAGCAATAGAAAGTTCAGCTCAACCAACAGAAGAAGTAAGAACTCCATGTGAAACAACCAGAACTCAAGCAGTCGATCCAGAGCCATCCATGAAGTCTTCCCAGTAACGCACTTAATTCTTTTTTGAAAATTTGGTTGGAGATTTTTTAACTTACGGGTGGAGTTGGTACTGCAAAATGAAGCTCTTCTACATTACCTCTGGTTACCGTTCCAACTGGAGCAGCGTCAGTTAATTTTCTTAATTCGCCATATCCTTGAATGAATCCTTGCGCTGCTATTCCTCTTTCCATCTCCAATTGTTTAGGATCGTTTCGATTAACTACAACTTCTTCTCCCGGTTCCAAACGATAAAAAGAAAACCCGTCTTTTAATTCTTCTACTGACGGATTAATCTCTGTAACTACTCTGCGCTCTTCCAAAACTACACTACGAAGAGGCATATATTTTAAGTGTTTTGGATCGGGTCCGTAGGCAACTATAACATCAACCGTTGTTCCAGGAAGCAAAGGAAAAGGCTCTTTTCTTAAAACTCGCGCTGATTCTGCGTTTGAAGTGTCATCTCGATTTTTTCCTTTTCCTAAACGTTCTGGCCATCCCATGTTGCAATAATAGCACTAATTTAAGCGTTGTCAATACTATAAACAGCGTTAGAAAAAATTGGGGTTTTGAAACTCTTGACTCATAATGCTATAATGCCTTTTATGGTAGCTCATTCAGTAGAGTTTGAAAAGGCGCAATTAGAAGCAAAGAAGTGGAGCATGACGGCTAAATTAAGGCCCCTTCTCCTAGATGCTTTTGTTTCCTTGAGAGACGAAGGGATTACGCAGGTTATGCCTATTGAATTACAAGCTAGGGCTCAGCAACTTCATCCAGATGAGAACGTGCAACGATTATCAGGAATGGGACTTTTAGATTTGGCCTTAGATCACCTCGAAAGACTCGGAAGAGTAACCAGCATTATGCCAAAAGAATCACTTGCTTCACCTAAGATAGCTGAAAAAACCGCTGGAGAAGCTTTCCCCTATGAGCTACTGGGATAACCGCAATCAAGCACTACCGAAAACTTGTTCCGTGAAGCCTTGAAGAAACTACTCCGATAGCGCCAGGAGCAACTGAAGCTACAGCATTGTAACCAAGCTTTACTTCAATTGCCATATCGGATTTGCCGCTTTTGCTAAAATATTTTCTGTCAATTGCGCCAGCTAGAGCTAACGAACCGCTAATTAAGGCTACCCCTGCGATATCACAATCGTTTGCTTCATCGTAGACTGGATAGGCGTCATAATCGGAACAAATCGTTTCTTCTCCTTCATATGTATCCCCGGAAAAGACAGTAATCGTTACCGGCTGACATTCTTTATTGCCCTGGTCTTGAGCTATTTTACCTGTTATTACGGCCAACGCTCCGACCCCGGCAAGAAAACAGGGAAGTGCATAACGGCTTTCTAATATTCTCATTGGCGGAAATTGTATCATGCCATAGAATACTGGTCAACGCGGCCGCAGAAATTTGGTCCGGTAACTCCATGGTGATATAATCTCTTCTCATGCCACCATATAGAAATCCCGGTCCAGATGTTCAAGACATTGTAAAATTTATTCGACTCGAAGAAGATATTTTTGTGGGAGAAAGAATCGATATTGGGCATAAAAGAATTGCAGAAATCGATAGGTTAGAGGAAAGAATTAGACAACTAAAAGACACTAATCCTACCCAAATAGATGCGGGCTATATTAGAGTTACTGCTAAAGAAATCAAAATATTTGACCATTCTCCAACGCTAGAACTTCCAATACCCAAATACGCTGAAACAGCACGAGCAATTTCTCAAGAAATTTTTGCAGCACAAACCCCCAACCGGGAAATAAAAATATAACTTCGTGGGCAAATTTGGGGCAGAAATCCGAAATTTGACTTTCGCCCTCATCATTACTATAATCTCAAATCCTGACAGATCAATTTGCTGAACGGACTTCGGAAGAATTAGTGGCAGCGGGTGAACAAAGCCCGAACTGGGATAGATATTATGCGATTTCGAGCCCTGATATCGGGAGAGGAGAATGGATTCAACAAGGCGTTGGAGAACCACTTCCAAAACCAAAGGATGGACCAGACGGAGAACCTCAAGTATACGATTTAATTTCAAGACGCGGACAAAGACTAATGGGTACTCCTTTATTTGCTGCTGATTCTCCTCATGACCCAACTGCTCACGATGAATGGAAATTAGTGGAAGGAGAACGAGCCGGAGAAAGATATGCAGTCTACGCTGTGGTTGCATGGAAAATACACCAAGATTCTCCCGCCTCGTCGGATCCAAAACCCTATCCAACTCTTCAACCGTTTAGGCCAGGAGGGGGACCACATCTAGTCTTCTAACCGCGGGCCGACGCTACTCTTGGGGTAGAAAATTTGGGACGAAACTTCGAAGTGATATAATAATTTTATGGAAAGAGGCAAAGATAACACACCTACGGAAACAGATATTGCTTTGGATCCGCTGACAAAAGCAGAAGTTGAAACAAGAGTGGCAATCCATCTTCCTCCAGATAGAAGAGCCCTACTTTTTAGACAAGAGGGAGTACCACAAAATAAATATCTTAGCCGGACATGGAAAAGAAGAATCAAGGATTTTTTGCGATTTTAAACACCCTTACTTATACTGTTTCTCTCAAAGCTCTGGCTTGAGTTCTTTCTGCTCTCGATAAGCTTTTCCTTATTGCTCCTAAAGTTGAAGCTCCTATTTCGCACAACTCGTCATCAGACATTACCCATCTTTTTTCATCCCATAATAGCTTTTCGCCTTCCCACTTCAATTTAACTAAATAGCCTATTGGCGTAAGAAAATATTGCTCGTCACTTGTTCTATGGATAGTCTGTCTTTCACCAAGGTTAATCGGCAACAGTTGCGTCACTCCATTTTTGACATCAATGTCCGTCCAAACGGGGTAATCGAAAAAAACTCCCAAATCCCTAAGGAAACGTGTACTTCCCAAAAGACCTTTTTGCACAGTCCCTGCTCGCAGATAATTTCTTTTTTGGCCGCTTAGCTCATCCCAAATCGCATCTATCTGCCCAAGAGCAGCACTTATAAGAATTGTTCTCTCCGCACCTCTGCGTTCAATCATATTCTTGACATTATAGGACTTTATTCCAAAAAAGTCCACCTTCCGGACTCATAGCGTCCTTTGACAGAAAATTTGGGGTTGAAATTTAAAATTAAGCTGCTATAATCTCTTGGATATGATTGAAAGAAGACTAACGAGAGAAGAACCTCCAGTGACGCCGCCAATGCGTCCGGAAGAAACCCCAGTAAGACGAGCTCCTGGATTTCGGCAAACAGTTTCCGAAGTAGCTAGAGATTACCCTCTTGGATTTTATTCCGCTTTACTTGACCTCGTCTTAGGCAAGGGCGAGTTTGCAGAAAAAGAATAGCCTCGGAGAAAATTTGGGACGGAAACCTCGTAGTGGTATAATTTCCTCATGCAGATTAACTTTTATCCTGAATCCGATAATCCGAATTTTGAAAAAGCCGCCAAAGAATATACGGAACTTTGGAAAAAGGAAGGGGAGAAGATAACTGCGACGATTGAGAAAATCAGTGGATTAAAATTTAGAGAAAAAGTCATCAACGCCCTTATCTATAGCGACATTTCCTATTCTTCACCGTTACAACTTCAAGCCGCTATTTCCTTAGCGCATAAAAAGGGCACCATCGTTCACGAACTATGTCATCGGTTACTAGTGGCAAATAAAATTAAATGGGAAAAAATTAAAGGTAAAAATGGCTTTAATTTACTCGCTCATAGACCGGTTGATTTAATCCTTTATGATATTTGGGTAGAGCTCTATGGAAAAAACTTCGCCAAAAAAGAAGTCGTTTATGAAATAAGTTTGTGGAGCCATGGAGGAGTTAGTCCTTATAAAATCGCCTGGGACTGGGCTTTAGGAATGACAAAAACAGAACGCCACGAAGAATTTCTCAAATACTTACAAAAATAGGAAAATTTGGGACGGGAAATTTTTGATATAATCTAGTTATGGCAACAATTGCAGAAATTGAAGAAAAGGTTTCCAAAATAGAAAAACGGAATAGGGAAGTGGAGCTAAATAAATCATGGGAAATAAGTTGGACCAGAAAAATTGTGGTTGCGATTTTTACTTACCTTGCGATTGCTTTGTACCTTAAATTTATTGTCGGAATTAATCCCTGGATAAACGCCCTAGTTCCAACCGCCGGCTTTTTACTTTCTACCTTAACCTTATCGTATTTTAAAACCCTTTGGCAAAAATACATTCACAAGAACTAGGGAAAATTTGGGACGAAAATCTTATAGTTGACTTTTTAGAACTTCTTTGTTACCATCCGGACATTATGCCGCCATATCAAAATTTTGATCCAAACTTGCAAGATTATATGAAATTTATCCGCCTCGAAGGCGATATCTTTGTTGGACGCCCATATCTTCGAGACGGACATGTTAAAATCGCCGAACTGGATGGTTTGGAAGAAAGAATTAAACAACTTAGAAGCACAAACCCAGACCAAATCGACGCCGGCTATTTAAATGTATTTCCGGATGAATTGGATATTTATAAAGATTCGGAGATGCTGAAACTTCCAGTTAGAGGTCATGAGGAAGAGGCACGAAGAATTACCGTGGAAGCATTTACTCAGCAAACCTCCGGCAGAAACGTTAGGGAATCAAAATTCTAAACCACAAGGGAAAATTTGGGACGTATTGTCTCGTTGTCTAGACAACGGAACTATTCAAGAAAAAAGTGAAAATCCATAAAAACTTCAAAACTTAAAATAAACAAATTTAGCGGAGAAAATTTGACCCGCTATTTTAATGTTTTTAAATCAGTATACCGATACAGATGCTCCAAAAATCTAATTAGCTTATCTGTACAAAAATTTGCCTCATATTTATTAATTTCGTCCTTCAACGCTTTTGAGCCAATATCGTATATTTCACGGAAATCGTTATCGAGGGACAGCAATAATTTGGAATTTTTAAATAGACTTTGTCCTCTTTTTTCTAAGTAAAATTTCATTTTAGTTTTTTCTCCAAAGTTGCTCAATTTTTCTCCGTTTGAAAAAATATAATTGTCGGGTTTAGCAATAACTACTAATTTCTTAACCAGAACGTTTAGAATCGACCTACAGCTTCTTGCAGCTAAAACAAAATTAGAGCCATCTTCTAGGTATTGCGCTACTATTAAAACATCTCCTGATAACTCTGGGAATAATTCATTATATATCGACAATATTGCCAAAGAAGGCCTAGACAAAATAGGCTTCGCTAAATACTCAACTACTTGACTTTGCACTTTATCTTGAATAAGGTCAAGGATTTTTTTAACCTCCATTGGTTGAATACTTATTCGTTGGTAAATTTTTGTAATCGTATAGCCATCTACTAATTCCCTCAAAACAGTTCCAGTATCAACGGTTGTTCCCGTAGAAACAAGGTCCTCAAGCACCGTTACTGGTTGGAACATTTGCCATTTCATCCAAGTGGTATTATAAAGCCAATCTCGATTAGTTGATAGTAATCCTGGGGAAATTATCCCATTCCAGTTTTTTATTTCTGTTGCGTCTACTGTCCTGTATGGCGGCATAATTAATCCCTCGTAGCCATGCAGCTCATTTTCAACCCAGTCAAAGTCACTAATTTTTGCAAGCTTTCCCAAAGTTCTTGCATCTCTTAAAATCGACGCAGTTGTAGAACTTCTTGCTTGTATATCTTTATAAATTTTTTCTGCTAAACTACGTGGATTCATATATAAATTTATCGACTACATTATACCACTAAGCTGTAATTAACCCCTAGAAATTTGGCCTAGAATTTGTTAAACTGGTTGTCATGGCCGCATCAAAACCAACTAAGAAAGCCAAAGAAGTAATAGCAAAAATTCTCAAAGAACCCAAAGCGAATGATTATTCAGCCGCGCAAATTCAAGTCTTGGAAGGCTTGGAACCGGTTCGAAAAAGACCGGGCATGTATATCGGCTCCACCGACATCATTGGTCTCCACGAAACCTTAAGAGAAATTATTGATAACTCCGTTGACGAGGCCTTGGCCGGTTCCTGCAAAAACGTTTGGATTGTTTTGAATAGAGACGGCAGCGCAACTGTTGTTGACGACGGACGCGGAATCCCTGTAGATATTGTTAAAAATTACAAAAAGTCTGGACTGGAAATCGTTATGACCAAACTGCATGCCGGTGGAAAATTCGGCGGCAGCGCTTATAAAATTTCCGGAGGGCTGCACGGTGTTGGGGCATCGGTCGTAAATGCTTTATCCGAATGGATGTGGGCGGAAGTAAAAAGAGACAATAAAATCTATACTCAGGAATATGCCCGTGGCATTGTCAAAACTCCGCTTGAAACAAAAACAAAATCAAGACTTGAACATGATTTCATTGAAAATAGGCAGTCGGGAACCACGATCACTTTTATGGCGGACAAGGACATCTTCTCTACAACGGATTTCGAATTTGACACCATTAAAAAATTAATCCGGGAAAGAGCCTATCTTGTACCGAATCTTTACTTCCACTTGATGGACCAACGGGAGGGGAGACAGCAGGAAGTCAATTTTTATTTTGAGGGCGGAATCACTTCCTTAATTTCCAAACTGAACGAAAACAAACCGGCACTGCATAAAGTAATTTTTGTGGACAAAATGGAAGGCGACGTCGACGTCTCGATGGCGCTGCAATACAACGACGGATACGTGGAAAATGTCGAGAGTTACGTTAACGTTATTAACACCATTAACGGCGGCACGCATTTAACCGGATTTAGGATGGCTTTGACAAGAGCGATTAACGACTACGGCAAAAAAATCGGCAGTTTTAAAGAAGACGAAGAGGGGATTACCGGCGACGATACGAGGGAAGGATTGACGGCGGTTGTTTACGTAAAAATGCCACAGGATAAAATCCAGTTTGAAGGACAAACCAAAGGAAAATTAGGTAACGCCGAAATCCAACCGATTGTCCAAAGCATTGTTAAAGAAGGTTTATCGACCTATTTTGAAGAAAACCCTTCAGACGCGCGAAGAATTTTAGAAAAAGTTTATTTGGCAGCCAAAGCCAGACTCGCAGCTAAAGCCGCTAAAGAAGCAATTTTAAGAAAAGGCGCGTTAGAAGGAAGTTCACTTCCGGGAAAACTGGCTGACTGTCAGGAAAAAGATCCAAGCGTTTCCGAATTATATTTGGTTGAGGGAGATTCTGCCGGTGGCTCTGCCAAACAGGGGAGAGACAGAAAATTCCAGGCCATTTTACCGTTGAAGGGAAAAATACTGAACACCGAAAGAGCCCGTCTGGACAAGGTAATCGAACACGAAGAAATTAAAAATATCATTATCGCTTTAGGCATGGGAATCGGGGAAACGATAAATTTTGAAAAGCTCAGGTATCACCGCATTATTATTATGACCGATGCCGACGTTGACGGCGAACACATCGAAACTTTGATTTTAACTTTCTTCTTCCGCCACATGCCCCAGGTAATTAAAGACGGCTATCTATATATCGCCATGCCGCCTTTGTTTAAAATCACCGCCGGCAAAGAAGCTAAATACGCCTTTACCGAAGAAGAACGGGAAGTGGCGATCAAAGCTTTGTCGGGCGGAAAAGCCAACGTTTCGATTCAACGCTATAAAGGTTTGGGAGAAATGAACCCGGAGCAGTTATGGGAAACGACTATGAACCCGGCCAACCGCATGTTAAAGCAAGTAAATATTGATGACGCCGAAGAAGCCGACGCCACTTTTACGATGTTGATGGGCGACGAAGTTCCGCCGCGCAAACACTTTATCCAAAGTAACGCCAAACATGCCAACCTTGATGTTTAAAGACCCGATTCTGCAAAAACTCTACAAAACCTACGGACCGCACGTTTTTGAAGATAAAAGTGACCGCTTAATGGAAGAGTTGATTGAAGCGATAATCAACCAACAACTCTCGGGCAAAGCCGCCGATACTATATATAGTAGGTTCCTGCAGTTATTCAAGGGTAAACAGTTTCCGACGCCCGAGCAGATTCTGAAAATTGATGTGGAAAAATTACGCGGCGCCGGCATGAGTTATTCTAAAGCCGCCTACATCAAAAACATTGCCCAAGCATTCAAGGATAAGAACTTAGATACTAAGATATTAAGAAAGATGAGTGATGACGAAGTAGCTATCGAGCTGACAAAAATTAAGGGGGTAGGGAAGTGGACCGCGGAAATGATTTTGATTTTTACTTTGAACAGAACCGATGTTTTCTCTTTGGGCGATGCCGGACTCAGGCGGGCGATTAAAAATCTGTATGGCATTACCGACGAAAAAAAGATTTTAGAACTGAGTGAAACTTGGAAACCAAACCGCAGTTTCGCCTGTTGGTATTTATGGAGAAGTCTAAATAACGGTTGACAAAAAAGCGCTTTAGGATTATAGTTTGCTTGTTATGACAAGAGGTAACGAATCAAGAGGTGGTTACGAAGAAGGATCGCCAATTCCTGCAAATTTTGGCACAGATATTACACCACTAACTCATCCTAACTTAAAAGATCACTACTTAGGCACTCAAGCATTGGCTACCTTGCGACCAAGCACGGAACATCAGCCGGATGAATTGCCCGAAGCTTTGCGAACAAGTATTGACCATTTATTTGATCTCATTAGCGGAAAAGTGCAACCAGAAAAGGATGAAGATTGGGATATTGTAGAAGAGCATGACCAAATGCTTAGAGCAATAACACCAGCAAACTTATCAGTTAAAATGCGCCACCGCCCAGAACAAGCCACCCCAAGAAGTAACGAGCTGATTAGAATTGGACAATCGGACGAATTTACCGCTTCCGAACAACCCAAAAAATCTCTAACTGCAGGATCTTCTGAAAAGGCTAATCCAAATATCGACCGCTATCCAGGAATTAAAGATCCTAAATTAAGAGCATTTCTCCGACATCAAGACGTATACTTCCTCCGCGCCGAGCCGGAAACTAATGAAGAAAGAGAATTAGTCAAACAACGCCGGGCGGATCTTGCTAAAGATTACAGCGACCGGGTTTGGGGATCCGGTAGAGCTGGAACGAGACGAAGTCCTTTTGGAGGCCCGAGATGGTAAATAGAATAAGTATTCCTCCCGTTGACAAAAAATACTATAAATAATATAGTTCTGTTATGACAAACGGAATAGAAGCTTCGCAAAAGATGAAGCACGTAAGTCTCGCTCAGAGATTAGGAATTCATACCGAAAACCCATTTACCCAAACCCGCGCCAAACGAATTGGAGCTATATTCTTTGATCGCAACGTTACCACCATGAGAGAAATTAGAGACAATCAGAGATCAGCAAAAAAGCGTTCCCAATGGCATTTTGTTATGGAAAAAGCCTCTGCGCCTATTTATAACGAAAACAATCAACTCGATGTACATGACCCCGTTGTAAGAAAACTTGTAAAAGAAAAGCTTGCCACCGTTCTAAGAATCTCTGACGCAAGCCAGGGAGAAATTGATTTCTTAACTAAAGGAGGAAAAGATCCAAAACCATTACATAAAATAAATTACGATGCAGGCAATAATCCCGACAGGGAAGTTACTGTAGTATTTTCAAGAGAATTAAATTTACAGCATCTTCCGCTCCCACACTTAAGAAGATCAACACCTTTACATCTTCGATAATTTCTTCTAACATCTCTTTCAAATCAGTCTTGAAATAGCACAACTCGTTTCCCCGTTGACAAAAGAATACTATAGTAATATATTGCGATTATGGCAACACGATCACTCATGGAAAGAGAACCATCTCCCACAGTAGTTGATATGACTGCGTTAGAAGCCGGCGTAAATAGATTGCAAGGAATAATTGATGGATCAATTCCGCCAACAACTAAAAGGGAAAGAAAGACTGCGAGAACATTCGGGAGATTGAGAGATCAAATCGAGATAGAAGCATCTCCTCGCATAGGAAGAATTCAAGACATACTTCGTCATCACCAAGAGACAGAAGAATGATAACCTTCAAATCAGTCTTGAAATAGCGCCTGATTTATCTAAAAGTGCTATAATACATCTAGTATGAAAAGTGTATTTAATTGGTATTACGCAGAAGCCTCTTCGGGAGGTCTTCTTTCCGTGATGTAAACTTAAGCGTTTCGGATTTAAGAAGCCTCCCAACGGGAGGTTTTTTTGTGGTTAAAACGCTTTTTAAAAATTATGGAAACACTTGGAATTATCGGAGGATTAGGGCCGGAAACAACTGCAAAATTTTACATGCAGGTGGTATCTTTGTGCGCAAAAAAGAACAATACGCAAAGACCGAATATTTTAATAGCCAGTGTTCCAATTTCTCATGAACTTGAAGAAAAGTTTATTAACAAATCTGTAGGCAAAAGGGAATTCTGCTCTTTGTTAGCTGATGCCGCCAAGACTTTGGAAAAGGGTGGAGCGGATTTTATCGTGCTTCCTTGTAATACCGCCCATGTTTTTATTGATGACGTTAGAAATTCCGTAAATATTCCTGTCTTAAGCATTATCGAAGAATCAATAAAAATTTTAAAGAGTAGGGGAGTAAGAAAAGTAGGATTATTAGCAACTCCGGCAACTGTTAAAAACAAATTATTTGATAAAAGAATTCGCCTAATTAAATTAAACAGGATTAACCAAAAGCAAATGGGAAGAATTATTAATAGTATTCTTAATAAGCAAAAGCCTGATGAAAACAGGATAGAACTTCTAAGAATTCTCAAAAGTATCTCGAAAAAATCAGACGCTATACTTTTGGCCTGTACCGATTTACAACTGCTTATTCCCGAAAAAGAAATTAACGGCGTTCAAATCTTTGACACCATGCAGATTTTAGCAGAAGCTACAGTTAGGAAAGTTTTCTCCCGTTGACAAAAGAATGCTATAGTAATATATTGCAAATATGGCTAGACGTTCATCGCAAGAAGGGGAACCACCAATAAGAGGACTAAGTTGGTGGTCAAGAATTATACAAAGAGAAAAATCGAGCATAACTGCTCCTGACTTTAGACAAGGTAACTATTCTGGATCTGAACCTACACAACCGGCTGTGGAATTTTTTGGCGCAGATGGCAGCAGGAGAGATGCCACAGAAGAACTAAGAAGATGTTTTGAAAGTCCAGCAGAAATTGATCCATCAACGTTACCGATTGAATTTGCACGAAAAGTTGAAGCAGTGCTAGATGCCGAAGCGGCAGCAAAAAAAGCAGGCGAATAACCCTCAAATCCTTCTTGAAATGCATAGCAAATTCCCTTATAATACTTAGGTTCCGCCTCATCGGCGAGACAAAGTATCCTTATGGATTTATCTTTGATTTTTCAGCATAAACTAATCATTTCCCTACTCGCCGGAGTCCTCTCCATCGCCTACGCCTTATTTTTAAGCTTTCGCGTTTTGTCCCATGAAAGAGGCGACGCCAAAATGAACGCCATTTCCGATGCCATTGCCGAAGGCGCGGCCGCTTATATGAAACGGCAATATTTAGTGGTTGCGGCTATCGGGGCACTGATTGCCGTCATTTTATATTTTGTTTTTGGTTCAATTACTACGTTAGGTTTTGTTATCGGCGCCGTCTTTTCAACGATTGCCGGAGTAGTCGGAATGTCGATTGCGGTTCGCAGTAATATTCGAACCGCCCAAGCTGCCAAAAAAGGTTTGGGTGCCGCTTTTGATTTGGCGTTTAAAGGCGGGGCAGTCACCGGCTTAATGGTTGCCGGACTTGCTTTAGTTGCAGTTTCCGGATTTTATTGGATATTAGAAAGATACGCTAGCGGAAATCTGCAACCCCTAATTGCCTTAGGCTTTGGAGGAAGCTTGATTTCGGTTTTTGCCAGACTTGGCGGCGGAATCTTTACTAAAAGTGCAGATGTTGGCACCGATATGGTCGGAAAAATTGAAAAAGGTATCCCGGAAGACGACCCCAGAAACCCGGGAGTTATTGCCGAC
>Ga0182011_10000812_pt1 | contig 27249 bp, 23 predicted proteins | sample 711E1DmetaG_FD_120481 | JGI IMG/M metagenome (GOLD analysis project Ga0182011, IMG submission 120481) | Permafrost microbial communities from Stordalen Mire, Sweden - 711E1D metaG | ecosystem: Environmental > Terrestrial > Soil > Wetlands > Permafrost | place: Sweden: Stordalen | collected...
ACTCCCTCAAGGTGAAGGGGAACCAGAAGTTGGTCGGGGATATATACAACTACTGGTTCGTTACGGAGAGCAGGTGCATCGGCGTCCACAATCCGAAGTACGCGGTTGCAATTCTTCAGAAGGCCCTCGGCATTACGTTCACGGGAATCAAGGCGGTCGGTCCAGTTCCGGCCACGTTTGCCCTGAGCCAGAACTACCCGAACCCGTTCAACCCGACGACGACTATCGATTTCGCGATCCCGCAGCATGAGACGGTCAAGCTCGAAGTCTATGATATACTCGGGCGCCTTGTCACGACGCTGGCGAACAGCGATATGCCGGCAGGGACGTACAGGGTTAACTGGAACGGAAAAGACTCAAACGGGCTGTCTGTTGCAACCGGCCTCTACCTCTACAGGTTGCAGGCGGGTTCGTTCACATCCGTAAAGAAAATGCTCATGCTGAAGTAGATTTTCGCTTCACGCACCACCCACACGGAAGGCGGCCCCCCGGGCCGCCTTCCCATTTTTCATCCTCCATCTTCCATTTTCCATTTTTTTCCTCGATTGACAACCCCTTCCGCGGGGCGTATATTGATCATCATGCGCCGTATCTACCTCGACCATACCGCCACAACCCCGCTTGATCCCCGTGTCATGGAAGCCATGCGTCCCTGCTTCTCCGGTACATTCGGGAATGCTTCGTCCGTCCATTCCTACGGGAGGGATGCAAGGGAACTTCTCGAGCGTGCGCGGGGGACGATAGCGCAGGCGGTGGGGGCGGAACCCGCCGAGGTCTTCTTCACAAGCGGAGGGACGGAGGCCGACAACCTGGCCATCATGGGCGTCATGTCCGCCGTGCGTGGCCGGGAGGGGATAGTAACATCGTCGGCGGAGCATCACGCAGTCCTCGAACCGTGCCGGCATCTCTCGGAGAATGGGAAGGACGTATCGTTCCTTCCCGTTGACCCGTACGGCGCAGTGGACATGGACGCCCTCCGCCTGCAGGTGGGAGAGAGGACGGCGCTCGTCAGCATCATGCACGCGAACAACGAAACCGGGACGATCTCGGCCGTCCCTGCCATTGCCGGCATCGCACATCAGGCGGGAGCGCTCTTCCACTCGGATGCGGTTCAAAGCGCCGGGAAGATTCCTCTGGATGTCCGCGAACTCGGAGTTGACCTGATGACGCTGTCGGCGCACAAGATGTACGGCCCGAAGGGGATCGGCGCTCTCTTCGTCAGGCGCGGAGCGCCCGTCGACCCGATGCTGCACGGGGGGGGGCAGGAGCGTGGGCGCAGGCCGGGGACGGAAAACGTCCCTCTGGCCGTGGGGTTTGCGGAAGCGTTCCGGTTGGCTGTACAGGAGAGAGAAGAGGAATCAGCCCGGCTCCGCTCGCTGCGTGACGGCCTGGAACGTCGCGTCCGCGAGCTTTTCCCCGGCATCATCGTGAACGGTGATCCGGCGGCACGTCTCCCGCACATCCTGAATATCTCGTTCAACGCCGCGGAGTATTCTCTGGAAGGGGACATGCTCGTGATGAATATGGACCTGGAAGGGATTGCGGTCACGAGCGGCTCCGCCTGCACGTCAGGGAGCCTGGAGCCGTCGCACGTCATACGTGCGATGGGACGGGACGAGAAAACTGCGAAGGCGACGCTCCGGTTCTCATTCGGGAAGGGGAATACGATGGACGACGTCGGTTATGTCGCTGAGAGGTTGAAAATCGTTATTGAAAGGATGCTGAAGAAACGGACCGGATAAGGACGGGCTCTATCCTGTGCCTCCCGACAGCCTCTCCGCCTCCCGGATCGCAATCCCGTACCTCACCCCCCGTTCGCTCACGATCATCGAATCGAACTTGAAGTGCGCCATGATCTCGCGGACTATCAATGTCCCCGCGACGATCACATCGCTTCGCCCCGCCATCGCGGCGGAGAGGTCCCGTATCGCCGCCGATGGCATGCCCCGCAGCGTCCTGAAAAGGGACTCCACCGTGTCGCGCGCGAGCCGGTAGTTGGTCACGGAAGCGACATCAAAAGTCTTCAACCCCTGTGCGAGGATTGCCAGCGACGTCGCCGTCCCCGCGACGCCGACGAGCGTTGAACCGGCGAACGGGAAACGGGATGCGCGTGCAATTTCGTTCTCCGTCAGTTCGATCGCAAGTTCCAGTTCACCGTCAGTCGGGGGATCGTGACGCAGGCTCCGTTCGGTAAGCCGGACCGAGCCGAGATCGAGGCTGATCCGGTTTTCGATCTCCACGCGGTTCCCTGTGATGATCTCGGTGCTGCCGCCGCCGACATCAATGACAGTGAACCTCTCCGGTACGGTAACCCTGTCCGAGCCGGGGACCCCGCTCACTCCACCCCGGTACGTCCAGAGAGCTTCCTCCCCGCCGCTCAGCACCTCGAGCCTGAACCCCGTCTCCTCGCGGATCCTCCGTCCGAACTCCTCGCTGTTGGCCGCGTCCCGTACCGCACTGGTCCCGCAAACACTGGTGGCGTCCGGTGCATGGGGGGCGATGAGATCCCTGTACTCCTTCAGGACCGCTATCACGCGCTCCATGGCACCGGGATCGAGTTTTCCGCTTGAGTCTACGCCCCGTCCCAGGCGGGGGACGCGCTGTTCGTAGAGGAGCGGCTGGATGTTTCCCCCTCCCGCGATGCGGGCGACGAGGAGCAGGACGGTGTTCGTCCCGATGTCGATGACGGCGACCTTCATGAGAGTTTTGCGGCAAAAGCGATCCACTCGCCTTCGCGCCGTTCATCGGCGAGCGTCAGTCCCTCCCTCGTGAGTGTCGCAACCATCGAATCGCGGTCACCGGTGAGCAACCCCGAGACCAGGATCGTCCCCGCGGGGGCGAGCCGCGAGACGAGGCCGGGGAGCATCTCCTCGATGACGTTCTTCTGTATGTTGGCTGCAATCATGTCGAACCCCGTTTCCCGGACCGCCGAGAGGTTCCCCTGCCGTACGGTGAAAAGGCCGGAGACGCCGTTGAGTGCTCCATTCTCCGCGGCATTGGTGAATGACCACTCATCGATGTCGAAGCCGATGGCCGCTGCCGCTCCCAGTTTCAAAGCGGCGATCGCGATCACGCCTGTGCCGGTCCCGGCGTCGAGCAGACGGGCGCCGGCCGTGAGATGCCTCTCGAGGAGTCCGAGCATGAGCCGGGTCGTTTCGTGGTATCCGGTGCCGAACGACATCTTCGGATCAATCGTCAGTACGATGTCGCCCGGACCGGCCGTGAAGGGGTGCCACGTGGGTGCGATGACGATCCTGTCCGTGACCCGGATGGGTCGTATCGTCTCTTCCCAGGATCTGTTCCAGTTCCGTTCTTGGACAACCGTGAGCGTGAGCGAAGGGGGGGGGAGCGAGAGGTCGCGCGCGATGCGTGTCAGCTTCTCGCGAAGAACGTCGAGCCGGTCTGGATTCCAGCGATCATCGCCGACGTACGCCCGGAGAATTTTCCCGTCCTCCCAGAAGCCCTCGAATCCTTCGACGCTCAGTGCACCCGTCATCGTGTCGAACGCGGCGCACTCCGTGCCGATCGCCAGTTCGATGTGCGACCGGCTCATCGTTTCAGGGGACCTGGGCGTAGACGACGCTCGCGATCACGGTTCCGACCGCCCCGAGACTCTCGGCACTGCAGTGCTCGGGGGTGTCCTGGTGGGTGTGCCAGAAACGGTTCGTGGTATCCGGGTAATTGAAGTCTATGATGTCGATGGTCTGAATTCCGGCTTCATTGAGGGGGAGGTGGTCGTCCATGATTTCCTCTCCGTTTTCATCATGGAATTGCTGCGCGCCGAGGAGGGCGGCGGTCCTCCACACCATGTCGACGATATCCGGCGCGTACCGGAGGGAGTACCGTTCCTTGGGAAGTTCGAGGAACTTATCCCCGACCATATCCAGAAGTATGCCGAATCGGGGGAGATAATCCCGCTCTTTATGTCCTGCGAAGTAGCGTGACCCGAGGAGGTAACTCGCATGGTCCCCCTCCCTGCCGTAGTCTTCACCGTCGAATAGCACGATGTCCACCCCGATGGAGGGGGGGATGCTTTTTAACAGCCCGGCGATTTCCATGAGGACCGCAACCCCGCTTGCCCCGTCGTTGGCCCCGAGTATGGGATCGTTCCGTTTCTCCCTGGTTTCATCCTGTTCGGCACGCGGGCGGGTGTCCCAGTGTGCGCACAGGAGAATTCTCGCGGGGTCCTTCGGCCGGAAGCTTGCGACGATGTTCGTCAGACAGAGTTGTTCGCCGCCGTATCCGCTGTGCGTGAATTCCTGGAGGCGGACGTCGTCGGCAAGGCCGCGGAGTGTCGACACGAGGTATGCGAGGCAGGCCCTGTGCCCCGCAGAATTCGGGTTCCGCGGTCCGAATGCGGTCTGCGCCGTCAGGAACGTGAAGGCATGTTCGCCGCTGAACGCCGCATGGGATACGGAGGTCACGACTCTGTTTTGTCCCGGCTTTTGTCCTGGCATTTGTCCCGGCTTTTGTGCTGTCGTACCTTCTGTGGGAACGGGCTTCTGGTCGGGCTTGCCGCTTGTCGCGGGGGTTCCTCCGCTGTCTTTGGAACAGCCTGCAAAGAGCATCAGCACGAGAAGAGAGAGGAGAGCGTATTTCGCCATTCGGCCGGGAATTAAGATGATAAGAGTGATGAAAAAGTAAGCAAATTGACCCCGAAATGCAAAGCGCCCTGCAACCTTTCATTCCGGGAGGTCGTCTAACTGGTACACCCGATATCCATTTCCTCACGGAGGACTGAAATGAACGTTTTCACGCGAACTCTCGCGCTCGGTTTCCTCGCCATGATTGTCACAGCGACAGCCGTCTGCGCACAGAAGAGATTTGAGAAGAAATTCCAGGTGTCCCCCCGGGGGACGCTCACGCTGGGGACGGACGCCGGCACGGTCAAGATCATAGGGACCTCCTCGAATGAGGTTTCGGTGGTTGCCGACATCCGGGGAAGGGAGAAGGACGTCGAGAATTTTGAGATCACCGCAGAGCAGTCCGGGAACAACGTCGATGTAAAAGGGAAGCTCCGCAAGGGGAGCTCCTGGTTCTGGAACTCGGTCGACATCGATGTGGAATATACCGTTTCCGTCCCGCATGAATATTCAGTGAAGATGCACACCGCGGGGGGGAACATCGGAGTCAGCGATCTGAAGGGAAAAGTCGATGGAAAGACCTCCGGAGGGAATGTCTCCATCGGCGGCGCAGAGGGGGAAATCGACCTTGAGACATCCGGGGGTAACGTCGACGCGGAAAAATGCACCGGGGCGCTCCGCATGAGGACTTCCGGGGGCGAGATCACCGTCAGGGCCATTACAGGCGATGTCGACCTCGGAACATCCGGGGGGGACGTGAAGATCAGCGACGTGGAGGGGAAAGTGCGGGCGGAGACCTCCGGGGGGAGCATGTTCGTGAAAGTGAAAGGTCCCAATAAGGGAGTGTATGCCGAAACCTCCGGGGGGGATATCGAGATCGTCGTCTCGAAATCGGTCGCCGCGACCATCGACGCGGCCACGAGCGGCGGGAGCGTCCATTTCGACTTCCCGGTGACGCTCTCGGGTCAGATCGACGAGAGCCGGGTCAGGGGTACGCTCAACGGCGGCGGCAATACCATTCACGCGCACACATCGGGGGGGGATGTCCGATTCCGTGCGGCCGACTGACAGGCCCGCTGCTCTTTGGTGAAATCAACGATGCCGCCAATGGCGCCGTTCCTGGGCGCCTCTAGAACGCGCTTCGCTTTAGCCCCGCGAGGAACGCCCCGATCCGGTCCTGGACGCGCCTGTACTCGCGGGCCCTCGTAGGGTAGTGCTGCATCAGTATCGAAAAGGCGAGTTCCTCCCCGTCTGCGGTCGTGACATATCCGGAGAGGGAGGAGACTCCCTCCAGCGTCCCTGTTTTGGCGCGCAGGTTCCCCTGCGCCGGCGTTCCGCGCATCCTGGCCGACACGGTGCCGCTGACACCGGCGAGCGGGAGCGTCGGGTACCAGCTCCGGAAGATGTCCGTCCGTCTCCGCATCGCCGCAAGGAGTGTGGTGAGCGCCTCGGCGGACGTCAGGTTGTACCGGGAAACGCCGGAGCCGTCGGCGATCACCGTGCGCGATGTGTCGATGCCGATCCCCGCAAGAAACTGCCTCACCACTTCCGCCCCCGCGGCGGCAGACCCCGGAATCCCCCTCTTTTCGGCGGCAACAGTCTTCAGAATATTTTCCGCGGAGAGATTGTCGCTGACGAGGTTCATGTATGTCAGGACTGAATCGAGCCTGTGCTCGCGCCGCGCGATCTCCGGCGCGCCGTGCGGTACCGTGTCGAGAAGTATCCCGTTGCACTTGAGTCCCCATGCCTCGAGTTTCTCCCGGAGGACCGTCAGCGTGTACCAGTGAGGGTCGGCAATGCTCAGCGTGACATTGATGAGCGTATCGCGGGGCGATATCAAGCCCTTCACGGTGATCGAATTCAGGTGTTCCCGCCAGTTCCTTGACACGTCGATTGTGCTCCTGGAACCCCCCGTGTCAGTCGTGGCGGTGTTTTCGACCTGCACGTAAGAAGTCGGGGGGTCGACTTCCACCCGAGCGGAATCTCCCGCTGCCCTTCCGGGCCGGACGAGTACCCGCACAGTGTTCCCGTTGAGCGAGAGGGGAGATATGAACATCGCCGTCGGGTCCGGCTCGTCGTCCCAGGTCCAGCCCGACCCTTTGTTGAGATCATCGAACATCGAGAGGTCCCCGGCCACGGTCCAGGATGATTGCGGGGGGACAGCGGCCCTGATCGCGGCCGCGAGCGCATCGAGGTCCTTCGTCGTCAGCATCGGATCGCCCGAGCCCCGGACAATGATCCGCGGAGGGGCTGACGTATCCACGTAGACGCGCGTCCTGAAGAGGTACGCCGGCCCGAGCTCGCTCAGGGCGCAGGCGGATGTGAAGAGTTTCTGGTCGGACGCCGGGTTGAGTGCAAGTCCTCCGTTAAGGTCGTAAAGTGTTTCCCCCTCCGAGAGTGAAATGATCCGCATGGCGGCGTTGGAGGGAGGAAACAGCGTATCCGGCAGGAACGCATCAAGTGCGCGTTTCAGTTCCGGGTACCGCGAAACGCTCGGGATTCGCCCGGGCGACTCGTGCGTGGGCCTTTGCGTCGAAATTCCGGGAGCACAGCCGGCAATGAGAAGAAGTGAGAGGGCGGCGGAGAGAGGTTTCATTCCCCCAGTGTATGCGAATTAAGCTGAAAAGCAAATATTGATTGCCACACGTTTTCTCGCTATATTCCAAAGCATTTCCTGTTACCTACCATACGCCGGTGTGTGATGCTTGGAGTTTTGAAGAAGTTGTTTGGCAGCAAGCACGAAAAGGACGTCAGGGCTCTCCAGCCTCTGGCGGAAGAGATCAACGCCCTCTGCGTGGAGTACGGCAAGCTCTCAGACGAAGAACTCCGTGCGAAGACAGTTGAATTCCGCTCCCGCATACTGGAGTCGCTGAAGGAGACCGATGAGGCGCTGGCCGTGAAACGTGCGGAACTGCAGAAGGACGCTGAGCCCCCAGTACGGGAACATCTCATGGATGAAATTGCCGGCCTCGAGAAGGAAAGGGACGAGATCACATCCGAGAAGCTTGAAGAGCTGCTTCCTGAGGCGTTCGCGGCGGTCAAAGACGCCTGCCGGCGGCTCGTCGGGACGTCGTTCGATCTTCTCGGGAACACCAGCATCTGGGACATGATCCCGTTCGACGTCCAGCTTATCGGCGGCATGGTCCTCCATCAGGGGAAGATCGCCGAAATGGCCACGGGCGAAGGAAAAACGCTCGTGGCGACAATGCCGGTGTACCTCAACGCCCTCCCCGGCCGGGGGGTGCACCTGGTGACGGTCAACGATTATCTGGCCAAGCGGGACAGCGTCTGGATGGGGAAGGTGTACGAGTATCTCGGGCTGACCGTCGGGTGCATTCAGAACTCCATGGACTCATTCCAGCGGAGGAAGGAATATGCATGCGACATCACCTACGGAACGAACAATGAATTCGGCTTCGATTATCTCCGCGACAACATGGTCGTCGACAAGGCCGACCTGGTCCAGAGGGAGTACTACTATGCGATCGTCGACGAAGTCGATTCCGTCCTCATCGACGAGGCCCGGACGCCGCTGATCATCAGCGGTCCCACCAAGAGCGAAGACCACAAATTCAACGAGATGAAATCTCCCGTTGAGCGGATTGTCGCCGCCCAGCGGAATTTCGTGTCGAAAATCGTTGCAGACGCCGAAAAGCTCGTTACCGACGGGAAGGAACAGGAGGCAGGCATTCTCCTGCTCCGGGCATTTCACGGGCTCCCGAAGCACCCGAAGCTGATGAAGCTGATGTCGGATCCCTCGAACAAGAAGCTCATCCAGCAAACGGAAAACGAATACATGCGCGACCAGAGCCGCCGTATGAACGAAATCGACGACGAGCTCTACTACGCCATCGACGAGAAGAACCACCAGATCAACCTCACGGAGAAAGGGCGCGAGTACCTGACCCCCATCGTCGGCGACAGGGACTTCTTCGTCCTCCCCGATCTGGGGACGGAACACAGCGTCATCGAAAGCGACGAAGCGCTGTCGAAGGAGGATGTCCTTCGCCGGAAGGACGAGGTCAACCTGGTGTATTCCGAACGGAGCGACAGGATCCACACGGTGTCGCAGCTCCTGCGGGCCTATTCCCTCTATTCCAAGGACGACGAATACGTCGTGACCGACGACGGGAAGGTGCAGATCGTGGACGAGTTCACGGGGAGGCTCCTCCCGGGCAGGCGGTATTCCGACGGACTGCATCAGGCGATCGAGGCGAAAGAAGGCGTGAAGGTCGAGCGCGACATGCAGACGCTTGCCACGATCACGCTGCAGAACTACTTCCGCCTGTACAAGAAGCTGGCGGGAATGACCGGCACCGCGGAGACCGAGGCCGGGGAATTCTTCGACATCTACAAGCTCGACGTGGTTGTGGTGCCGACCAACAAACCCATGACACGCGACGACATCAACGACGTCATTTACAAGACCAAGCGGGAAAAATACAACGCGGTCATCGAAGAGATCGAAAAGATGCGCTCGGAGAACCGTCCGGTCCTTGTCGGCACGACGAGCGTTGATGTCTCCGAGACGATAAGCCGCATGCTGAAGCGCAAAAACGTCCCCCACAACGTCCTCAACGCCAAGCAGCATCAGCGTGAGGCGGAGATCGTCTCGCATGCGGGGCTCCCCGGTGTGATCACGATCGCAACGAACATGGCGGGGCGCGGAACGGACATCAAGCTCGGACCCGGCGTGCGTGAGGCGGGGGGGCTGCACATCGTCGGCACGGAGCGTCACGAGGCCCGGCGCATCGACCGGCAGCTGCGCGGCCGTGCCGGGAGGCAGGGCGACCCCGGATCGTCCCTCTTCTTCCTGTCGCTGGAGGATGACCTGATGCGCCTCTTCGGCAGCGACCGTATCGCGTCGATCATGGAAAGGATGGGTCTGAAGGAAGGGGAGGTCATCCAGCACTCGATGATCACCCGCTCCGTCGAGCGCGCGCAGCGGAAGGTCGAGGAAAACAACTACGGGATCAGGAAACGCCTGCTGGAGTACGACAACGTCATGAACCAGCAGCGCGAAGTGATCTACATGCGACGGCGGAGCGCGCTGCTGGGCGAGCGCCTGAAGGACGAGGTCCTGGATCTTGTCGATACGTTTGCGTCGAAGGCGGTGGAAAAGCACTTCGAAGAGGGGGACATCGCAGGGCTCCAGCTCGAGCTCAGGACGCAATTGCTCCTCGATTTGAATTTTACCCCCGAGGAGTTCCGTGCAAAGGGTCCCGACGGTCTGAGAGCGGCCATCAATGCCGCCGCGGCGGAATTTTACAGCAGGAAAGAGGAGCGTCTCGGCGCGGAGATCATGGGGCGCATAGAGAAGATGGTGGTGCTCCAGGTGATCGACGAGAAGTGGAAGGATCATCTGCGTGAGATGGACGATCTGAAGGAGGGGATTCACCTGCGGGCATACGGCCAGAAGGACCCGCTCGTGGAATACAAGACCGAAGGGTTTCGGATGTTCATGGAGCTTATCGACCTGATCGACACCGAGATCGTGACCACGGTCTTCAGGCTCTTCCCCGCCCAGACGCAGGAGCTCCCCATCCGCGGGCCGCAGCGGCCGCCGCAGGCAGTCCGGACGACGCACGATTCGGCTGTCGGGATGGGCTTTCAGGCCAATCACGAACCTGTGCCGGGCGGGGCGGGTCAGGATCCCGCGCGGGGGGGGAAACCCCAGCCGGTGCGTGTCGCCGATAAAGTCGGACGCAACGATCCCTGCCCCTGCGGGAGCGGGAAAAAATTCAAACAGTGCCACGGGAGGTAGGAAGGACCCTCATGAAAAAGATCGAAGCCATCATCCGCCCGTTCAGGATCGACGACGTGCGCGAGGCGCTTGCGGAGATAGGCGTCAAAGGCATGACCCTTACCGAAGTGAAGGGATACGGCCGCCAGAAGGGCCACACCGAGCTGTACCGGGGGTCGGAATACCAGATCGATTTCCTTCCGAAGATCAAGCTCGAGGTCATCGTCTCCGACAAAACGCTCGACAAGGTTGTTGACACGATCATCAAGGCCGCGAAGACCGGCCAGGTGGGCGACGGGAAGATATTCATCTATCCTGTGGAGGACGTCATCCGCGTTCGCACCGGCGAAAGCGGAGAGGAGGCACTGTAAGAGGGGTGTGTGGCCTCATGCCGCCGAACGAGAGTTCCCGCCCCGGAGAGGCCCGGAGAGGAATGTCCGATATGATCCCTGCCATCAGCCCCGTCGCCGGACGGGGCTTGCCATTGTGATAACCGCCGCCACCCCCACACCGCCCGTTTTCCGATGCGGGTATGTTGCCATTATCGGAGAGCCGAACGTCGGCAAATCCACGCTGATGAACGGGCTCCTGCAACAAAAGATATCGATCGTCACGAAGAAACCCCAGACGACCCGTCACAGGATCCTCGGCATACTGACGACCCCGGCGTACCAGGCGGTGTTCCTCGATACGCCGGGGATCATACGGCCGCGCTATGCACTCCATGAAGCGATGATGGAATCCGCGGCATCGGCTGTCAGCGACGCCGACCTCATACTTTTTATGGTCGATGCGGCGAGGCCGGCTCCGGGAGGGGACTCCCCCGAGGATGCGATACTGGCACAGCTGGGGGCGTCGGGGAGGCCCGTCTACCTTCTCCTGAACAAGGTCGACCTGGTCGACAAAGCCCTCCTCCTTCCCCTCATCGACCGGTACTCCGGGCGGTATCCTTTCAAGGAGATTTTCCCTGTGTCTGCGCTGACCCTCGATGGGACAGGCGGACTGATGGCGAGCGTCTCATCCGAACTCCCCGTCCACCCGCCTCTGTATCCGGCGGACATTGTCAGCGAGCATAACGAGCGTTTCTTTGTCGCCGAGATCATAAGGGAGAAGATATTTATCAGGTGCCAGGAGGAGGTTCCTTACTCGACAACTGTGGAGATCACGGAATTCATCGAACGGGGTGCGGCTGCGGCCGGGGAGGGGGAGCCCCCGAAGAAGAGGAAGCCCCTGAAGTGGTTCATCAGCGCGGATATCTATGTTGAGAGGGACTCCCAGAAGGGTATCCTGATCGGGAAAAAAGGGGGGATGCTGAAAGAGATCGGCGAGATCGCCCGGCGGGATATCGAGCGGTTTCTCGGTCACCAGGTGTTCCTGGATCTGCACGTCAAGGTCCGCCCTGGATGGCGGGGAGACAAGGAATGGCTCCAGCGTCTCGGGTACAGGCGATGATACGGGGAGGGAATGAGCTATGAGGTGTGCACCGGGGACGGGGCGTCGCATTGCGTGGCTGGTTCTGGCAGGGATCCTGGGGGTGAACCCCGGGCCCGGACAGACTCATTCGCAGGGCTTCGAGAAGCAGGGGGGATTCATCGCGCCGGATGGAGGGCTCTCGCTCGCGAGACGCCACCAGGACATGCACGCGGCCCCGACTAACCCCGCCTTCCACGTTCTCAGCTACAAGCTCGACCTGTTCCTGGCAATGGTGAACGAGAACTTCGCAGGCCGGAACCAGATCACGCTTGTGATGAAGGCGCCTGCCGATTCGCTTGTGCTCTATCAGCTCAAGCTCCAGATCGACTCGATCAGCGTCAACGGAGTACAGCGGGGGTACACGACGGATGACGCGAATGAACGGTTCACCGTCCATCTCGGTTCCCTCCACCAGTCGGGGGACACGCTCCGGATGATCGTGGCGTACCGCCGTCTCCCGGAAATCCCCCGCCAGACCGACAGGCTCGGATACTATTACTTCAACACCACGATCCCTGACACGATCCCCGGGCTCCCCGCGAACCTGGGATACACGATGTCCGAACCGGGCGATGCACGGTGTTGGATGCCCTGCTACGACGAGCCATGGGAAAAATCCACCGCCGAAATAAGCGTGACAGTGCCAGAAGGCTACGTCGCCGCTTCCAACGGGAGGTTTCTCGGAACCGCACTCAACGGTGACGGGACCATAACCTGGCACTGGAAAGAAGGTCATCAGATAGCGACATATCTGATGTGCGCGACGGTCTCGAAATTTACGAACCCCGTGTCGAATCTCACGGTTGCGCCGGGCGACACGATCCCGGTCGAATACTTCGCGTGGCCCCGGGACTCCGCTCTGACTGCGGCGTACATCCCCACAGTCAAACAGATGATAACAAACCTGGGGAATCTCTACGGGCCCTACCCCTGGGACAAGTACGGCATGTCGTCCGTGACCCCCTTTGCCTACGGCGGTATGGAGCATCAGACGATCACCACGCTTCACGAGTTCCTCCAGACGAATCAGGATGTTGTCGTGCATGAGCTCTCCCATCAGTGGTGGGGAGACCTCGTCACGTGCGGTTCCTGGCCGGACATCTGGCTCAACGAGAGCTTTGCCACCTACAGCGAGGCGCTCTGGCGAGAGACACTTGGCGGACCCGTTGCTCTGCGGGGCTTCATGAAGGGGATGCTGGGCTTCGAAAATGGCTCGTGGACCGGGGCGGTGTACAACCCGGAAGGGCAGGGGCTCTATCTCTTTTCCGACGTCGTCTACTCGAAAGGTGCCTGGGTCCTCCACACTCTCCGCGGTGCGATCGGCGACTCGGCGTTTTACCGCTCCCTCCGCATGTGGCGCCAGCTCTATTCCGAAAAAAGCGCGGTGACCGCCGACTTCCAGGCCGCTGTGGAATCGGTCACCGGGAGGGACATGAGCTGGTTCTTTGGCGAGTGGATTTACAGCCCGGGGTGGCCGGTCTATTCGATGGCGTACGACTGGGGGGGCGGCACTCTCACTCTCCGCATCGCGCAACAGCAGCATGAAGAATACCCGACCTATGCATGGCCGACATACACCATGCCCCTGCAGGTCCGTGTCTACACGGGAACGCGCGACACGACGCTGACTGTCCGGGACAGTCTCCTGACGCAGGATTTCAGCTTTACACTCCCTGCAAGGCCTGACAGCGTTGTGTTTGACCCCGATGGCTGGGTTCTGCATGACGCGTGGAAGCCGATAGGCCCTCCGCCCGTGCCGGGGATCCCACTCTCGTTCTCGCTCATGCAGAACTATCCGAATCCCTTCAACACCTCATCGACGATCGGCTACGTTGTCCCGGGCATCATGTCCCAGTTTGCCGCAGCGGTGGGGGTGAAACTCACGGTGTACGATCTGCTCGGCCGCACAGTGGTCACTCTCGTGAACGAACGGGAACCCCCGGGGGAGTACTATACACGGTTTGACGCGACCGCGAGGGCATCGGGAGTGTATTTCTATCGTCTTGAAATTCAGTCCGGGGGAGGCGGCGGCGCAAGCACAGCGGTAAAGAAAATGGTTTTCGTGAAGTGACAATGATCCCCTCCACCATGAACATTCGAATCACGCGGGAGGACGTCGCACTTCCCGAAAAACTCGAAAACCTCCCGGCCGCTCCCGGCGTCTACCAGCACAAGGATGCGACGGGAAAGGTCCTCTATGTCGGGAAGGCGAAGAACCTCCGGAACCGGGTCCGCCAGTATTTTCAGAAATCCCGCTCCCTCGGCCCCCGCATCGAGCAAATGCTTCTGAAGGCGACCGACCTCGAGGTGATCGTGACCGACTCCGAGGTTGAAGCGCTGATACTGGAAGCCAACCTGATCAAGAAGTTCAGGCCCCGGTACAACGTCAGCCTCAAGGACGACAAGAGTTACCCCTACATCGTCATCACCGGGGAGCCGTACCCGCGCGTCTTCATCACCCGGCAGGTCCGGCGTGACGGTTCCCGCTATTTTGGTCCGTACACGGACGTAAAAAATGTCCGTTCCGCGCTCAAGGCAATACGGGACATTTTCATGATACGGAGCTGCAACTTCCTTATCGACGGGGAATCGATCCGGAAAAAGAAGTTCAAGGTCTGCCTCGACTACCATATCAAGAAATGCGAGGGACCGTGCGAGGGACTCGTCCCGCAGGAGAAATACAACGCCATGATAGACCAGGTGGCCTCGCTCCTCCGGGGGAAGACCGGCTCGCTCATCCGTTCGCTCCGCTCCGATATGGAGCGGCATTCCGCCGACCGCCGCTACGAAGAGGCGGCCGTCATCCGGGACCGGATCAAGGGACTCGAGGCATACAGCGAAAAACAGAAAGCGGTCGATCTCGATGCTACGGACAGGGACATCATCGCCTTCTCCGCCGAGGGGGACGACGCCTGCGGCGTGATATTCAAGCTGCGCGACGGGAAAATGGTGGGACGCCAGCACTATTACCTGGGCAATGTCGAAGGGAGGCCGGAAGCGGAGATCCTCGAGACGCTTCTACAGCAGCACTATCTGGAAGCGAACGACATACCGAGGGAGGTGATCATACAGACCGCGCTGGACGACACGGAGGCAATCACGCGCTGGCTGGGGGAGAGGCGGGGGGAGGGTGTGTCGATCGTCGTCCCCGACTCAGGTGAAGAGGCGAAACTTGTGCGTCTGACGAAGAGCAACGCCAGGTTCCTTCTCGACGAACTGAAGATACAGAAGATGAAACGGGCGGACTATATTCCGCATCCCCTTGTGGCCCTCCAAAAGGATCTCCGCCTCGAGCGGCTCCCGCGCAAGATTGAATGTTTCGACAATTCCAACATACAGGGGAGCGACCCGGTTGCCTCCATGGTGGTGTTTGTCGACGGGAAGCCGCGCAAGAGCGAATACCGCAAGTTCAAGATCCAGTCCGTCGGCGGCCCTGATGATTTTGCAAGCATGCGCGAGATCATCGAGCGGCGCTACACGCGCGTCCTGGAAGAGCAGGGGGAGCTCCCCGATCTTATCGTCGTGGACGGGGGGAAGGGACAGCTCTCGAGCGCGGTAGAGGTGCTCCAGAAGCTGGGGATCGGCGGCCAGCAGGTGATCGGACTGGCCAAGCGCCTCGAGGAAGTGTTCCTCCCCGGGCGAAGTGAACCCGAGCTCATAGCGAAGACCTCTTCAGGGCTCCGGCTCCTCCAGCAGGTGCGCGACGAAGCCCACCGGTTTGCGATCACGTTTCACCGCGCCCTCCGTGCGAAGCGGACGCTGCAGACGGAACTGGACCTGATCGAAGGCGTGGGAAAAAAGCGGGCAAAAGAACTCCTGGAAGCGTTCGGCTCCGTCCAGGGTGTGAAATTCGCGACGACCGAGCAACTGGGGGAGGTGGTGGGCGAGAAGACCGCCTCGAAGATCAGGGAGTATTTTTCGTCCGGAGAGTAGCGTGTGTGCAGGCTTGATTGTTTGTCGTTTGAATTGTATGTTCTTATCAGAATGATTTAAAGTCCTCACGTAAAGCGCCGGCCCGCCATGATGAAGGATTTTACCGTCTACTATAATTTCAGGCTGCCGGATGGCTCAGAAGAGGGCTTCCACCTCCGCCTGGATCCGGACACTCTGGAACTCCGCGGGAATACACCCGCGGTGAGTCCCGAATGGACAAAGCTGGATTTTCATCAGTGTCCGAATTGTCCCCTGAAAGTAGAAGAACATCCCTACTGCCCCCTGGCCCTCCGGCTGGCGAATCTCGTGCAGAGGTTCGACGGACTTCTCTCGTATGAGAAAGTGGATCTGGAGGTCGTCACCGAAGAACGGGCGATCACACAGAAGACCACGGCCCAGAAGGGGATAAGTTCGCTGATGGGCCTGGTCATCGCTGCGAGCGGCTGCCCGCACACTGCTTTTCTCCGCCCGATGGCGAGGTTTCACCTGCCTCTTGCAAGCAACGAAGAGACAGTCTACCGTGCAACCTCGATGTACCTCCTCGCCCAGTATTTTCTGAAAAAGGAGGGGGCACAGACAGACCTGGAACTGGACGGTCTTGCGCGGATCTACGAGGACATGCAGGTCATAAACGTCGCTGTTGCCGAGCGTCTGCGTGCCGCGACCACCACGGATTCATCGGTGAACGCGATCGTCGTTCTTGATGTCTATGCAAAAACAGTGGAGATGGTTATTGAGGGTTCGCTCGAGAGGATCCGGTACCTCTTCGCCCCCTACTTCCAGAACCGCTCCCCGGGAACCTAGTGTAATGGTTCTTAAATGACTTGATGTACCTCGAAGAGCGCATCGTTTCCTGAACCCGCGTCATTTCCCCCCCCCCTGCTCTTCGCAAATCCCCCTTCTCCATGTGTATCATTGGTGCAATTCACACGGCTCCGTTGCGCGGAGTGAACTCCCCGGGAGTCGAATCACGGTACTCAGATCGAAAGGTGACTCCTATGAAATGGCAACGTGTGTTTCTCTCCGTTCTGCTCGTTGCGCTCCTTTTGCTGGCCGCACTCCCTGCCGCTGAAGCCCAGCGGGCATGCGCCGACGCTCTGACGAGATGTTCCGGCGCTTGCGATCAGCGGTTCGGTGGCGGGCTCTTCGGTTCGTTCATGGGTGCGGGCTGCACGGGGGGGTGCAACATCGGCTATTTCTGGTGCGCCTCGTCCAACTGAACGCCTGAACCCTGTGATTGGACTTCTTATTTCGCTCGTTGTGCTTATTGCTTCCCCCGCGGCCGGAGGGGTCGCGGGGGAGCATACCCTTCGCAGCACGCGTACGCTGGGAATCCGCGGGGACGCCGTCCTCTATTCGGTCTCGGGCATCTCGGTGGATCGCCGGAACAGTGTCTATGTGACGGACCTTCTCGACTACTCGGTGAAGAAATTCGACAACAACGGCGTCTTCGTCGGAAAGGTGGGAGGTCGCGGCACCGGTCCCGGGGAATTCAGGTCTCCGGCCCTCTCGCTGGTGATCGGGGAGAGGCTCGTCGTCCTGCAGAGGGGGGATCCGCGCATTCAGGTGTTTGATACGGGGCTCAGGTACAGGGAAGGGTTCATTGTGCAGGGGGGTATGCCTGTCGACATCGCACCGGAGGGGCCACGGGGTATGGCTATTGCGCTCTACGGTGACAGTTCCCATGGAATGGTCCTCAGATACGAGGGACCGGAAGGGGGGAACCCGCGCCGCATGCCTCTTGAGCCTACAGGGAAAAGGCATCCTCTCTACTCGGCGGGAAGGATCGCCGTCTGCCGCGACGGCGCGCTCGTGGTCGCGTATCTCTTTATGAACCGGGTCGAGATCTACAGCCGGGAAGGGAGATTCCTCCGTCGGTTCTCTGTCGGAGGGATGGCCCGGCAAAAGGAGGAAGAAGACGATGGGCGGGTGCCTGAAAGAACGTATTTCAGGAAAGTGCTCCTCGATGCCGCGGGGAACATACTTCTTCTTGGAGGGAACCAGTCGCCTCACCCCGGTCGTGACATCTTTGTCTGCGGGAGAGATGGATCCTGCATTCGCACATTTGTTCTTCCCTTTAAGAGCCGTGTCGTCGCTGCAGGGGAGAAGAACACTCTCTATGCGACTGATGAGGGGGGGACGCGCGTTGAGAGATACATCCTTCGATAATAGGAGGAGAAAGATGTTCAGGTTCATCCGGTCATTATCCGCTGATGTCGCCCGGCTCGCGCTCGGACTCGTACTGACGGGGGCATCGTTGTCAAAAGTCGTCGCATTCCACCCGTTTGCGATGAGTCTCTCACGCCTGGCACATGTGCCTGAGTACCTTGCTGCTCCTGCGGCCGCGGTTCTGATTATCCTGGAATGCGGGACGGGCCTCCTGCTCCTGACAGGGAAGTCCGGGCGGATCGCCGCTTCGGCAGCCCTGTTCCTCTTTGTCGCGTTCACCATTGCGCTCTCCGGCGCCATCGTGCGGGGTATCGAACTTCCCTGCAACTGTTTCGGGAGCCTCGGCCCGAAACTTCCGATGAGGGAACAGGCGCTCCTCGATCTCCTGCTCGCGGTGGCGGCCTTCTTCTTGATGAAGCGTGCCTCTGCTACGGAACGGCGTGAGTTTTACCCGCCGACCGGCGTTGCCGCCATCGCGGCGCTCCTCTGGGGGTCTACCCTGATGGTGTGGCCGCATCCGAAAACTGGTGAACCCCGGAAAATTTCCGTTCCGGCGACCTTTCTGCAGGAGAAATCCGAAGATGCGTCCCGGCATCCGGCCGTGATCTTGCTCGCCGATTTTGATGATTTTGGCTGCCAACTCTGTCTGGACGATTTTCTTGCATTCTGTGATTCTCTGAACGGTGAGAGGCTCAGATCGTCAGTCAGCGTCCGTCTTGTCGCACGGCGGGATTCGGCAAGAAGCGGTGCTGCCCAGGCCCGCATGCTTGAAGGATGGGCTTCCGGCAACCGGTACCGGTTCCCGGTGTCCGTGGACAGTGAGAGCCTCTTCGAACGCTCCGGGGTGGGCAAAACCTCCGCGATCGTCCTGGGAGTCGACGGCCATCTCATCGACATCGCGCACTTCCCGACTGGGAGCGACAAGAGAAATGAACTCCTGCGTGCGATCGGCAACTGATGATCCGGTGGCCGTTCAGGCGAGCGGGTGAGACGCGGCCTCTCTCCGCGTACGCCCGTGGTTTCTCTTCTTTCGGCGCAACACGCGAGTCATACATTGCCTTCCTCCGGGTGTGCAGGAGGATCGGCCTGGAGTGCGACACTGTCATCGCTTCAGAGTACCCGGGGCGGAGGCCCGCGCTCCACCGGGGGAGTCGCCCGGTGGCGGTATTCCAGGATCTCCCGGCCGAGTCCCCCCGCCTCTCGCTCCTTGAACAAGACATCCTCTTTCCCGCCTGGTTTCACGGCGTCCCTCTCTGCTTCTTTTCACGCGCTCCTCGAGAAGAGTATCCGGGCAGAAGTCTAGGTTCCAACTCCCTTCATACGGACCTTGATGCCGTCGTGGCATTTCTCCTCAGGGAGCAGCTGACCCGGATACTGGAGATGTGCGATTCCGGGGCGGCATGCCGATCTGATTCGGGCCGCCCGGGGTCCTCCGGCTCCCCGCACACGATCCCCCTCGATGATGATCTGGACAGGTCCCAGGCTGCTGCGGTGGGACACGGCACGGGACCGATACGGGTTCTCGCCCCGGCAGGTTCGGGAAAAACAAAGACTCTCGTCAACAGAGTGTGCAATCTGGTGAACACGGGAGTCATTCCTGAGAGCATCCTCCCCCTGGCGTTCAACAGGAAAGCGGCGGCGGAGATGAACCTCCGGCTCGAAGGGAAGCGGCTTGGCCGTGTGCGGGCAAGGACGCTGCATTCGCTCGGGTATGAAATCGTCAGGTCAGGGAGCCGGCTCAACTTCGATGCCGGAACCGAATCCGGGATGACCTGTAGATTGCTGAGAGAGTCGCTCGACGTGCTCCGGTCAGTACCCCCTCTTACTGAGGGGGACACCTTCGAACGCGCCATGGGGTTGCTCAGAGCGGCGAAGACGGATATTCCTCCGCTGAACCGGATGACTCTGAATGTGAACGGCGCCGCCTTGCCGTTCAGCCCGGTTTTCACGCGATTTCTGGAACTGCAGGAGGAGCGTGGCTTCATGAACTACGATGATATGATCTATTTCGCAGTGCGGATACTCCTCGAGAACGATCCCCTGCGAAGGCGATACCAGGAAGAATTCAGGTACATCCTTGTTGATGAATTTCAGGATCTGAACCGCGCTCAGATTCTTCTTCTGCAGATGCTGGCGTTCCCTGAAAACAACCTCTTCGTCGTCGGGGACGACGACCAGATGATCTACGGGTGGCGGGGCGCGACCGTGCGGGGCATCATCGACTTCCCCCGCATCCACGCCTGCGCATGCGAGTGCGCCCTGTCGACAAACTACCGGTCATCGGTGAGGATCGTCGCCCATGCCGGCTGGCTCATCGAACGGAACAGGGATCGTGTTTCTAAATCCGTGGTCCCGCGCGGGGGTGCTCCCCGGGGTGAGTTCGAAATTCGCCTGCATGCTGGACTGTGGGAGCAGGCACAATCCGCGGCGGAATGGATCATGATGAAAGGAGAGGATGCCCGGTGGCGGGAGACCGCGGTTCTCTTCCGGTACAATGCGCTCCAGTGTATCGTGGCACTGGCGCTTGACAAGAAGAATATCCCCCACACCCGGCTCGAAGGAAGCCGTCTCTTTGACTCGCGGGCGGGGAAGGATGTCGCCGCCTGGTTGAATGTCTTGCTTTACCCCGGTTCGGCGGGACGGGGGGACCTGGAGAGGATTCTCAGAAGGCCGGAGAGATTGGTCGGGCGGAGTCTGCTAGACCGTCTGGAGTGCTGGCGCGACGTGGAAATGCTCCCGGGAACCGGCACAATGACCGGAGAGGAAGAAGAAGTCCTGCGGGAGTTTCTTCTCCGCGTCCAGACCTTTCGCCTCCGGGTTCCACTCCTTTCCTCCCACGACATCATCGAGGAGCTCGACGGGATGATACACCTGCGAAGTTCATACGACCGGGCGGGAGTCGCCGCATCCGACCCGGACGAAGCGGATGACAGGACATGTCTGGATGTGATAAGTGCAGTCTCCCGGACATTTCCGGGGCCGGCCGACTTCCTCGCGCATATCGAGGCGTCACGAATAAGCCCACCCGCCTCGCAATTGTCGACCGCATGGACGCCGGAGCAGCCGGACCGGGATGAAGTTATCCTCAGCACGATACACCGCGCGAAAGGAAATGAATTCAGCCGGGTCGTCTTCTTCGACCTGAGCCGGAGGCACCGTCTGGGAGAGGGTGAGATAGAGGAAGAAAGGAGGGTCGCCTATGTCGGGCTCACCCGGGCAAAGGATTCACTCCTGGTGACGGCAAACGGGCGGAGGCAATCCCCCTTCCTTCGTGAAGCCGCGCTCGATCCGCAGTTTGCCGGGAGGATGCGGGAGGACATGGAGAGCGAACTCAGGGGGCTCCGGAAACGGACCGTCCGGCTCCGCTCCGCGACGGGAGAGGCGGCTTCAAGGAGGCGGGTCAGGCTCCGCCAGGACGTCGATGCTCTCGAAGAAGAACTCCGATGCCGCTCAATGCTGAGTCTTCCTCCCGCTCCTTGCTGAGTCTCCCGCCCGCTCCTCCTTGACAGACAGGGCGAATATCGCTATGATGAACCTGGCCACAATCCAGGAAAACTACTCCCTTATGATCACCGCAACAGGACTTACGAAGAGCTATTCAGAAAAAGACGCAGTCCGCGGACTCAGTTTCACTGTCGGCAAAGGTGAGATCGTCGGGTTTCTCGGGCCGAACGGTGCGGGAAAATCCACAACCGTGAAGATGCTGACCGGCATGATACTCCCCACGAGCGGGACTGGAACTGTTGCGGGCTTCGATATCATAACCCAGCCCATCGAGGCAAAGAAGCGGCTCGGGTACGTTCCTGAATCGGGAGCGCTGTTTGAAACGCTCACCGGGGGAGAATACCTGCAGTTCATCGCCGATCTTCACCATCTGGACAGGGATGTCGCCGGGCGGAGGGCGGATGAGTTCCTCGATCTTTTCGGTATACTGACGGAGAAGGACCGGCGGCTTCAGGAGTATTCGAAGGGGATGAAGCAGAAAGTCCTCATCGCGGCGGCACTCATACACCAACCCGAAGTCCTCTTCCTTGATGAACCGCTTAACGGGCTCGACGCCAACGCGGCGCTCGTCTTCAAGGAGATAATCAAACGACTCGCCGCCCAGGGGATAGCGATTCTCTTCTGTTCCCACATACTGGATGTCGTGGAGAAGCTCTGTCCCCGGATCATCATTCTCAATGAGGGGACCATTATCGCCGAGGGAACGCCGGAGGGCATCGCTGACCGGACGGGAGAGAAGACGCTCGAAGAGGCTTTCTGCAGGCTGACAGGCGTCCGGGATGCGCGTGAATCGGCCAGGGAGTTCCTCGAGGCTCTCGGGCGATGATTCCCGACGGTCTCCTGAATCTGTTCGGTGTCGACCCCATTCAGTGGCGGGCGCTGCTCCGGACTTCATACCTCCTCCTCAGAAGAAACCCCGGATCCGTCAAAGGGCTCCGGACCGGCAGCACGTCCAGGGTGACCGGGATTGCAGTGATGCTGGTTTTCTACCTGATCCTCGGGGTAATATTTGCCTTCGTTCCCTGGGGGAACAACGACCCGTCCATCGCGGCATCCCTGGTGCTCACCCCCACCTCCATCTTCATCGCCTCACTTATTCTGCTCGAATTCGGTGCGACGATTATTTCACCGGAAGACTTTGCGGTATTGAGCGTGCAGCAGGTTTCATCCCGCACATACTTCGCGGCCCGTGTCAGTGTCATCATCCTTTTGACGCTCCTGTTCGCGGCGGTCCTGAACCTTCCTTCCGCGGTCTCGCTCTCCATAAGGAGAGGTCCGCTGGAGGGTTTTGTGTGGGTTATCGCGGCCTCGGCAAACGCGCTTGCAACCGGAATGGGGATGATTCTCCTGTATGCGGCGGCGCTCCGTTTTATCCCGTACCGGCGCCTCATGACGCTTCTGGCGTACATGCAGATGTCCCTCTCATTCCTGATTTACGGAGGGTTTGGACTCCTCTCGTCCCGGATCGGGGGCTTCATGTCGGGGATGACCATGGCCGTTCCCTGGTGGTGGTATTTTTTGCCGCCGGTCTGGTTCGCGTCATTCACGGCGCTCGCAGCCGGGATCTGAACGATGCAAAGCATGTTCTTCGCCTTCTGCGGTATCGTTCTCCTCGGTGTGCTTCTTCCCGCCGGTGCGTCGAAGATCTCCCTTTCCTATGCTGAATCGGTCTCTCGCGCCGCAGTGCTCGAATCCGCGCGCCGCCCCACTCTCCGCCTCAGGCGGCTGGTCTCGCTGCTCAAACGGTCGGAAGACAGGGCGATCGCGACACTCATCGCTCGCCAGTTCCGCTATGACATCAGGTTTAAAATGACCGTTCTCGGGATCATCCCCCTGACCGCACTCTACGTTTACCAGGGACTGCAGGGAGGGGGGAGAATCTACGACCCGTTTCAGCAGGGATTCGACATCAAGGGGATGGCGGGTTCTTCACTTCTCTATGTTGCGATCATACTATTCCCCGGCATACTCAAAGACGAGATCGGGAAGTCTGATAATTTCCAGGCCGCCTGGGTCTTCTTCACGACCCCCGCGGACCGGGCCACACTCGTCCTCGCGGTCAAGAGGGTCCTCACGGCCTATTTTCTGATCCCCTATCTTTTTCTCCTCGGGTTCGTCTTTTACTACTTCTTCAGGAACCCCTTGCATGTCGTCATGCACGAAGTAGTCATCCTGCTGGCGAGCCAGCTTCTCCTCCAGATCGCGTTTTTTATCTCGCCACGCCTCCCGTTTTCCGCTCCGCGGGGCATGGGGGAACGGGTCGGTCTCACGACATTCATCATGCTGCTGGGACCCGTGCTCCTGCTGGTCATGCTGGCGTTCTTCTCCCGCTTCTTTTATACAAATGCACTCTCCTATATTGTGGGGACATCCGCCCTAGGCATTCTCGTAATGATTGTCGAGCGGCTCCTCAGGCTCCGTGTCTTGCGCAAAGTGGGAGGACTTGAATTTGCCGGGTAGCGATCTATGATGCCGTTGCGCACGCTTGGTTCGTCGGATCTCCGTGTCAGCCCCATCGGGCTCGGCTGCTGGCAGTTCAGCAAAGGACCGGGGCTTATGGGGAGATACTGGCCCGAACTCGCGGACCCCATCGCTCTGGAGATAGTGAGAAAGAGCATCGAAGGAGGCGTTAACTGGTTCGACACAGCGGAAGCATACGGCTGGGGAACGTCGGAGCAGACCCTTTCTTCCGCTCTTTCATCGTTGGGGAAAAGGGCCGGAGAGGTTGTCATCGCGACGAAGTGGTGGCCCGCATTCCGGACAGCAGGGTCGATCCTCAGGACCGTCGACGTCCGCCGGCGGCGGCTGGGGGGGTTCCCCATCGACCTGTACCAGGTCCATCAGCCGTTCGGCTTTTCTTCTGTCGAGAAGGAGATGGATGCGATGACCAGGCTGGCGGAAAGGGGGAACATAAGATTCATCGGTGTGAGCAATTTCAACGAAAAGCGGATGAGGCGTGCCGATGCGTGTCTTCGCCGCCACGGTCTCAGGCTTGTCTCAAACCAGGTGAGCTACAGTCTTCTGAACCGGCGGATCGAATCGAACGGAGTCCTCCATGCCGCAAAAGAACTCGGGGTCTCGATCATTGCGTATTCTCCCCTTTCGCAGGGGATACTCTCGGGCAAGTTTCACGCTCAGCGCCCGGAATCCGGCCGTGTATCGGGAGTTCGCCGGTATCTCCGGAATTTTTCACTCAAGGGTTTGGAACGAACACGCCCCCTGGTGGCTCTGTTGACCGAAATCGCAGGTGCACACGGCGCCGTCCCCGCGCAGGTCGCCCTCCAGTGGCTCGTTTCGTTCAACGGAGAGACGGTCGTGGCGATACCCGGTGCCACATCGCCCGCTCAGGCGGAAGATAATGCCGCTGCGCTGAATTTTGCACTCACCCCCGGCGAACTCGGCTCGATCGCCGAGGAATCGAGGCGAATCTCACCGTGATGCCGCCCGTTACTCGGCCCGTTGTTTGGCCCGTTACTCATTGAGAAATCGATTCGAGCGGTGTATCGTACGGTTGACACTCTCCTGAATCTCCCCTACATTGACAACATGGCTGTCCCGTGAGCGACCGCCCTCCGGCGACGCTTCACCCCCCGTTTTAAGGACTTAAGAGGAATTGTCGATCATGCAAATCTATGTGGGAAACCTCCCCGTCGAGACCGACGATGCCGGCTTGAAGGCGATGTTCACGGAGTTTGGTGAGGTCCTCGCTGCCTCCATTGGAAAAGAAAAGGGATACGGATTCGTCGAAATGAGGAAAGCGTCCGAAGCCCGCGCCGCGGTTCATGGCTTGCGCGGGAAAGACATGCAGGGGAAGCCCCTTCGCGTAAAGGTGCTGAAACCCGGAGATGAATTCCACGCCCAGGCCCAGGCCCTTCATGGAGGCCGGGGTATGAAGGGGGAGCCCCGTTCAGGCGGCGACGGGACCTACAGGGGGAGCGGGGCCATAAGGAGAGGCGGCCAGAGAGGTAGCTAAGTCGGCATAGTACAGGCCACGGTTATTATTGCGAACCTTTTTTGTCCCTTTCGATGCCGGGAAAGGGACGGAAGACGTTCATGCATTTCCATGGGGGTAGAGAATACATTTCCAGATTCGTCCTTTCATATGCGGGCCCCTTCATGGCCCTGCTTCTGGTGGTTCTCGGGCTCACCGGCAACCTCTTCTCAAGTGATCCGCTCATCATCGGGGGGCAATGCGTAGGACTGGCTCTGATCGTCTGGGCGCGGATCGCTTTTGGTCGGCAGAGATTCAACATATCCGCCAGGCCTGCTGAGGGACCTCTCCTCCGAAAGGGTCCTTACCGCGTAATCCGCCATCCGATGTACGCCGGTGCGTCGCTTCTTCTTATAGTGACAGTCATCGGACATCTGAACATGTTCACCGCCGCAATCGGAATTCTCGTACTCATTATCATCCCGTGGCGAATACACATCGAAGAAGAACTTCTCAAATCCACCTACGCGGATTACGCCGGGCATGCTTCGAAGACAAAGAGATTAATCCCGTTCGTCTATTGATCCCGATTCCCGTATCGGTGATTCAGCACACTCACTTACACGCCATGTACCGTCCCAGACTAAAGGTCCCAGCCCACAGGAACCTTCCGGTTGATTTTCAGTAGAGGAAACTGTATCTTCATTTGGCGTTCACGTGTTCGAAACTTCCCGAGCAATTGCGAGGCGCTGCAAAACAGATTGATTTTCCCGGACGCTTAGCTCAGTTGGTTCAGAGCGTACGCCTCACACGCGTAAGGTCGCTGGTTCGACCCCAGCAGCGTCCACAAACACTTTTGGCATACTTCTCTTACGAAGACTCCGATCTTTTGAGCAGGTCTTCGTAGCAGAGCGAACTCCCGAAGTTAGCTTCTGCGCGTATTGAAGATCTGCCAGAAAGTCTTCCACCGCAGGTGCTCTACTGCAACTTCTCCACTGCCGACCTCCCCTCCTCGAATGCTCCCGTCTGTTTTCCTGGCCTGAAATTCCTTCACCGTATTTCCACGCGGAAACAATGCGGAAGGAAATAGTTCCGCTTTTCCTTGCTTCCGCTCTTACATCTCCATTCCTATAGATGTACCGTCGGCACAAGCCCTGCGAGTCCAAACGGATCCTAACCGACGGTTCTTTGGGGATATACTGGATCCGGGATCATATCGCTGAACCTCTCCGGCACGAGGTTCATGTATTTGAAGTGAAGTGAATGAAGTCATTCACGCTACTATGTCCAATCGGAAGAGAAGCGTAATTGTCGTCTCGAAGGGTGTTGTCTTCCCCGCAGTCCCGAAACGAGAGACCGTGTCCTCGGGGAGTTCAATCCGGCACCCATAGATCCGGTGGGACCTTTAGGAAGCCAGGCAAAGGGGATGAAGTCCTGAGCGAGATGAATGAGTTGTGCGAATGGCAGGAGCTTATTCGGGAGGACTTTCCGAGGTTCAATGTTCTGTAGGATTCCACGCGACGGGCGGATGTATCTGCCGCGCTTCGCGTGAAAATCTGTCAATCATCGGCTGAAGTCGTGAGATGTGCGATCGTGTAACCGACATCCTTGACTCTAGCGGCCTGAGTCGGTAGTTTACAGTCGTGTTCATTGACTGTCGGCGCCATCTGTGGGTGGCGAGCGGCTTTGTTGTTTTCATCGAATGCTTCACTTTCGACATTCTGTCGCCACGGTGTGCGAGAAAGAATTAGACCAGCATGAGGTCAACACCATGAGAACTCTTGCACTCTTCTTTATTATAGCAACTCTCGCCGTCTCGATAGTCCCTTCGGAATCTCAAGCACAATGGGTGTTCACCAAGGGACCAGACTATTCCCGTAGTAGTAGTGTCAACTCGTTGGCCATGAGTGGAC
>Ga0182011_10000813_pt1 | contig 27248 bp, 21 predicted proteins | sample 711E1DmetaG_FD_120481 | JGI IMG/M metagenome (GOLD analysis project Ga0182011, IMG submission 120481) | Permafrost microbial communities from Stordalen Mire, Sweden - 711E1D metaG | ecosystem: Environmental > Terrestrial > Soil > Wetlands > Permafrost | place: Sweden: Stordalen | collected...
GTTATGGCTATGGGCGAGACGGATGGCCTCCTCAAGTGTGATGCTGCGCGCCTGTGCATTTGCTTGCGCACAAAGCAGTACGGAGGCAATCAATATGCTAGAGACCATCGCAACTGGGCGGGCTGTGGTGGAATTCGCCTGCCTGCTGTGAACGGCTACAAATAAAACTGGAATAACAATCAGCGTGAAAAACATGGAACCAAGCAGCCCGAAGGCAATGACGCTGGCCATCGGTCCCCAAAGGCTTGACCCAGACAGAACCATCGGGGTAACGCCAACTGCTGCTGCCATCGTGGTAAGAAAGATGGGGCGAAGCCTTCTCTCTCCTGCTTCTAGTGCGGCCTGCATCAGAGGCGTTCCAGCTTTCATTCGCTCATGAATTGCATCGATAAGAATAATGGAGTTGCGCACAGCTAGACCCCCCAGACTAATGATTCCAATAAAAGCGGTAAATCCGAACGGATTACGCGTCAGGAACAGTCCAAGCGCCGCTCCCGGTAGGGCAAGCGGAAAGGCCGCCATCACAATCAGGGGATCAGCTAGAGTGCGGAATTGAAAGAGCAATATAACAAAGATGAGCACTAGGCTGATCGCAAGCGCGGAATCCATTTCGCCGGAGGTCTCGCGCTGGTTCTCGTCTTCTCCGCCGTACTCGATTCGATAACCACCCGGTAGCGAAATTTTGTCGATTTGATTTTTAGCGTTGGCGAGGACTTGGCTGGGAAGGTAACCGTTGTTCGCGAAGGCCCGTACTGTTATCGTTCGAGTACCATTGCGACGCACAATCCGCCCCGATTGCCATTCCGGAGTCAGCGAAGCAATGGCGTTCAACGGTACAGAAGCGCCGGACGTAGGAGACTGCACGTATGTATCCGCTACACTTTGATAGTTCTGCCGTTCAGCTGGCGTGAGCCGAAGTGTGATGTCAATGTTGCGATCCCCCTCCCAGAAGGTTGCAACCGGAACCCCATCCATTCCTGCCGCCAGTTGCTGTGAGATATTGGTATTCGTGAAACCGAGCCGGTTGGCAACTTCATCGTTCAGATGCATGCGCGTCTGAAGCTGGGCTTCGTGCCAATCCGTATGGATGTAGCTTGAGCCGGGTGTGTTGTGAAGGATGGAATTGATCTGGTCAGAGAGGGAGCGTAGTGTTGCGTCATCTTCGCCGGAGATGCGCACTTCGACTGGTGCCTCCATCTCGTCTCCCTGCTGCAACTCCTTGACGAAGATCTTGGCTTCAGGAGCTATAGCCGGTAATTGCTTTTGCAGTTCTTCGACAATCTTTGGCGTCTCTGACATACTCGCCGTGTTGACCAGAATCTGTGCGTAGTTCTCAGCGGGCGGCTGAGGACTTACGTTGTAGTAGAAGCGTGGAGCGCTGGTTCCAATAAAACTGGCGCAATTCTTTACGGAAGGCTCGCGATGAACGACTGCTTCGATTTTGCGCACGGCGGCATCGGTGGCTTCGATGCGCGATCCCTCTGGTAGCCATACGTCCATCACAAATTGATCGCGCTCGGCGAGAGGAAAGAATTGTTGCTTTACCAGTTGCAAGACTCCAAGCCCGACAATAAAGATGACGACCGCAGCAATTAATACAACACGCCTGTTCTGCATTGCCCAGGTAATTACACGATTGTAGTAACGCTGCATGTGCTCGATAGGCGTGATCTTGTGCTCCGCAGCATTGATCGTATGGTCGTGCAATCCCTGGCGGATGAAGAAATGCGCAGTGAGTGGCGTAAGCAACATTGCAACCACAAAGGAAGTCGCCAGTGCGATGGACACCGTAATTGGTAAGGCTCGAATGAATTCGCCTGTCGAGCCGGATAGTAGTAATAAGGGCGCAAACGACGCAATAATCGTTACGGTTGCCGTGAGTACAGGAACGGCCATCTCCGATGCGCAACGCCATGCTGCTTCGTCGCGGGGAATCTTGCGGTCGAGCAATTCTACATAGTTGTCTGCGATTACAATCGCATCATCCACGACCATCCCCAACACAACAATTAACGCAGCGATCGATACCTGATGCAGTTCAATTCCCGCCATATTCAGCAGGGCAAACGTAATGGAGACGGTAACGGGAATCGCAATCGAGGCCACCAAGGCAACGCGCATGGGAAGCAGCAGCATGGTAACAAGAATGACCGCCGCAATGGCAATGCCGAACTCTCGAAAGAAGTCGCCAATGCGGTCGGAGACAACGCGCGGCTGATTGGCGATTAAGTCCAGATGCACGTCGGGCGGCAGGGTCTGCTGTACGCGATCAAGAGTTGCCCGTAGGTCGTGTCCGAAGGTGACAATATTATTTGCATCGTGCATTTCTACAGCGAGGAGAATTGTTTTCTGACCATCGATGCGCACATACTCCGATGGGTCTTCATATACGCGGTCTAGCGTTCCTAGATCTCCCAGATAAACAGGAGCGCCCGAAGGGGAAACATCCACCATAAGATGACGAATATCATCTTCAGAAGAAAAATGTCCGCTGGCATCGAGTGGAACCTTGCTATTCTCTGCCGGAACGCGTCCGGCATACTGCACCGTGCTATGACCTTCGAGCGCTTGTATGACGTGCTGTGGATTCACTCCATATTGCGCCAGTTTTTGTTGCGACTCCGAGATGAGGATCTGCTCTTTTTGATCTCCGATGCGTTGAATCTTAGACACCGCAGGAAGTGTGCGCAACGCTGTATCAATGCGCTGGGCATAGTCCTTTAAATCCCGATAGTCATAGTTATCTGCATGAACGCCGATCAGCACGGCAACGGTATCTCCGAAATCGGAGTCCACTACTGGTCCCTGAACTCCTTCGGGAAGCTCATATTTGAGCTGCGCCATCTCCATGCGCAATCTTGACCAGAAGCCATCGGCATCCTGCACCGATTCGTTCAACTCGACGTTCACAATCACGATTCCATTGCGTGTCGTCGAGAAGGTCTTCTCACGGCGCACTTCAGAGAAGTGAAAGAGACGCTCCTCGATCTTCCGCGTGACCTGAGCCTCTACCTCTTCGCTTGTCGCTCCGGGATAGACGGCTGTAACTAGACCTGTGCGGATCGTAATCTTTGGATCTTCGCGGCGTGGCATGGTAAACAGCGCAATCAGTCCGGCGGCAAAGAGCATAGCCGTCAGAATCAGCGTGACCTGCGGATAACGGAGTGAGGTGCGAATCGGATTCATCGTGCGTCTCCAGCCAAGAGGACGGGAGATCCCTCGCGCAGATTCTGCTGTCCAATAATGACAACCTGATCGCTGGGCGTGAGGCCGCCCTTGATGGCAACCTCGCTGCCGAAGAAATCTCCTATCTCGACGCGTCGCGCAAAGGTTTTTTGTCGGGCAGGGTAGTACACATAGACATTCGTAATGCCGCGCGCATCGCGAACGATTGCGTCTCCAGGAACGGTTAGCGCATTGACTTGTCCAGTACCGTAGATGCGCGCCTCGCTGACCATGCCGTCGCGCAGTTGATGGTCTCGATTTGTAACCGCGATCTTCGCCGTATAGGTGCGCGAAACTGCGTCGGCCGATACGCCCAACGCCTCGAGCGTTCCCTTGTAGTTCTGGCCAGCCAACGATGGAATCGTGACCGCAGCAGTGGCGCCGACGTGAATCTTGCCAACCTCGGATTCAGGAATTGCAACGCGAATCTTTACCGGATCGAGATCCAATACGGAAAACACAGGATTACCCGCAGCGATAACATCGCCCACGCTTACGTGCTTCATGCCAATATAGCCAGAGATCGGTGCGACCAGACGGCAGTTGGCCAGATGTTTTTTCGCGTCCTGCATCTGAGCAACGGCCGAGCGAGTTTGTGCTTCGGCTACCGATTTATCTTCGGTTCTCGATCCCTGTCGCGCCATCTCATAGTTCTGTTTCGCCGCTAGATATGTAGCCTCAAACTTTTGAAAGTCGTTCGCATCCAAACTCTTGTGGTCATAGAGGAACTTCATTCGTTGATATTCGTCCTGTGTGCGCTCAAATGAGATCCTAGCCTGCTCCAACTCTTCGGGGCGCAGCCCGTTCTTGGCCTTTTGTTCGGTTGCGTGCGCCACATCAGCTTGCCCCACGGCTGCATCGTAGCCATGCTGATAGTCGACTGGATCAAGCTCGGCAAGAATCTGTCCCTTGACAACCTGCTGCCCCTCCTCCACATACACATGGACTACGCGCCCGCTAACTTGGAACGATGTCAGCGCCGTCACGTTTGCCTCTACCGCTCCAGATGCGGCGACTGAAACAGGTTCCTGAAACTGGTTCGGCACACGCACTTTGATTGGCACCGGTTGCTCCGCAGCTGTAGGTGGCGTGGAGTGGCAGGAAGACAAGGGCAGTGTCGGCATAAGCGACAGTATGCACAGCATGATCTTTCCGTAGACAGGAAAAAGGGATGAGCCGCGTTTCTCGTTGGCAGGGCAATGGTTCAATCTCATATCAATACACTATCATACTCAAATGTCGAGTTGCATCAGAATGCATTATGGTATTGTTACAGGAGTAATAGGCTGCCTGAGCCGCACGAGGACTCAGCTTCGGGACGAACTTATTGCTTATATAGGAGATATTGACTGTGGAATTAGAAGATTCGAGCCTCCCATCGTTATTTGCGCGCTCTCACAGAAAGAGCATTATTTTGCTCGGACCTTTGCTCGTTGTTGCTCTGGGGCTGAAAGGTTCTGCTCAAGATACAACCAGTTTGCCCGAGGCCCCGGTAGCAGAGAACGTGAGGATGGAGGGCGAGCAAGCAAAACTTCAACTGGATTCGGCTCGAATCTCTGCATCGCCTCTCTTTTCAAGCCCTTCCTTGTCACCCCTAAATTCAGAACAGAAATTTATCTTGGCTACGAAGGACAGCTTTAGTCTGCCAGCGGCTATTTTTGCAGCTGCTGGAGCAGGCGTGAATCAGGCACAGAACCTCTATCCAGAATTTCACCAAGGAGCGCAAGGTTACGCAAGAAACTACTGGCATTGCTTTGCGGATCAGACCGTTGACACCTATGTAGTCGAATTTATATTACCCTCCGCCCTGCATCAAGATCCGCGCTACTACCCACTGCGTCAGGGAAGTGGCTGGAAGAGGACGGGGTACTCCCTTAGCCGCCTATTTATCACTCGTGCGGATTCAGGTTCGACCAAGTTCAATACATCGCAGATCCTTGGTTCCGGGCTAGCTGCAAGTGTTTCCTCGCTCTACTATCCAAATCGGGATTTAAACTTATCTATCGTCACCCAAAGATGGCAAGCGAATCTAGTTGGGGATGGCCTGATGATGGTGCTCAAAGAATTCACGCCAGACATAGGCCACGCCATGAGGGATCTTTACCCGCACTTCGGTCGTCCAAAGAACGGCACGGCTCAGTAGCGATATTTTGTATGCCAACGTCAGAATTTCGGCCCGTGAAAGACTTTGTCTATTCAGTTTGCATTATGATGAATAGACAGCCCATATGAAGAAGAGATTATCCAGACAGGAATGTAAGGCCGCGACACAGGAAAAGCTCTTAGCGGGGGCCGCAAAGGCTATTGCTCGTCGCGGTTTCGCTGGTGCCTCGATTGAGGTCATTGCGAATGCTGCCGGATTCACGCGAGGCGCATTTCATTCCAATTTCAAAAGTAAGGATGCTCTGTTTCTTGCTCTCGTGGAACATCAGGTAAAGCGGATGACCTCAGAGATTCACGAGTTGATTGCGGCTTCGAATTCTATTGAAGAGACGCTTCAAAACCTGCGAACGGCTTATTCTTGCTGCACTGGAGCGGATAAAGATGCATTTCTTCTACTCACAGAGGCTCAGCTTTACGCTATGCGCAATCCGCGCTTTGGCAAGAAACTGAGTGCACTGTTTGGTTCCATCCACGACGAACTCATCGCCTCAATCAAAAATCTCCAAGAAAAGATGAAGAGTAAGGACGCAGTCAGTGCGGAACAACTAGTGCTGATCGGTTTTGCCTTCAGCCACGGCATGACGCTCCATAGCCTCATGGACCCGGAGCGATACTCCGACAGCATGGTTTCCGACAGTGCGCGATTCGTTTTTGACAGAGTATTCCCAAAAGCAGGATGAACTGTGTGCATTGCCCCGTTCATTCTGCGGCATGAAATATTTCGGCCACTTTGTAAAAATGGTACTGCTCGTGGCTGGATGAGATCGGAGCGCATTACTGATCCGGTCCGTAAGACATGCAACATTTTCGGATTTTGTGCTTCTAACGAAGCATGGAAAAGATCGATTCCCGAGGATTGCCTGATGCGGTATTGAACGAATAGCGACGGCTTTTTGCTGCGGCTTTCAGTGCAGCGAGCACTACGTCTACTTCGAGATTGTTGGCAACGCAAGCCTCGGAGAGCGGCTTGTATCTGCCACAGCAGTAGTCAATTCCGTAGCGCTCGAAGGTCCGAATGGTGGTGGGCTGTTCGAGTCCAATCTCGCGAACGGTCGTCGGGCGTTCGCGGGCTCCTCGCTATACCCCGACGACGGAAGTACAGGGTACAATCACAGAATGAAGACTGAAGAGATTCTTTCCCTGATCGATGCTGAGATCTACAAACTCAAACAAGCCCGCGTCCTCCTCGCAGGGGTTACCCCTGTCAATGTTCCCGCCGCCAAGGGAGCGAAGGTTGCTGCCAAGGTACCCGGCAAGCGGAAGAAGATGTCCGCCGAAACGCGTGCAAAGATGGCCGCCGCGCAGAAGGCTCGTTGGGCTGCCAAATCGAAAGCGAAGGCTTGAACCCAGGAATCTAAATCGTTTTTGTGTGGTCCCTACAAAGAACGTTGCTGGGTGCCATCAGACGATTTGCCGGAGATCCTCAAGCAGAGAAGCTGCCACTGCTTCCTCTGCAATTGCGATCCCGTGACATTGCATTGCTAACATCAGCGCCGCGTCCCACGAGGTTGCCACGCAAGCGCCGGATAATTTGTGCCGCGTATGCGCTGCATTTATCGCGGCAATTTGATAATCCTGGGCGCTGAATCGCCAAGGATCCACTTGCCATGTACGCATCACATAATTCGCAATCTGCAATCCTGGCCAGTCGAAGTCGCCGTGGTACTTTAGACGGGCTCCTGCACACTCCAACTGAGTCAGCAGCGTTCTCTGTGCTGCGGCGGGCATGCCGTCCGTGCAGACCAGAGGCGCACTAGCCGCACCCAATCGATCCGCAGCTATGGCCACCAGATTTGGGTTTTCGCATACGAAGACAGTCACGCCGTTCACGGCCCAAACGGGCGGTGTTCGCAGCAGTCTGCGCAAGGACAAGTAGGCAGGCTCTCCTAGCGTTCCCGTGGTCGTGTCGTGAGCGGCGACCGGGAGGTTCAAGAACAGGACGGGGCGGGCCAGTTCATTAATTAACACGCCAGCACGAGCCCAAATGTCTCGGACACGTTCATGAGGCAGCCGACAATCATCCTGCTCCTCAGCCTCTTCCAGCGAGTTTGCGCTGGAAGATTGTCTGCGTTCCAAGCATCGCCAGGCCGTCAAGATAATGGTGGCGGTCGGCTCCCCGTTGTCGAGTGCGTGTGCATTCCCGAGGGTCTCCGCTGCAAGCTGGGAGAGGGGAACGCCATCCGCTGGTAGCCTCCGCAGCACGATCTCTGCGCGTTCAAGCAGTTGCCGCGCCGTGGCTGGATCTTGCCGAGTGAGGCGTTTAAGCAGGCTAATCGCGGCAGGCGTCTCCACCCAATCGCTCAACGCGACGTACCAGCGACCATGACTTGTAACGCTGTCCCACTGCGCCTGAATGCTATTCCTGCGTGCCGTTCGGTTCACGATAGGGCCATCGAGGAGTTCCAGCGCGGCTCGTAGCGAACTCGTGATTCCGGCCTCGATCAAGGCTGCATCCAGTTGCCGGACGTCGACTTGTGCCGATCGTGATGGCCGCGAAGGGCGGCCCATGAGCAGATCCAGAGCCTCGTGTTCGATGTCACTGAGCTGGGTCAGCCGCAGAATGTCCCCTGAGGTGCCACTGTCTACGCGTTCAAAATAACGTCGCATCCGCAGGCGAAGCGGGGCAAGTTCGGGGCCTCCGAGTAAGCGTTCGAGCCGGTCGTCGAGACCGTGGGAGATGTTGGTCGAATTCATCTGTCGGGAAACCTTCGGTCGGGATCGTCTTCTCGTCGCTTTGCACGTCCGTCCCAAGTCCAGCGCGAAACGAACACGGCTTCAACCCCTTCGCGTCGCTGTAGTTGGCAGATGGAAACGCCGGGTAGTTCGGCGTAGCAGGCCCATTCGCGTTCACTGGTGATGACAAAATCGAGGTCGAATTCGCGGATCAAGCCCATGCAATGCGCGCGGGCCGTGTCATCGATGCCTGCGAATGCTTCATCCAGCAGCATCAGCCGAGGAGCAAGGGGGCTACCCCCTCGGCCATAGAAGCTGGAGATTGCCGCAAAAAGCGGAACCGTCAGACCAAGAGCCCGTTCCCCGCTGGACGCTGGCCCGGACAGCTTTCTCCACTGTCCATCTTGCTGCCGTTGCACCCGAAACCGATGCCAACGGCGGTAGTCCAACGCCTGCGCCAACTGGTCCATCAGGCTCAGGCCGGATGAGGCGGGGTCGCCATCTGCACGGACGCGTTCCTTGGCGATCTGTTGTTGCAGCATGGTGCCTACGGCGCGCCGGTCGTCTGCAGACCAGAGATCGGAGCTGGTGTTGAGCAGGCGTTCGCGGGCAATCTCAAGTCCCACGGGAGCGCCTTCTTCCAGGCTGAGCGGCTGCCATTGCAAACGGTAGCGTACGCCGGTGGAAGTCGGGCGTTTGTGTAGCTCCTCATTAATGGCAAGAACCTGCTTGTCGGCCGCGCGCATCAAGCGCTGAATCTCGGCCGCGATCTCCGCTTGTAGATGATTTTCCAGAACCTCCCGTTCTTTGGCGGACAACAGTTCGCTGCGCTGCGCAATGTCATCGGCCAGATGTGCCGCCAAGCTGTCCGGTCGTTCCGAGCGATTCTGGTACATGACGTGGACGGTGAAGCCCCAATCATTGGGTTCGGAGGTGGCCTGGTGCCCCAACGCGCTGAGCGAGCGTTGTAATTCGGTCAGATCTTCCGCGATCTGGCGCTGGATGCGGCTCCAACTGGGATCATCGTCCGGGACGTGCGCAAGCGCTTGTTCAGCCCGCCGTGCCAGTTGTAGCGCGGGATCGATCGTCCAAGGGATGCCGCTGTCCGGCACCGGAAGCTCAGGCAGCGCGGAGACTAGCAAGCTGCTTTCCGTAAATCGTTGTAGCCGCTCGATGGCCTGAGCGCGGGCCGCAGTACGCTGGTTCAATTGTTCTTCTGCCCTATCTGCGATGGAGCCTGCGATGCCGCGCGCCTCGATGGTTTTCATCCGTGCGTCCTGTTTTGCATTGACGTCGTCCTCGGCTTGTTGCACATTGTCAGCGGCTTGGGCTAGTTGCTGGCGCAGCGTTTCCACCTTCGCCCCAATGGATTCGTGTAGGACGGCATAGCGCGCGCGCGACGTCTCCGCACGATCGTTAGCCGTGGCCAAGTCTTCCTCTCGCTGAGCCAAGGTACTGCGCGCCTCGGCCTCGCGCTCCTGCTGCTGGATGGAATCCGGCCATGCGCCACGCCAAGCCTGAGCAGCCTGAACCAGCAGGTAGTGAGCCTCCGTGAATCGGTCTACCGCGCTTGCGATTGGTTGCAGATCAGCGCGCGCGCTGGGCAATTGTAGATCGGCAGCGTCGCGCTCCAGTGTCTCTCGTTCCGCTTGAAATTCCGCTCCCGCTGTTCCACATTGAGCGTCGGCCAATTCAAGACGCGAGCGCGCCTGCATCACATCGCGCTCGGTGCTCGCGGCAGTCAGAACCGCAGTGAGAAGTGGCGCGTCTGATGGCGCGCTGAGCCGTTCGCCCTCCGCCTGGGCTCGTTCGGTCGCAAGAGCCTCAAACGTTTGCGAGAGGGCGGCGTCTTCTGCGTCCAATTCCTGAAGCCGCAGGGCAATTTCCTGTAGTCGACGCTGTCGGGCCTGAGCCCGAGCCGTGTGCCCGATGTAAACCGCTTCCGACTTATTCCAAGCCCCCGCGAGCGCCCCCAGACGGTAGCGTCCATCCACCGAAACCCACGATTCCGCCGTCTGGTCATCCACTGCCCCGCAGGCTACGCTGGCCAGCAAGGTTTCCACCAGTTGTGGCGAAACGACACTATTCTCCGGGACCACGGGCAACAGCAGGTTCAGCAGGTTGTCTCCCGAAGCGATTGGGCGCGGCAGCCATTGCTCGTCCCAGATCGGAGCGCCGCTGACATCCGTCAAAGTGCCGTCGGGTGCAATCCATGCGTCAAGCAGGCCACAGGCTTCAAGCGCGGCTTCCAAACCTGCGCGATGGTTTGCCTGTAGATGAGGGTGGAAATCGACGAGTTGCCAAAGCGGCGCTCCCGGACGGTCTTCGCGAACCCTCTCTCCGCGTGTGGCGGGCGGCTGAGGAACTGCGTTGTGTCCCGCAGCAAGTCGATCCTTCTCTTCGACAAGCGCCGAGCGCTCCTGTTGCAGTAGTTTTCGCTGGGCATCAAGCTCCGATTCCCGCCCCGCATGGCGCACCGATGCTCGCGCGTAGGCTTCGTCCAGAGCAACACGCATGGGATTGGAGCCCTCGGGGCTGGACGTCCAGACGACAAGCTGATCCATCGCCTCCACCGAGTCAAAGCTCAACTGGTTGAGGCTCGCACAATGGGTTGCCCATGCATCGATCAAGTCATTGCCAGCGGCTTCCGCCTTTTGATCCGCCGCCGCGCGCTGTTCTTCCGCTTCCTCCAGCTCCCCGCGACGATCCCGCTGCGTCGCTTGCGCGGCATTGAGCGTCAATTGCTTCGCATCAAGGCTTGCATGGCGTCGTTCAATATGCCGGATGTCCTCGCGGCGTTTGTTTGCAACCTCCCGCAATGCGGTTGCAGCGGATGTGAACTGCGCGGTCGAAAGTTCCGCGAGCTTGTCGGAGGTAAGTATTGCGAGCGGGTTGCTAGCGAGAGCTGTTGCCGTGCCAGCGGCTTCGGCCTCCGAGGCGCATCGCGCGCGGGCAGACTTCAACTCCTGTTCTGCGGCATGAAGGCGTTGATCGGATTGCTGGCTACGTTCTTCTTCCCGCGCCAGAAGCGAGCTTGCCAAATCGCGTTGTTGTTGTGCAGCCTCCGCTTCACTCTGACGATCTTTGGCATCCTTTTCCGCCAAGCTGAGTCGGTTGGCGTCCTGATTGGCCGGATCGCTCTGTAGCGTTTCCTGCCGCGCTCGGGCTCCAAGCAAACTCCGTTTGGCGGCTTCGGTGGACGCAGTGGCTGCGGCGAAATCTTCTTCTGCCCGTTGCAATGCGTCCTGCGTCTTATTGCGCTCTTCGCTGGCATGGTCAAAAGAAGTTTGTGCCTGACGCAGTTCCCGCGCCTGACGCCGGGTAAGCGTTCCGGCGTAGATGCGGTAACGTTGTTCGAACTGCTTGACGGCGTTTTCCAGTTGCCGAGTTTTTTCCAACTGTTCGCGATCTTCCTCCAGTTGGTTGAGAGCCTCCGCAACATCGCTCAGCAACTCTGAAGGCATCGGAGGTAGCGCCTCCGTAAGGGCGTGGGACAATCCAGCTTCGTCGGGCTTCTTCGCTAGTTGTGGCTGGCGCAATTGGATCAGCGTATCCATCAGCGCCTCGTATCGTTTGGCCCCAAGTTTGAATAGACGTTCATCCACAGCCCGACGGTAGTTGTGGGCGTTCTCGAAAACCTTGCCGCGGCCTTGGCCTTCCACCAGATCGCGCAGTCTCTCGCGGGTAAGCACAACCCTCTGATCGCTGGTCAACCACAGGTCTTGGCCGATGCGAGGATCTTGCCCATCGGCTGTGCCTTCCAGCAGAAAGAACCAGCTATCGACCTGCGCCTTCCCGGTCACAGCCGAAAGTCCGGCACCCAGGGTGAGATAGCGCGCCACGCCATCCGCCTGACGCCTGCCAAACTCGATCCAAGTGTAGCCGATGCGGCGCGGGTAGCCGTTCATCAACAGGTTCCAGGCCATCTTCTTTCCGCTGTCTCCGTCGGGTTCGACGCGCGATGGGCGCAACTGCGCATCGAAAAGAAAGGGCAGGGTCAGGGAAAGTACCTTGGATTTGCCTGTCCCGTTGTTGCCGCGCAGAAGCAGGTGCCCGTCGCGGAACCAGAATTCCTCGCTGTCGTAGTGAAAGAGCTCGACCAGGCCGAGACGAAGGGGCTGCCAACGTTCACGCAGTGGTTCCGGCAGTGCGGGGCGGGATGGCGAAAGTGGGATAAGAACGTCGGTCATTGTTGAGTAGTTGTTTTCCAGAGAAGCTATAAACCGGTTGTTTGCGTACGTACTTCTGGATCGCCCAGCGCGAACCGGGCAATGGCGGGCAAGGGTCGAATCTCGCCATTTACGTGGGAGATCAGTTGGAGCCGGTGTAGATTATCCAGTGCGATTCTGGCCAGCTCCACTTCGGCGCCGGGTTCGCGCGCCGACTTACGCCAATATCGGCCATACTTGCCGACTGCCACGCGCAATAAGGCCGCAACGTCGTCGTCCGTGATGACGGCTGATTTCGGCGTTTCGCGCAGAAGCCGAGCTAAGCGCTCGGCGACCAGCAACGTGGCATGAGACTCCGTTCCTTCGGCCGGCATCGATATATCGGTGAGCTGCCCCGACTCGTCCGTCAACGCCAGACCTTCAGCTCGTTGCTCGGCGGCGAGTCCCGCTGCTCCGCAGAGCCGGGCCGCCATCGTACCTCGCTGATTGACGAAGTAGGCTTGAAGTTCCGCGTCCAAGGATGCGGTGTAGATGACCGGATCGTCCAGCAGTCGTCGAGCCAGATGGTGGCGAAGAGCATCGCGACGACCTTGCTCGCTGTCGGCCACATGCTCCGCTGCCAGTGAGCGTAATCGGTCCTCAAAATCGACCGGCGCGACTTCGGCGCGCCATGTTGATGGGCCGCGCACCGCCGCCAGTACGCCTGCCAGCATACGCCGCTGCACGTCGTAGAGCGCGTCCGACTGGGCCCAGCCGTTTTCGTGGACGTAGTTCTCTTCGTCGCCCGCAACGCGTTGCAATACATCCTGCTCCAGCGATGTGCGGCAGACGGAAACCAGTTCGCGCCGTTCCGTTACCGTGTGCAAGGTGAACTCGAAGCCGCAGGAGGTCAACGCCGGATCGGCAGCCAATTGCATCATGCGTTCCCCCAGCAAATGCAGGGTGATCTGCGGATCGGCACGTTCCAGCACCGCGCAGGCGAGGCACAGCAGCACGTAGCGTCGCCGGTCATACCCGGGCAGACCGCGCGTCTCGTCCGCCAGATCCGCAGGCCGTTTGTAGAGCCGTGCGCCTTCGCGTTCGACGTGCAGCGGCCATCCAGCCTCGCGCGCGAACCAATCGCTTAACCGCACGGCCTGACGTCGTACTGCGGGAAAGCTTTCGTGCCCTGACGCCATTAGCGGCTGCATCAGCAGCGCGCGCAGAGCCCTACTGAACTCGTCCTGTTGCTGAGCCCTTTGGAGTTCGCCGATGCGCTGGCTGTCCTGCCGTGCTAATGGTTGGGCGCTCAAATCGGGGCCTGCGTGAACGCAATTGTGACGAGATGGTCTCGACCAGCGAAGACTCCATCTGGCGTGACGATCCGAGCCTCCGTGGCAACGCCCAGAGGTTCCATGCGAATGCGCAAGAGGCCATCGCCCGTCTGACGTTCGACGATCTGGTCAGGGTCCGCCTGTTCTGCCAGAGCCTCTCCCAACAGGTTCTGGAACAGGCCGAAGGCGTAGGCATCCAATTCGCCCAACTCCGATAGGCGGATCGGATGCCCGGTGGCCAGACGTTGCCTCGCGGCTTCCACCTGGCGCGATTCCTCAGAGAGATGTTTCGCCACGAGCGCTCGGTCGGCACTGCGGTCTCGCACCCGCGCCAGCGGACCGCGTGGCGCAGCTTCGCCGTATTCGCGCAGACGAGGGTTGATCTGTAGCGGCGGAGCGTTGGCCCATGGGGTGCTGGCCGGAAGTTCTTCGTCCGCCTGCGGGTTGAGCGAGAAATGCCGAGCAGGATGAAGCGCAAAAGCGGCACGCGCCATGCGATGCGCCTCCCCGTCGTTGCTACAGGCGGCAAACCAATATGCAAGCGTACGAAAATCGGCGGAGCGATCACTGCGTCCGCTGCGACGGTCATTCAAAGTGGCAATTGCACTCAGTAGTTGAGGAATGGCAGCTCGTGCACGTCCTCGTAACAATTCCGCCTGAGGCGGTTCCGCGCCGGTCGAGAGGAACCAACCGCGCAGTCCTTTCCACCGTTCTCGCCACGCTTGCCAACGGCGCATCTTTTCGTCGGTTTGATCCTGCTCGTCGTCTGGAGCGCTGTCCCGCGCCTCTCGTTCGGCGATTTGCAGAAAGACGGCATCGACGCGTGGTTCCAGGTGATGGATGAGTTGGGCAATGGAATCAGAGCGGCGAACCAGATCGCCCAGAAAACGGTCGAGGTAGTCGATCAGGCGGCGCTTATAGGCAATAACGGCGCTGGCTTCGGCCTGCTGAAGCTCCAGACTGCGCGCGACTCCAGCCATAAAGGCCTGAGCATTTTCGGCCAAATCCTTGAATACCCCGACAAGGTCGCGTAGGACTTGATGCGCCTTGGCGACATCAAGTCCATCCTCGTTCGCGTCCTGGTCTATCACGTCCTGGCCGATCAGTTGACGCAATGCTTGCAACCGGCTGGCAATGTCTTCCAGCGCTACAGTCTGCAATTCGGCCCTGCGCTGTAAGGTTTGAAAAAATACCGCAAGGCTTGTCTCTACGGCCTCGCCGCCATGCGACAGACGATAAAGGAACCGTGCGCGATAAAAGTCACTGAGGGATGAGACGCGCGCCGTGTCAGGTTGGGATTCAAGATTGCCCCATTCGGCAAGCTGGGCCAAGGCGCTGTTGACCTCTTCGATTTGCGGCGGACTGTTGTTCCATATCGCTTCCGCCAGTACTTCGTCGGGACGGAGTTGAAGCCGGTACTGTCGCTTGGCGGCGGAAAAGACATCCATAATGCAGCGATAGAAGCTAGATTTCTCAGCACTTAAATGCCGGAAAAGTTCCGCTGCCGTCGCGTTTGACTGCACAGGATTCCTCTCTCTTTATTCTTTTATCCGCCCTCATTCTAAGCAATAGACTACCCGGTTAGCAACTAGGACTCTAGGAAACCACTGCACAAGTCCTTGCTTTGAAAGGGTGGGCCTTTAGTCCCGCCGCAAATAGCCTATTTTCAACGCGACTTTAGAACGTTTACTGAATTGCTATTGCTATAGACCAATTGGTTGTCATTCCGTAGCGAAGCGGAGGAATCTGCTTTTTCACGCTCCACGACGGTCTGCCCTATTATCCAAAAGGATCAAATTCGCAGCACAAAACCAAGGGACAACGGTCCGTTCTATCCCAACCTAGGCCGTAGGCCTAGGGTAGAGTTTCGTACAAAGATCAAGGGCTGAAGGCCCGATCTATCCTTTTGCGAACTTCAGACTCAGAACCCTAGCTAGCGATGGATTGGTTGTGGCTGGCGGAGCTGGCGTCCAACATGCGGTAGAGCGTGGAGCGGCTGATGCCCAACAACTCGGCTGCGCGCAGCTTGTTGCCTCCGCAGCGCGTCAGCACGTCGAGAACGTGGTTCTGGATAACATCCTGTAGTCGTTCGATTTTGATGGGAGGCGGAGCGGAGGGGGAAGCTTCGACCAGCGAGAGCAGGTGGCGCGGTTCAATAATTGCTCCCTCTGCGAGCGCTGCGGCCTGACTGACGACGCGCTCCAATTCGCTCAGATTGTTCGGCCACAAGCGACCCTGTAGCTGGGTTAGCGTGGCTTCGGCGAGCAGCTTGGGGCTCTGTCCGGTCGGCTCGGCCAGACGGCGCAACAACCACACGGACAGGAGTGGTATGTCCTCGACGCGCTGGCGCAGGGGTGGGACAAGGATCTCTACAGCGGATAGCCGCGCGTAGAGGTCTTGGCGGAACTGGCCGATGGCCGCCAGCGTACGCAGATCGCGGTCGGATGCGGCTAGTATTCGCGGTGGCGAGAGTCGGTTGTCGAGCGGGCGCTGAGACGGGCTGCGGAAATCATTGCGGTTCGCGTTGGCGGGCGCGGTGCGTCTCTCCTCGCAGGCGCGAATGAAGCGGAACAACGCCGCTTGTAGCGCGAAGGGAAGCTCGCCGACGCTGTCCAGGTAGAGCGTTCCCCCGTTGGCGGATTCGAGCAGGCTTGCGGCCGATGGGTTGGTGGTTGAGCGCGAGCTCTCGCTGTTGGCGACCGACTCGGCGATGGCGTAGGAGTTGGTGACGATAAAGGGGCCGTCCGCACTCGGTGAGAGCGCGTGGATGGCTCGTCCGACGAGCTGCTTCCCAGACCCTGCCTCCCCGCGAATCAATGCAGTACGGAAGTATGGCGCAATGCGCTGGATCTGCGAGCGAAGACGCCGTATGGCCACACTGTCGCCCAGCAGTACCGGATCGCGCAGGCTGCTGTGAGGGGAAGCAGTCGTCGAGCTTGAGCCGGAATGCTCCCGATGCTGCGGCTCGGAGAGCGGCTGCCGAGACAAACCTGCGGAGATGAAGTGGTTGCTTGACATGGCCTTTTCCATTCATCGGCGCAATGGGGCTTTCAGATGAATGGAGAAGGAGGAAAAAGTGGTGCGGAATTGGACTCACCAGCCATGGGGCGCAATGGAACGGAGATTTTCTCTTCTGTCGGAAGGAATAAATAACACAATATAAACAAGATAATAGAAATTATCGGACGCGAGAGGCGTGGACCGAAAGAGTCCAAATTTCGGCCTAAATTAGTCCTCGGAATGTATCGACGGCGCTGCGCCTAGCGCGATGCTTGGAAACCGTCGGGCTCAGAGCGATTCAGGCGCAGTGGGAGTCAAAGGCGCGGGTCAGTTCCTGAGCGATTGCTGGCGCGTTCGAGGTTTCGATGGCCGAGCGCTGCATCAGGTAGACGAGTTGGCCGTCGCGTAGAATGGCGACCGCAGGCGAACTGGGTGGATTGCCTGCGAAGTAGCTACGCGCGCGCTCTGTCGCCTCCATATCCTGTCCGGCGAAGACGGTAACGGCCTGGTTGGGAGTGGTTCCATGTTGCAGCGCCAAGCGCACTGCCGGACGCATCTTCCCCGCAGCGCACCCGCAGATGGAGTTGACCACTAGGAGTGTCGTTCCGGGCTGGGCCAGAGCGGCGTCGACCTCGGAGGCGGTGCGGGCTTCTTTTAACCCCGCGTGGGTGAGCTCTTCGCGCATTGGGACCAGCATTGCCTCTGGATACATTGAATCCTCCGGGGAACGGCTATTCAAATTTGATGACTGGAGGGGCTCGCCGGATGCATTTTTCGGCCAAAGAGAGTATTGCAGACGGCCCGTTGCAATACTCTATAGAGGTGAAGATTCTGGAGAATGTTTCGTTGGCTCCGTACACCACGCTGGGCGTGGGCGGTGCGGCGCGCTGGTTTGTCGAGACCGGTGCCGAGGACGAAGTCCTAGCAGCAGTGCGTTTTGCCCGCGACCAAGCGGTGCCGCTCTTTCTGTTGGGCGGCGGCAGCAACCTGCTGGTCGCCGACGAGGGCTTCGGCGGCGTAGTCGTGCGTCTGTCGGGCGGCGAGTTGGACTGGATCGACGCGGGCGATGGGATGGGACGCATCGTCGCCGGTGCGGGTGTCGAGTGGGACGCCGTGGTGCGCCTCGCCATGGAGAGGAACGGCGCAGGCGTCGAGTGTCTCGCCGGGATTCCGGGCAGCGTCGGAGCCGCACCGGTGCAGAACGTCGGAGCCTACGGGCAGGACGTCTCGCACACCATCGCCCACGTGCGCGCGCTGGATCTACAAACCGAGCAGGCGGTCGAGCTGTCGAGCTCCGAGTGCGGCTTTAGCTATCGCCGCAGCATCTTCAACTCAACGCACAAGGGGCGCTACGCCATCACACGCGTGGAGTTTGCCCTCTGCCTCGACCAACCGCCCAGCTTGGAGTATCGCGACGTGAAGAACTACTTTGCCGAGCGCGACCAAGCCTATCCGACCCTCGCCGAGACGGCCGATGCGGTGCGCAAGATTCGTCGCCGCAAGGGAATGATGTTGACCGACGACGACCCAGACACGCGTAGCGCAGGCTCGTTCTTCAAGAATCCCGTGGCGCGCGCCGACGCAGTTGCGCGGCTGGCGGAGATTGCGGGTTGCCGCGTCGAGGAGGTGCCTCAGTTTCCCGCAGGCTGGGGCTATGCGCCCGAGGACGGGATGGTGAAGCTCTCGGCGGCGTGGCTGATCGAGAGCGCGGGTTTCGGCAAAGGTTTCGCGATGGGCCGTGCCGCTCTCTCCAGCAAGCATGTGCTGGCAATTGTCAATCGCGGTGGTGCCACATCGGCGGAGATCGTCGCCCTGCGAAACGCCGTGATCGCGGGCGTCGAGCGCGCCTTCGCCGTCCGGCTGGAGCAGGAGCCGGTGTTGCTCGGATTCCCCCCGCGCTGAGTCCTGCTGGTTTGCTTGTCATCCCGTATTCTTTGTTTGTCATTCCGTAGCGAAGCGGAATCTGCTTTTGCTCGTGTCGCGCCGGTCTAATCAATTCCGAAAGCGTTCTAGGTCTCTGACCACTTGAAGTTGTACGTCAGTGGGTGCCCCATCCTTGCGGCGTACTTGTTCTTGCCGCAAGGGTGGGATCGCACAAATTTACGTGGTCAAAGACCTAGCGTCCGCGTTCGCGTCTACGCGCCCGCACGAAGTTGCTTACGCAGAAGTAGCCGAAGATCAGCGCCATCGCCGCGCATCCCATCAATTCCTGATGATCGTGCGTGTTGCTCGTCGATAGCCTCCAAGCCGCATGCAGCCGCCAAGCGCCGCTTGCGGCAAAGGCGGCGAAGATGCCGAAGAAGCTGCCGGTAACCTCCAGCCACAGCACTCCGCTCAGACGCACGAACGGCCTCCAAGTCGCCTCGCCAAAGTGTCGCAGCCCGCGCCCCACGCCGCGTGCCTGTGCCTTATTCTGCTTACGCGCCGACGTTTGGGCCTTTGGCGTTTGCTTCCGCTCGTGGGGAAGAATCTGTACGGTACGGCTGGCCGATAAGGTAGCCGTCGGAGCTGTGCCCGTGCGCTGCGTACTCGGCCGCGCGCGATTTTGGCTGGCTGAGGGATTCTCCGCTGTGGCCGCGTCGACCGCGGTCGCAACCGTCTTCACCGCCTGCCGCGCTCCAAAGCCCAGCGCCCGTCCAAAGCGAACTGCATCCATATCTCGAAGTGTAGCCTGCCGCGCTCGTTCGGTGAAAGTCTCGGCGATTGTTACTGCGTGATAAATTCTCGTGGTACATGGAAAAATCGCAATTGCACAGAGACGCAAACGACTCTTCTCGCATCCAACACAATAAGGATGCGCGTTGTTGAAGCGAACGACGCGGTCAGGAGTACCCATCATGAAAAATGCCCTCTGGAATGTATGCGAATTCTGCGCTGCTGTTGTCGGCCTACTGGTTTTGGCACCGCGTCTCTGGGTGTCTGATCGCGGCCCGGACTTTGAGCATATGGTCCGCAGGCTCGAAGCCGACTGCGCCAGTCGCCCCTCAACCCTCTACTAGTCGCAAAGAGACGGTTGCGTTGAAAGTAGAGCCGACCGCGGATGAACACGGATAAAAAACAGAACCGTTTTGTTTTATCCGTGAAGATCTGTGGCCGGTACTTGTATCCTTTAGAATTGTTGCCGCGCAGCGAATGGCATTGCGGCAGACTTGCGCCCAGCGTATCCTAAAATTCAAAGCGAGTAGACTTCCTTGGTGGAACGAAGTCGAATCGTGCGCAGAACCAATCCAAGAGCAGCCCGGAGGCGGCATTGAATCAACCTGTGAATCAACAAGTGAAGCTCTTGATCCAGAAGCTGGGCGAGGCGATCCACGAGTCGGTCTCCGAGTCGGAAAATATCGCTGGGGTGGTCAAGAACATCCGCGAGCAGGGCTTCGACGTCCTGCTGATGCTCGAGGCCACCATCGGCCTCAACGAGGTCGATACCGGTGCCGCCGTTAACGATGAAGCGGAGGACGCCGATGGTCAGCCCGCGCAAGGCCCTTTCACCTCGCACGACCTCAACTTCCTTAAATCTCTGCGCATCACGCTGCCCGATTCCGATTCTGATAAATTTTCCGGTTTCGACGGCGACTCCATTGATCTCAGCTCCGACCACGGCGACGAACCGCCCGCCGATCCCTCCGCCGAAGCATAATTGGACCCTGTCCATTTCGCCTTCAGCACTAGAGTTCTCATGAGCTAAAAGGGGCATTGTCTGTAGCCCCGCGACCCGCTTTCCCAACCTACTGCACAACGGCAACGGGAGCGTGCTAAACTCACGTTTCGCTCTAGTTGCGTCAGGGGCGAAGAGCGATTCGCTCTGATATTGTCGTATGCAGGATCGTACAACGGACGCAAGGGACGGAGCCTATGAGAGACACACTGGGAGTGTTGCTGGCGGGGGGTGCAGGCGAACGACTTTTTCCTCTCACGCGGGATCGTGCCAAGCCCGCTGTTCCCTTCGCGGGCCAGTACCGCATCATCGACATCACGCTATCGAACTGCATCAACAGCGATCTGCGCCGCGTCTACATCCTGACGCAGTACAAGGCGCTGTCGCTGAACCGCCACATCCGCGAGGGCTGGGGCTCGGTCGTTGCCAACGAACTGGGCGAATTCATTGAGATTTTGCCGCCCATGCAGCGCGTCTCGAAGTCCTGGTACCAAGGCACGGCCGACGCGGTCTACCAGAACATATACTCCATCGGATCGGAGGAGCCACGCTATGTCCTGATCCTATCCGGCGACCACATCTACAAGATGAACTACGCCCTGATGCTGCAGCAGCATCAGGACTCCGGCGCGGACGTGACACTGGCAACCTTGCCCATCCGGCCCGACGAGGTCTCGCGCTTCGGCGTCGTCGAGGTGGCCAAGAATGGCGAAGTCACCGGCTTCGTCGAGAAGCCCAAGTCGACCGACATCCGCTCGCCGTTCGACCCCAACGTGGTCGACGCCTCGATGGGCATTTATTTGTTCAACACCGACATCCTGCTGCCCGAGCTGATCCAGGACGCCGAAGACCCCAACTCCAGCCACGACTTTGGCCACGACATCCTGCCCAAGCTGCTTGGCCGAGTGAAGATGCAGGCCTTCAACTTCGTCGACGAGAACAAGCAGCACGCGCTCTACTGGCGCGACGTTGGCACCCTGGAGGCATACTTCGACGCCAACATGGACGTCGCTGGCATCTCGCCCATCTTCAACCTCTACGACAAAAGCTGGCCGATGCGCACGCGTCCCTACCAGTACCCGCCCGCCAAGTTCGTCTTCGGCGAGCCGGGACGTACCGGCATGGCGATCAACTCGGTCGTCTGCGCCGGGTCAATCATCTCCGGCTCGGTGGTGCGCAACTCGGTGCTCTCGCGCGACGTGCGCGTCAACTCCTACGCCGACGTTGATTCGTCCATCGTCTTCTCGCACGTCAACATTGGCCGCTACTGCCGCATTCACCGCGCCATTATTGACCGCGACGTGCACATACCGGACGGTACGGTCATTGGCTACGACGCGAACGAGGACAAGAAAAACTACTTCGTCTCGGAGAGCGGCATCACAGTCGTCACCCGCGATTACTCGGTCTACGAGAACCCCGTCAGCGCCGAGTTCATGCGCCCCGGCAACGTCTGGTAGCGATGATTGCCGGGGCCGCCGATGTAGTAACATAGCTACATTGGAGGTGTGCCATGTCGATAACAACCTTATCCAGCCGCGAATTCTATCAGGGCGCTTCCCGTGCCGCGAAGGCCGCGCAGAAGGGACCGGTCTTTGTCACCAACCGAGGCCAGCTTAACGTAGTCCTGCTTAGCGCAAATGAATATCAGAAGCTCTCTGGCAAAGGAAAGAGCATCGGTGATATGTTGGCGGACTCAGCCGCCGCAGAGATCGATTTCGATCCGCCCCGCTTGGGCAGAATCGCCCAGACCGTGGATCTGCGATGATGTGTCTGCTCGATACCAACGTCGTCTCCGAGTTGCGCAAGAAGGGAACACGAAGAGTTGACCGCAATGTGGTCGCATGGGAGAGCGGCGTCTCCGCCGATGCGCTCTATCTCTCCGTTGTTACGATTCTCGAACTGGAGCTAGGCATTCTACAGGTTGGTCGTCGCGACCCGGCGCAGGCTGCCGTGCTTCGCGCATGGCTCAATCAGCATGTATTGAAGGCTTTTGCTGGACGCATTCTGCCGCTCGATGTCGAAATTGCCCAGCGTACTGCAGCCCTGCATGTCCCAGACCCGCGCCCGGAACACGATGCAATCATAGCCGCAACCGCACTGGTTCACAATATGACGGTCGTCACGCGCAATACCGGCGACTTCATCCCCACCGGCGTTCCCACACTCAATCCGTGGGAAGCGTGACGGAGTTGGCAATTCCATTTGGATTCCTTCGCCGATCAAATATGGCAGCGAGGACAAACACGAGTCCGAGCGCAAGGATGACATATGCACCGATGCTTCCGTCTCTTTCATCTAACGTCCAGCCTGCATAAGGACCATCAAGAACGGTTAGATGAAGAAGCTGCATATTGGAATCGAGCATTTCGACGTAAACTGATTCACCTTCGATTAGGTGGTCTCCCATGTAATTGCTGCTTACATAAAGTGACCCTCCGTCAGCGGAATGCACATGAAAAAAAGCACCGTGACTCTTTCCATGGTTGTACCGAACCAGATGGGTCAGCACCCCTGTCGCCGAAGAGTGATTGGACACACGAATACAAATAAGGTCATATAATCCAAAGATTAAAAATGCGCTTCCACAAAGACAAAATGAAACTAACTGCGTATTTCTTTTCTTGGGGCCTTCGGCCATTATTCGCGCCCAGATTGCGCCGATGATGCCAGACAGAAACATCACTCCTACAGCGATAAGAACTACAAATATCATGTTCTGCATAGTACTAATACCCCTGTGTATGCAAGTAGAAAACTACCGCCGAAGCTACCAGGCAATAAATTCCGAATAAATACCAGTGGCCATTTTCCAGCCAACTACTGAGCCACTTCAGCGCGACTAGGCCGGCGAGGAAGGCGAAGACCGCGCCGAGCAGGCTGAAGACGAGTGTGCTGTGCAGGTCGAGCTGCGTACCGGTGGCTGCGGCGGCATGCGTCGCCTTCAGTAGGCGGTGAGCCTCGCGGGCGATGGCGAAGGGCGTAATCGCCACCGCTAGCGCGAAGCTGAATTGCTCGGCGCGCTCTTTGGTGGCTCCGGTCAGCATTCCAGTGGAGATCGTCGCGCCGGAGCGGGAGAAGCCGCGGAAGGGCAGGCACAGCCCCTGCACGAATCCCATCCATCCGGCTTGCCCCATGGTGACGCTGTCAGTCGGGCGACGCGTCAGGCTGGTTGCCTCAGCGGCTGCGGATGCGAGCTTCTTCTCGCGCAGACCCGCGATCAGGATCAAGATTCCCGCGCAAGCCAGAGCCGGTGCGACCAAGTCCAGCCGCCCGAAGAGGTCTTCAATCTCCGCCTTGGGCGCGCCTTTGAATAAGGTGTGCTCGACCAGCTTGATGAGCGCCTCGCCGACGATGCCGGTTGCAGCCGTCGCGTAGATAATACGCACCGCGACCCGCTGGAATGCATCGACCGATGCGAAGTAGGTCTGTCTCCACTGCCGCCAGAAGTACGCGATGACGGCGAACATCGTGCCGGTGTGCAGCATGACCAGAAGCAGCGTCATCTGCGGTGACGAGGGGTCGAGGTGCATCAGCTTTTCGGCAACAACGACGTGGGCGGAGCTAGAAACGGGCAGCAACTCGGCGAGTCCCTGCACGATAGCGAGGACGATGACATGATAGATCGACATTCGTCCATTTTATCCGCGATGGGTTACGCTGGGTTGAATCTCGTGCCGCCGTGTCTACTCGCGGTCACTGGCGTAGACATGGATACCTTGCTGGACGCGGTAGGCGAGGCTGGCCGCGCGCGCGGCGTAGTCCGATTGCGGGTAGCGCTGCTTCAACTCCTCGGCGAGTCCCTGCGCGTTCGCTGCGGCTTGATCCGCGCGTTTGCGCTCGTCCTGCCCCTTGTACATCTCGACCAGCACGGCCTCGCGGTAGGTTGCGTTGTAGAGCGCCTCTGCGGCACGGGGGCTGTTCGGATAGCGGTCGGCGTACTTCTCATACAAAACCGTCTCCATCTCTGGGCATTTGGGCAGACCTTGCCAATCGCCGCAGAGCTTGTTGTCGAGAAGGTCAAAGGCGGCCAGCGCGGCGAACTTCGTCGCAGGGTAGAGCTTGATGACGCGCTGCATGTCGCCCTCGTGGATCTGCGGGCGCAGGTAGGCCTCCTGCTCGCGGGCTGAAGGCAGGGTGCTGATGTCGGCCTTATCGAGCTGCCAGCGAACGTCGGCGGAGCGGAAGGTCGCCTCTGCGGCTAGCGGCGAGGCAGGGAAGTACTCGGCCACGCGCCGGTAGAGCAGATGTGCGTTTGCGGCGGCGTCCTTGGGCGGATGCGGCTCGCTGGCCTGCGCTTCGTCGTTCGCTGCTGTGCCAAAGAGGATCGCATCGCCGCCTGCCATCGTCGGCGTCACGATGCCTTTGTTGCGAATCCAACCGGAGGCGGGCGTCACTTTATCGTTGGTACCGAACTCGGGCTTGTCGGTCTCCTCTTGCTCGTCGTCCGCGTCGATGTTGGCGAAGACACGCACCCACGCGCCCGTTCGCTCGACGATGGCAATCTCGTGTCCGGGCTTAACCTCGGCGATGTGCTGTGCATTGTCGTCCGCCGTCACGTAGACGACCGCAGTTCGCACCAGCGTCGCGCGAGCCGAGCGATCGTAGCCGGAGCGTGCGTCCTGTGGCCTCTTCTGCGCGTGTACCGCCGCGACTCCGCCGAAGGCCACCAGCAGCGCCAAGACGATTCCCGAAATTCGTGCCCACATCGTTCTCATAAAAGTATTAGACTACGCAACGCTCTTACGCGGTAGCGAAACGGCCTGAGGCAGGGCTATCGCATGAACCGCTGGCATGATATACGCTCTGTACCCCCCTCCCCCCTAGTGGGTACTTTGGACGGAACTTGTTTTGAATGTGCGCCTTGCATGGGTGTCTTGCCTGTAAAGTATTCATTATAAACAATTTACTCACTAAGTATTCATGATCAACAACTTACGGGTTGATTTGGCTGGCAGATCGGCGATTTCGGCGGAAACGCGGACTAGGCTCTATATGTCGGGCCTTCAGCCCTTGATCTTCGGCTCCTGAGCCTTCATGGGGCTGCGCCTCATGCTGGTATAGAGCGCGCCGTTGGCGCTTTATGCTCGTGCCTGAGCTAACTCGATAATCATCTCTCTGGTTTTCTCTACTGCTTTAATTGTAGCGGGTCGAGCATATCTAGTATGCCAACTTTTTTGATTTATTTACTCTTTTGTTTTCTGTGGTTTTAACGTGTTTTTGGTGAGTCGAGGGGCTTGACAACAAAAACAGGCAACGGCCAAAGAGGCGAAGTTTTCGCATCCCACCCATCGCTAGAAAAAAGTGATGGATGGGGCACCCACCGTTTGTGGAGTAATCAAGATTTCAAAAATTCAGGGGTGGGCCACCCGCCAAAAAGCAGATTCCCCTGGGAATGACAAACAAAGTTGCTCTGTGGCTGTAGTGAAAACGCTCTAAATGGCTGGCGAGCCAGATCGTCGCGCACGCCATAGCGCTCCGTCCAGCGCATCGACTGCGGACGGACGAATTTGCGCGGCGGGGAGCAGAATCGCAAGTTGAGCAATCATTGCGCTGCGCACGACGGCAATCTGCGCAAGAACGCTGCCGGTGAAGGCCACCTCGATCTTGGAAGCAGACATCTTTTTTGCTACCAGCGCGACCTGCTCGGCGAGCTCCTCGCCGGCGCGGCGGAGTACGTCCGCAGCCACCGCGTCTGCTTGCTCTGCGCAGCGCGCAACCACTGGCGCAAGCGATGCAAAGTCTGGTGCAGCTTGGTGTGCGTCGCCGCGATGGTTGGCGAAGGCGACCAGCTCGCCGAGCGAGTCGAGCTTCCAGTGGCGCGCAATCTCGCCGAGCAAGGAGGAGGAATTGCCACTGAAATCGCCACGATTCTGATTCTGCTCGCTTGACGACTCGCATCCCAGACTGCACGACGGCTCGCGGTCCCGCTCTGCGAGCGCCACGTGGATGGCTTCCAGCCCGATCCATGTGCCGGAGCCCTCGTCGCCCAGCACTGGGCCCCATCCTCCCGCGCCGACGATCTTGCCAGAAATGGTGCGGCCAACCGCATTCGATCCGGTGCCCGCGACAACCAGAATTCCCGGCCCTGCGCCGAAGGCTGCGTCGAGCGCAATCTCCTCATCGCCGCAGAGCATCAGCTCGCCGGCAACCACCGCAGCAACGGCTCGCTCGGCCCATGCGCGCACGGCGGGACTACGGAGCCCGGCCAAGCCGAAGCAGGTTCGTGTGATGTGCGCGAGCGAGACGCCCGCCGCAACGGAGAGATCCGACAACATCGCCTGTAGGCGCGTCGTTGCCTCTGCCTCGCCGACGCGCATCAGCTTCACCGTGCTGGTGGAGGCGCGCGCCAACACCTGCGTCTCGTCGGCCAACAGGCACTGCGTCTTGGTGCCGCCCGCGTCGATTGCCAGAAAGTAACTCATTGCGATCCATCATACCGAACAAATGCATAACACCGATCTGCACCGATTAAACCGATCAAAAGACAACCACGGATTGGCACGGATCAACACGGATTCAAAGATTAAGAGCGAAAACGGATTCTTTTGCTCCGCTACGGAATGACAAATAAATAACGCTGCTGGATGACAATCGGAATTATCTGTCTGTTCTTGATCCGTGTTCATCCGTGCCAATCCGTGGTTGCCGTTTCTGATCGGTGCCTGTCGGTGTAGATCGGTGTTAAGTTTTTCAGCAAGCCACTATACTCAGAGGCAATGTCTCTTCACTTGCACACGTTCGATCTCGCGGTTGTTGGACTGTACTTGGTGGCGATTACGCTGTTTGGGTTGCGCTTTAGCCGACGTACGGGCGAGGGCGCGCGCGACCGCTCGCTGCGCGGCTACTTTCTGGCCGACAAGACGATCCCGTGGTGGGCGATTGCGCTGTCCATTGTCTCGGCGGAGACGTCGACGCTGACGATTATCGGCACGCCGGGGTTGGCGTTTGGCGGCGACTTCGGATTCTTGCAGATTGTGCTGGGCTATATGTCGGGGCGCGTCGTCGTAGACGCGCTCTTCCTGCCGAAGTACTTTCAGGGCGAGATGA
>Ga0182011_10000815_pt1 | contig 27238 bp, 14 predicted proteins | sample 711E1DmetaG_FD_120481 | JGI IMG/M metagenome (GOLD analysis project Ga0182011, IMG submission 120481) | Permafrost microbial communities from Stordalen Mire, Sweden - 711E1D metaG | ecosystem: Environmental > Terrestrial > Soil > Wetlands > Permafrost | place: Sweden: Stordalen | collected...
AGAATTTATTTGGCTAGACTGGACCATTTTGGCGGTCGGGATTCTGGCTGTAGTATGGGCTGTATGGCGTTCAATACAAAAACACAATCGTTTGATACAGGGTGCCGACAGTCAGGACTACCTGTTTGGTAAAGGCGAACCATGGTATATCATAGGTGCGGCTATTTTTGCTGCAAACATCGGTTCTGAACACCTTGTAGGGCTTGCCGGTACAGGCGCAAAGGCGGGTGTAGGCATGGCGCACTGGGAAATGCAAGGCTGGATGATTCTCATCTTAGGCTGGCTCTTTGTGCCATTCTACCAACTTATGAACAATAAGTTGGGAAAAATCATCACAATGCCCGACTTTCTAAAAAATCGCTACACACCTCGTACAGGTTCATGGCTGTCTATCATTACACTTATAGCATACGTGCTGACCAAAGTGAGTGTTACCGCGTTTACCGGTGGTATCTTCATGCAGAGTCTTCTTGGCTTGCCTTTCTGGTATGGAGCTATCGGATTGATAGTGTTAACGGGTATCTTCACTATTTTGGGCGGCATGAAGGGTGTAATGACACTGTCGGCAATTCAAACGCCTATACTTATTCTTGGTTCATTCCTTGTGCTTTTCCTCGGATTATCGGCGCTCGGAGGTGGCAGTATTACTCATGGTTGGACTGCAATGATCGACTTTTCTAAAACGCTGAGCAAAGGAGCAGATGGCGTTGCATACGGTACAAACCACATGTTCCACTTTAAGACGGGCGACCCGCTGTATGACAAATATCCGGGCTTTTGGGTATTCATTGGAGCTTCGATTATCGGTTTGTGGTATTGGTCAACCGACCAACACATTGTTCAACGCGTGCTCGGACAACGAAAAGGCGAGTCTAGCGAGGTTGTGATGAAGCGTGCGCGCAGAGGTACTATCACTGCCGGTTATTTTAAAATATTGCCTGTATTTATGTTCTTGATACCTGGTATGATAGCTGCTGCATTGGCGGCACGTCCCGGCAGCGGTTTCTCGTTAACCAACCCTGATACCGCCTTTGGCTCAATGGTTAAGTTTGTATTGCCCGCCGGTGTAAAAGGTATAGTTACCATCGGCTTTATATCTGCATTGGTCGCTTCTTTGGCGGCATTCTTCAACTCATGTGCTACGTTATTTACTGAAGACTTTTATAAGCCAATGTTCAAAGGTAAAAGCGAAGCAAGATACGTTTTGGTAGGCCGTATTGCAACAATTGTTGTAGTGATACTTGGTATTATATGGATACCGGTCATGATGAGTCTTGGCAGTCTTTACGAATATTTGCAAGATATTCAATCGCTGCTTGCTCCTGCTATGGTTGCAGTATTTGTAATGGGTATCTTCTCCAAAAAAATTACGCCCAAGGCAGGTGAAGCAGGTTTAATTGTAGGCTTTCTTATTGGCATGGTACGCTTGCTGACCAACATCATTACAAGTTCAGGTAAAAATGTAATGACTGGCTGGTACTGGGAATCCACCCATTGGTTCTGGCATACTAACTGGCTTATCTTTGAGATATGGCTGCTTGTCTTCATCATGTTGTTTATGGTTGTAGTATCAGTCTTTACTCCAAAACCAACTGCTGAACAGGTTGAGTTTATTACTTTCACAGGTGACTATAAAACTCTCATCAAACAGAGCTGGAATAAGTGGGATGTAGTTGCTTCGTTGGGTGTGGTACTGCTTTGTACTTTATTTTATATTTACTTTTGGTAAACCTTTTTTAAGGAATTATTATAAAAAAAATTATATGGAAAATCTTAAAAAACTTGAAGTTTGGTTTGTTACAGGAACCCAGCATCTTTATGGTCCTGAGACTCTGAAACAGGTTGCAGCTGATTCAACAAAAATTGCTGCCGCATTCGATAAAAATCCGAAAATTCCGGTGAAAGTTGTTTTTAAACCAATCCTAACAACTCCAGATTCAATAACAGAGCTTTGCACTGAAGCAAATACTTCGAAAAATTGTATTGGTCTGATCACCTGGATGCATACATTTTCTCCAGCTAAAATGTGGATAAGAGGATTATCAATACTTAATAAACCTTTTCTGCATTTCCATACCCAGCTTAACAGGGATATCCCATGGGAATCAATCGATATGAATTTCATGAATCTGAACCAGTCTGCTCATGGTGATCGTGAATTCGGGTTTATCGGCACAAGGATGAGGTTGAACAGGAAAGTGGTTGTCGGCCATTACCAGGATCCTGAAGCTATCGACCGGATAGCTGTCTGGGTGCGGGCGGCATCAGCTTACAATGATGCGCTTATTATGAAGGTTGCCCGGTTCGGAGATAATATGCGTGATGTTGCTGTTACAGAAGGTAACAAAGTAAGCGCACAGATGGAAATGGGCTATTCGGTTTATGGTTATGGTATCGGCGATCTGGTAAAATCAGTAAATGAAGTATCACCAGGAGCAATAAAAAAATTGATCGCCGAATATGGATCAGAATATAAGTTGACAAAAGCTGTTGCTTCATCTGAAACTTTAAAAGAAGCCGCCAGGATTGAACTTGGTATGGAAGCTTTCCTGAATGCAGGGAACTTCAAAGCTTTTACCACAACATTTGAGGATCTTCACGGACTTAAACAATTACCCGGACTTGCTGTACAACGATTGATGGCCAAAGGTTTCGGTTTTGGTGCTGAAGGTGACTGGAAAACTGCTGCCCTGGTACGCTCGATGAAAGTAATGTCGATGGGACTGAAAGGCGGAACTTCATTTATGGAAGATTACACATATCATTTCGATCCGAAGGGTATGAGAGTTCTGGGGGCACACATGCTAGAGGTTTGCCCGACAATCGCTCTTGCTAAACCTTCAGTTGAGATTCATCCGCTTTCAATAGGAGGGAAAGAAGATCCCGCCAGACTTGTTTTCAAGACTGCTCCCGGTAATGCAATAAATGTATCTGTTATTGACCTTGGCAACAGGTTCAGAATGATAGTAAATGAGGTTGAAGTTGTTAAATGCCCCGATATGCCAAACCTTCCGGTGGCAAGTGTTCTTTGGAAGCCTCTGCCTGATCTGAAGACAGGTGCTGCAGCATGGATTATGGCCGGAGGAGCACATCATACAGGATTCAGTACTTCAATTAATTCCGAATACCTTGAAGATTTTGCCGGAATGATGGGAATTGAATATGTGCTTATAGGTGGTAAGTGCGATCTTACTTCTTTCAAAAATGAATTAAAGTGGAATGAAGTATATTATCATATCTCCAAAGGGATATTTTAATTTCTGAACTGGTTACTTTTTTTGATTGCAGAAACCTTTTTTTAAATAGAAGATGAAAATTTATTCCAACAGTACGAAGCATCTTCTTGCAGTAGACTGTATCATATTCGGTTACGATATCCTTGAAAAAGAAATTAAACTTCTTCTTTTTAAGCGTATTGTAGAACCCGCCAAAGGCAGATGGTCGCTTTTCGGCGGATTTGTAGAAGCACATGAAAGTCTCGATGATGCTGCCAGCAGAATTCTCCGTAAACTGACTGGACTGGAATCTGTATATATGAAGCAATCATATGCCTATGGCGAAACCGATAGAGACCCGGGAGATAGAGTTATTTCCATCGCATATTTTTCTCTTATTCCAATAAGGGATATAAATAGGGAACTTGCTGAGCAGAACGGAGTGAGCTGGCGTTCATTATCGAGATTGCCTGATTTGATATTTGACCACCCTTTAATGGTCAAACGTGCTCTTACAGAACTTCAGAATCAGATCAAGATCAAGCCGGTTGGTTTCGAATTGTTACATGAGAAATTTACGCTTGTTCAGCTTCAAGATCTTTATGAAGCTATCTATCAGAGAAAAATTGATAAGAGGAATTTCAGAAAAAAAATACTTTCAATGGGGATACTAGAAAAACTTGATGAGAAAGAGAGGGAAACTTCGAAAAAGGGAGCCTATTATTATAAGTTTAACGAGGACACCTATACGAGATTAAGACAGAATGGTTTTTATTTCAATCTGGATGTAAACTAGAAAAGAGTGCCTAAAGTGACTAGAGTTTGGAGTGCCTAAAGTTAACAGAAATGCTGGAAAAACTAAAAGAAAAAGTCTACAAAGCCAACCTCGATCTGGTAGATAAAGGGCTGGTTATTCATACGTGGGGCAATGTAAGCGGAAGGGATAAAGAAAGCGGATTTATTGTGATTAAACCGTCGGGAGTAAGCTACGATCTGATGAATCCGGAACATATGGTTGTGATTGATCGGGATGGCAGGGTTATTGAAGGAAAATTTAAACCCTCAACCGATGCACCCACTCATCTGTTGCTCTATCGCACCTTCGAGTCGTTGGGAGGAGTGGTACATACACATTCATCCTATGCGACTTCTTGGGCACAGGCTGGACGAGCGATCCCTCCGTTTGGAACCACTCATGCAGATCACTATTACGGTGAGGTTCCCTGTACACGATTACTTACCAAGAAGGAAACTGAAACTGAATACGAAATCAATACAGGGAAAATAATTGTTGAAAGACTGGGAGATATTGATCCGTTAACAGTTCCATCGGTATTGGTTAATGGCCATGGACCGTTTTGCTGGGGAACCAACGCTGAAAATGCAGTTTATAATGCCGTAGCTCTTGAAGAGATCGCAAAAATGGCGTTTTATACTGTTTTGCTTGGTAAAACAGAACCAATAAGTCAATACCTTCTTGATAAACATTTTAAAAGGAAACATGGTAATGATGCCTATTACGGACAAGACAAGAAGTAAATTAAAATTTGCTCATCATAATACATTTAACCACCAAGTGCACCAAGAAGAATAAAAGCACATAAAGCTTATCTTTGTGATCTTTGCGGTTAATGGATTTCTTTTTTTTTAGGCCATGGCAACTTTAAAGCGTTTAAGAGAATGAATAATATTAATAAGATATGGGGAAAAAATTTGTAATAGGTATTGATTATGGTACCGACTCAGTTCGTTCAGTAGTTGTTGACACTACCAATGGGAAAATTGTCGGATCGTCAGTTTTTGAATACCCAAGATGGGAAAAGGGTTTGTTTTGTGATCCATCCATTAACCAGTTTCGTCAGCACCCTCTTGATTATATTGAAGGTCTTGAGCAATCTGTAAAAGGGGCTCTTGCCGGGTTAACTCCGGATGTAGTGAACAATATTGTTGGTATTACTGTCGATACTACAGGGTCAACCCCCGTGGCAGTCGATAAGGAGGGAATTCCTCTTTCTATGAAGAAAGGATATGAAAACAATCCCGATGCCATGTTCGTCCTTTGGAAAGATCATACAGCTGTTAAGGAAGCAGCTGAGATCAATAACCTGGCCAGAACATGGGGTGGGGTCGACTTTACCAAATTCGAAGGAGGGATTTATTCCTCGGAGTGGTTCTGGGCAAAAATTCTTCATGTTCTTCGTCATAGTAATGATGTAAGGAAAGACGCCTGGTCATGGGTTGAACACTGTGACTGGATACCGGCATTACTGGTTGGTAAAACGAATCCTCTGCAACTTAAAAGAAGCAGGTGTGCAGCAGGACATAAAGCTATGTGGCATGATGACTTTAATGGTTTGCCGGATGAAAAATTTCTTATAAAACTGGATCCTGTTCTTACAGGTCTCAGGGAAAGACTTTTCAGCAAAACATACACCTGTGATACTGAAGTCGGGAAGCTTTCTATGGAATGGGCAAAGAGACTTGGCCTGTCAACTGAAGTGAAGGTTGGCGCAGGTACTTTTGATGCACACACTGGTGGTGTTGGCGGAGAAATTAAACCTTATCAGCTTGTTAAAGTTATGGGAACTTCCACTTGTGATATGATTGTAGCGCCGATGACGGAAGTAGGAAATAAACTTGTTTCCGGTATTTGCGGCCAGGTCGACGGATCTATAATTCCCGGAATGCTTGGTCTCGAAGCAGGACAATCAGCCTTTGGTGATATTTATGCCTGGTTTGGCAAACTATTAATGTGGCCGGTAACCAACATAATTTCTGAGATGAGCTGGCTTGATGAGAAATCAAAGAAAAAAATCCTGGAAGAGACTGCAGATAAGTTAATTGCAAAATTGAGCAAACAGGCTGAATCACTTCCGGTTGAAGAAACATCAATAATCGCCCTAGACTGGATGAATGGCAGGCGTACTCCGGATGCTAATCAGGCACTCAAAGGTGCAATTACCGGATTATCTCTTGGGTCTGACGCCCCCCGGATATTTAAAGCACTTGTCGAAGCTACTGCATTCGGGTCAAAAATGATTAATGAACGGTTTATATCAGAAGGGATCCGCATTGATGGGGTAATTGCCATCGGAGGAGTTGCAAAAAAGAATCCTTTCGTAATGCAGATAGTGGCAGATGTTCTTAATATGCCACTAAAAGTTGCAGCCTCTGAACAGACCTGTGCCCTGGGTTCAGCAATGGCGGCATCGGTCGTAGCAGGAGTTTATAAAGATATTCCTTCTGCTCAGAAAGCAATGGGCGGCGGCTTTGAAAAAGAATATCATCCCGATCCGGTGAGAGCTAAAAAATATGAATCCCTTTTCAGGAAATATAAAGAACTTGGTTCATTTATAGAGAAAAATCTTACAAATTAAGGCTCCCAGGTGAAGCTTTGTGCCCTGGTGTTTTGATGGCAGAAAAAAGAATTGCCACAAAGGCTCCAAGACACCAGGTTACACCAAGAAATCCTGTAAATCAAACATTAAAGAAAATATTATGAAAAGATTAATTGTAGTTCTGCTTATGATCTTTTTTTTGGTTGGAACGAAAGTCTCTGCCCAAAAAGAAGACCTCGTATCTATAAACCAGTTAGTACTAGTCGCAAATCATCCCGGCCCAGTAATCAGTAAAGATATTTATGGACATTTTTCAGAACACCTGGGAAATTGTATCTACGGTGGTTTATGGGTTGGTCCCGATTCTAAAATACCAAATACATATGGTATAAGAAATGACGTTCTGTTTGCCCTTCGTGAGATTAAGGTTCCAAATCTCCGATGGCCCGGTGGCTGCTTTGCAGATACCTACCACTGGAAAGATGGAATTGGCCCGAAAGAAAAAAGAGCTTCTATCGTAAATACAAACTGGGGAGGAGTTACTGAAGACAATTCCTTTGGGACACATGAGTTTATGAAACTTACAGAACTTCTCGGTTGCGACGCATACATAAACGGAAACGTAGGATCAGGTTCGGTTAAAGAGATGGCAGAATGGATAGAATATCTTACCTCCGATGCTGTAAGCCCTATGACCAACCTTCGCAAAGAAAACGGCCGCGATAAACCATGGAAAGTAAAATATTTTGCAATTGGAAATGAAAACTGGGGTTGCGGAGGAAACATGACAGATGAGTTTTATGCTAACACTATGAAACAGTATTCAACATTCCTTGGAAACTACTCCGGCAATCAGCTCTACCGTGTTGCCTGCGGGCCTTCCGATTACAATTTTGCATGGACAGAAACATTGATGAAGGATGCCGGAACCCGCGCAATGTTCCAGGGGTTATCGATTCATTATTATTCTGTTGTAGATGGATGGGGTTTCAAAGGATCTGCTACTAAATTCGATGAAAGAGAATGGTTTGAGACGATGCGGTTGAATCTCCAGATGGACTTTATTATTAAAGGACATGCTGCTATTATGGACCGCTACGATCCTCAGAAAACAAAAGGACTCGTTGTTGATGAATGGGGCAATTGGTTCAATGTAGAACCAGGCACTAACCCTGGATTCCTGTATCAGCAGAATTCGATGCGTGATGCAGTCACCGCTGCGATTCATCTGAATATTTTTAACCAGCATGCTGACAGGGTAAAGGCTGCAAACATTGCCCAGATGGTAAATGTCCTTCAATCTGTTATTCTCACAAAGGACGATAAAATGGTTCTGACTCCTACCTATTGGGTCTTTAAAATGTTCAGGGTCCATCAGGAGGCTAAGCTTCTAAATCTTGACATCAGGTGTGAAGATTACGTTTACGGCGATAAGAGAATACCTGCTATTTCAGCTTCAGCATCTGTTGATAAAGACGGGAAAGTGCACATCTCCCTCGCCAATCTTAACCCCAACAAATCTATTACTATTACGTGTCCTGTGATAGGAGAGTCATTTAAAACGGTTACAGGAGAAGTGCTTACCGCCAAAGAAATGAATTCGTTTAACAGTTTTGAGAGTCCTGAGACCGTAAAACCGGCTGCTTTCAACGGATTTACTTTGAAAGACGGGATCTTGAGTATTGTTATGCCATCAAAATCAGTGGTTGTATTAGAACTGACAAAATAGTATAAAATGACCAGACTCATTAAAGTACTTTTTACCGTTACAAGTATATTATTGCTCTTTTCCGGATGTGCCAGAAAGTCTTCTAAAGGAGAAGATTATCCTATTAAGCCGGTTCCATTCACTTCCGTTAAACTTACCGATAATTTCTGGGCTCCGAGGATAAAAAGGAATGCTTCAATAACGATACCTATTGCCTTTGGTTATTGTGAATCGACCGGGAGAGTGAAGAATTTTGAAATTGCGGCAGGTCTCGACACAGGCAAATTCCAGACTATATATCCCTTTGACGATTCGGATGTCTATAAGATAATTGAAGGGGCAAGTTATTCACTTCAGACCTTTCCCGATCCAAAACTTGAAGCTTATCTTGACACTCTTATACATAAGATTGGTCTTGCACAGGAACCCGACGGTTACCTTTATACAAACCGTACGATTGCTGAGAAGCACGGTGGAAGAGGCCTTCATGAGTGGGCAGGTAAAAATAGGTGGGAAATGGATTCTGTCCTTAGCCATGAACTTTATAATCTCGGGCATCTGTATGAAGCAGCCGTGGCCCACTACCAGGCCACCGGGAAGAAGACACTTCTTGATATAGCATTAAAATCAGCCGATCTGGTCAACAGGGATTTTGGCATTGACAGGGTTAAAGTGTACCCCGGGCACCAGGTAATTGAGATGGGACTTGTTAAATTGTACAGAGTCACCGGAGAAAAAAAATATCTCGATCTTGCAAGGTTCTTCCTGGATATCCGTGGTCCTAAAGGACAGGTGTACAACCAGGCTAATCTGAAACCTGTTGATCAGACTGAAGCAGAAGGACATTCTGTCAGAGCTACTTATATGTATTCAGGGATGGCAGATATCGCTGCAATTGAAAATGATGCTGCTTATCTGAATGCTATTACAAAAATCTGGAGAAATCTTGTTTACGGGAAAATGTACCTGACCGGCGGAATCGGAGCTTCGGGCGGCAATGAAGGTTTTGCCGACCCTTTTGTATTACCAAATATGTCAGCTTATTGTGAAACCTGCGCCTCAATTGGGGATATCTTCTTCAATCACAGACTTTTTCTTTTACATGGGCAGTCGAAGTATATCGACATACTTGAAAAAACACTTTATAACTCCATGCTTTCCGGGGTATCTTTATCAGCCGACAGATTTTTCTATCCTAATCCACTTGAATCCAATGGCCAGCATCAGCGACAAGCCTGGTTCGGCTGCGCATGCTGCCCTTCGAATGTGGCGAGGTTTGTTCCTGCAATTCCAGGATATGTTTATGCTGTCACAGATAAAGAACTTTATGTCAATCTGTTCATATCAAATGATGCCGACATAACTATTGGCAAAAGAAAGGTCAGTATCTCACAAAAAGCAAATTTCCCGTGGGATGGGAAGGTTGATATAATGGTTAATCCGGAGAAAAGCGGGAGATTCATTCTGAAGATCAGGATTCCGGGTTGGGCTCAGAATGAAGCTCTTCCGGGAGGGACCTATAAATTTTCTGATGATAATTCCGAACCGGTAAAACTAATGATTAACGGGAAGGAATCAGAGATCAAAATTATTGATGGATATGCTGTAGTTTTCAGGAAATGGCAATTGGGAGATAAAGTTGAAATTGATTTTCCAATGCCGGTCCGTAAAGTTGTTGCTGATGAAAGAGTAATTGAAGACCGGAATAAAATCGCATTTCAGAGAGGTCCTGTTATTTTCTGTGCTGAATGGCCCGATAACAACAATGGAAATGTGAGGGATTTAGTCATAAAGAAAGATGCTGCTTTTACAACAGAATTTGAACCTTCGCTTCTTGATGGTACGCAGGTAATTAATACAGTCGGTTCTCTGACGAAGAAAACTCCTGATGGTAAAGCAGCGATGCCCGTTGAAGAACCTGTTAAATTGATTCCCTATGCTCTTTGGAATAATCGTGGTGCTGGACAGATGATGGTCTGGTTCCCTGCAATTAATTGAATATTATATCTGTGAGAATTCCATGACCTGAAATGATTTACATAAGATGAAAAAATCATTAATAATAATTCTGATAATATCTTTAATACCAGTCACTGGTTGCAAATCATTCAGGTCTGATAATAAATTGGTAATTACCGGCAAGGCTGATTCTGAAAAGGCTTATTACGTTGATGCCAATATTGGAAATGACTCTAATGTGGGAACCATTAAAAAACCTATAAAATCGATTGGGGAACTTAATATCAGACTTCAGCAGAAAGCAGCAGAAGTTTTTTTCGCAGGAGGACAGATTTTCAATGGGACCTTAGTTTTGAGCCGAATCAATGGTAAGAGCATGAGCCCGATTAAAATTATTTCATGGGGTACAGGTAGAGCAGTAATTAATGGTGGTGATGCTGAAGCTATAAAAATTGAAAACTGTCAGAACATATTAATTGCAGACCTGAATTTAGAAGGAAATGGTAGAAATAATGGCAACAAAACCAATGGTCTGTCAGTTGTGCATTCAGGGAATTGTAAAATTGAAAATGTAAAGGCGGAAGGCTTTCAGAAATCCGGCGTTGATCTTTACGACTGCAATGATTCGGAGATTGAGAAAGTAATTGCTTTGGATAATGGTTTCTGTGGAATTAACGTTATGGGTTCTGCCAGGAAACTTTCCCATAAAATTCTTATACATGACTGCAAAGCAGAAAACAACCCGGGAGATCCGACAAATCTCAATAATCACAGTGGAAATGGAATCCTCGTTGGTGTTTCAGACAGCGTTATGATAGATCATTGCAGCGCTACTAACAACGGCTGGGACATGCCCAGGCAAGGTAACGGACCGGTAGGAATCTGGACCTGGGAAAGTGATCATGTTACAATCCAGTATTGCATCAGCTATCGGAATAAAACATCAAAAAACGCAAAAGATGGCGGCGGATTTGATCTTGATGGAGGCGTTACCAATTCAGTGATTCAATATTGTTTATCTTATGAAAACCAGGGTGCCGGGTATGGATTATTTCAATATTCAGGTGCATCTTCATGGTCAGATAACACTATACGTTATTGTGTCAGTATAAATGATGCACAAACAACGGAAGGGTCTGGCAGTATTTTCATCTGGAATGGATCGGCTGATACCAGTCAACTGGCTAATTGCATGATTTATAATAATGTAATATATAATTCGGGTGGTCCTTTAATCAGTTTTGAACAATCTTCGGCACATAAAAACTTTATCTACTGCAATAATATCTTCCTCGGTTCGGATGTTCCGGTAGCAGGGATTAACAAAGGCAGTAAATTTATTGGAAATGACTGGTGGAATCCTGAAGGAAATAGTAAGTTCATGAATTTTACAAATCTTGATGAATGGGCTAAAGCAACCGGACAGGAGATGCTGAAAGGAAAGTTCGTTGGAAGGCAGGAAGATCCTAAGTTTCAAGGCCCGTTGGTTACGGATATTACAGATCCGTATCAGCTTGAAAAACTTTATGGGTTTATTTTACGACCAGATTCACCACTTAAAAATAAAGGATTGGATCTTAAGTCCGCCTTTGGAATAATTCAGCCAATGAAAGACTTTTACGGAAATCCTGTTACGGCAGGAGTTGCCATAGAACCTGGGATTTACAAAATGAAATGATGTTGTAGAGACAGGTCTCAGACCTGCCTCTACATTAATATAATTGGTAAAAACATTAATACATTTGTTTTAAAGATTCGTTTTTTATGATTGGAAAATATTCAGTATTTGTGCCCGAAGTGAGGGGAGATTTCATTGAGGAATGGAGGCAGTGCCTGAAACAAATTATATATTACCAGGATACGAACTTCAGACTTATTAAATTAAATATTTTTACAGATCAGCCCGACTATGATACATATATAAAGGTCAGAAAGGTAATCGATAAATCCATCCATAATGCTTTTGGCAGAAAATGTCCGGCGTTTAATATTACAGTTCATCCACCGGAAAAACCTTGGAAAATCGCCGTTGAAGCGGCTTACTCAGTTGCCGATTCATCAAATGTGACAACAAAAGTTTGGAATTCAATACCTTATGTTGTGTGTGAATCAGATTTTGGCAAGGAGGTATGGGCTTGTGGTCTTGGCTTCGGTCTTTTTTACTCAGACACAAAAAATGCAGCCAGTGCAGCATTCGATCAGATGAAAGCAATTCTTGATGTGGAAGGAATGTCATATAACCATCTGGTGCGTCAATGGAATTATATTGGCAATATTCTTGAAATTAAGAAAGGAGTCCAGAATTACCAGGTTTTTAATAAAGTCAGAAGTGAAGTCTACCAAAAATACCGAACTATACAAGGATACCCGGCTGCAACAGGCATCGGAATGAGACTCGATGGATTCAGTCTTGACTTTTGCGCTGTTATAGCAAAAGAATCTGTAATTATTAAACCTATTGATAATCCTGCCCAGATAAATCCCTATGAATATGGGCAAGATGTGCTAAGAGTAGTTGCCGGCAAAGGGAAATCAGTAAAATCTCAGCCCCTGTTTGAGCGGGCGCTACTTATATCAGGGAAAGTGAGATCAACACTTTTTATCTCAGGCACTGCTTCAATTTTAGGACAGGACATTACAGGAATTGAAGATATTGAGAAACAAACTATTGTTACCCTCGATAACATTGACAAACTGACTGATAAAAAAAGAATAGGAGACATGCCTGGCAAAACTGAAAGGGAATTGGGAAAATTCATTCTCCTCAGAGTTTATGTGAAAAACCAGGGCGATTTTGCAAAAGTAAAAGCGATTTGCCAGGAACGATTCCCTGGGGTTCCCTCAATTTTTATCCAATCTGATATCTGCCGTGATAACCTTCTTATTGAAGCAGAGGCGGAATATTTAATAATTAATTAATTAATTACATATCTCATGAAAACCGATTTCAAATCAAGATTGAAAATCCTGACTGAGGAACACCAGAAATTATTGACTCGGGAAAATATGAGAATTGAACCGGGTAATGGCATCTTCTTCAGATATAAATATCCTGTTCTTACCGGAGATCATGCACCTTTATTCTGGAAATATGATCTTAATCCCGAAACGAATCCTCATCTGATGGAACGCTTTGGAATACATGCTGCATTTAATGCAGGAGCAATGAAATTTGAAGGCAGGTATATCCTCGCTGTTCGTGTAGAAGGCAATGACAGGAAATCTTTTTTTGCGATTGCCGAAAGTCCGAACGGAATTGATAATTTCCATTTCTGGGACTATCCGGTTACAATGCCTGAAACAGAAAACCCCGACACGAACGTTTATGACATGCGCCTTACCATGCATGAAGACGGATGGATCTATGGGATCTTTTGTTCTGAAAGGAAAGACCCTTCAGCTCCCGAAGGCGATCTCTCTTCCGCTGTAGCTGCAGCAGGTATAGCACGAACACATGATCTGAAAAAATGGGAAAGGCTTCCCGATCTCAAGACGAGGAGTCAACAGCGAAATGTTGTGCTTCATCCGGAATTTGTTGACGGAAAGTATGCTCTTTACACCCGACCTCAGGATGGGTTTATAGACGCCGGCTCAGGAGGTGGTATTGGATGGGCACTTATTGATGATATTACACATGCTGAAATAAAGGAAGAGAAAATTATTAACTTCCGTTATTATCATACTATTAAGGAACAGAAAAACGGAGAGGGCCCCCATCCGGTAAAAACAGATGAAGGATGGTTGCATCTGGCTCATGGTGTTAGAGGTTGTGCCGCAGGTCTCAGATATGTGCTTTACCTCTATATGACTGATTTAAAGGATCCTTCAAAGCTTATAGCAGAACCCGCCGGATTTTTCATGGCTCCGGAAGGAGAGGAAAGAGTGGGTGATGTTTCGAATGTCTTATTTACAAACGGTTGGATTATTGATGACGACGGACCAGTTTATATTTATTATGCTTCATCAGATACCAGAATGCATGTAGCCGTATCGACTATTGATAAACTTGTCGATTATTGCCTTAATACACCGGCAGATGGGTTACGTTCAGCTGCTTCAGTTGAAATACTTAAAAAACTGATCGACAGGAACCTGAAAATGCAGAAAAAGAAATTGTAAATTTATAAACGCACTTTATAATAATCTCTATGATCTCACAAAAACTGAAACTTAAAGAAAAGATCGGATATGGGTTTGGTGATGCTGCCAGTTCTATGTTCTGGAAACTCTTCTCGATGTATTTGATGTTTTTTTATACCGATGTTTTCGGAATTTCTGCAACTCTTGTCGGAACCATGTTCCTTGTAACAAGGATCTGGGATGCCGCTTTTGATCCGTTTGTCGGTATCCTTGGTGATCGGACAGAGACCCGATGGGGAAAATTCAGACCTTACCTGCTTTGGGTTGCAGTACCATTTGGAATCATAGGAGTCCTCACATTCACAACACCTTCATTTACACAATCAGGGAAAGTGATCTATGCATTCATCACTTATTCCCTTATGATGATGGTATATTCCATGATCAATGTACCATATGCATCCCTGATGGGAGTTATGACTGCCGATGGAAAAGAAAGAACCAGCCTGGCTACTTTCAGGTTTATTTTTGCTTTTGGTGGAAGTTTGCTTGTACTCGCACTAGCCGAGCCTTTGGTTGATATCTTCAGTAAACTTGGGAAAGGAGGGGTAAACCTTCAGCTGGGATGGCAGTTGGCAGCTGTGGTATTTGCAATTATCGCAATAACCTTCTTCATGTTCACTTTTTCATGGACCCGGGAACGTATCAAACCCGTAACAGTTAAAACTTCCCTGAAAAAAGACATTAAAGATCTTCTGCATAATTCTCCCTGGTTTATTCTGTTAGGTGCAGGCATAGCAGCAATATTTTTTAATTCTATCCGCGACGGAGCAGCTATCTACTATTTCAAATACTATATACAGGGACAAAGCGCTTTTTCAATAAAAGCTATTAAGCTTACAATCACTCTCAGCAGTCTCTATTTTGTCCTGGGACAGGCTGCCAATATTGTAGGAGTAATTCTAGCTAAACCTGTATCAGACAGGATTGGTAAAAAATATACTTTCTTATATGCAATGCTTTTTGCTACTGTGTTTAGTATTGCTTTTTACTGGCTCGACAGAAACAGTGTCAGTCTCATATTTTTATTTCAGTTTTTGATCAGTATGAGTGCTGGCATTATCTTCCCTCTGGTTTGGTCGATGTATGCTGATGCTTCTGACTATTCAGAATGGAAAACAGGGCGACGCGCAACAGGACTAGTCTTCTCTGCATCTTCCATGTCTCAGAAATTCGGATGGACTCTGGGAGGCGCTCTGGCAGGCTGGCTGCTTGGATATTATGGATTTAAGGCAAATGTTGTTCAAACAGCTGAAGCTCAGACTGGTATAAAAATGATGCTGAGTTTCTTTCCGGCAATCGGAACCTTATTAGGAGCATTTTTTATGTTTATCTATCCTCTGAGTGAAAAGAAAATGTTAACAATAAGCGCAGAACTGGCTGTGAGAAGAGAAACAGGTAAAAAAGAATAGCCCCTCTGCCCCCCTGAAGGGGGTTTAATCCTCTGCCTTAAAGCAGAATTCATCATGGAGGCGCTGAATTAGTCCCCCTTTAGGGGGATGTCCCGCTTAGTCGGGACTGGGGGTAAAAGGTAAAGAGTAATACTTAAAAGAATCTAATATATGTCACTAAGCAAACCGGAAATACTTAAAGCAGAAGTTACAGAAGAACTGGTAACCAATATCCTGCCATTCTGGATGACAAAAATGATTGATTCCAAAGATGGGGGATTTTATGGGAGGATAGATGGATCGGGTCGCGTTTTCAATGATGCTGACAAAGGATGTGTATTAAACGCCAGGATCCTCTGGACGTTTTCATCGGCTTTCAGAATTTTGAAGAATCCTGATTATCTTAAAACTGCCGAAAGATCAAAAGATTATCTTCTCGATCATTTTTTTGATAAGGAATTTGGAGGACTATTCTGGCTTCTTGACCATAAAGGTCAGATGAAAGACGGGAAAAAACAGATATATGCGCAGGCATTTGCAATTTATGGATTGACAGAATATTACAGGATTACACATGACTCTGATTGCCTTGGGAAAGCTATTGAGCTGTTCAGGCTGATTGAGAGATACAGTTATGACAATAAGCTTGATGGATATTTTGAAGCCTTCTCCCGAGAATGGGGTGCTCTGGACGATCTTCGTCTGAGTGCAAAAGATGCCAATGAAAAAAAGACCATGAATACTCATCTTCATGTTCTGGAAGCTTATACAAATCTTTACAGAATCTGGAAAGATGATCTTTTAAAGAAACAATTATACAAACTTATCGGTGTTTTTACCGACAGGATAGTTAACAGCGAGACATTTAATCTTAATATGTTCTTTGATGAGGAATGGAATGATAAAACAGACCTCATTTCTTACGGTCATAACATTGAATCATCATGGCTTATCTACGAAGCTGCCCTGGCACTAGGTGACGATACTGTAATTAGTAAAGTGAAAAAAATATGTATCGGGATCGCTGAAGCTGCAAAAGATGGTATAATGGCAGATGGAAGTATGATCTATGAAAATTTTTTCAAGTCAGGTCATATAGATTACGACAGGCACTGGTGGGTACAGGCTGAGACCGTGGTTGGTTACCTGAATGCATATACTTTATCGGGAAATGAAGAATATCTCGGTTTAAGTCTGGCGGCCTGGAAATTTATCTCTGATCATATAATTGACAGGCAAAACGGGGAATGGTACTGGAGCGTTGATAAAAACCTGCAGCCTAATCTTAAGGAAGATAAAGCCGGTTTTTGGAAATGCCCGTATCATGATTCCAGGATGTGCCTGGAAATAATTGAAAGGCAGAATAATACGTAGATATTAATAGTTTTTGCTATACTTACAAATAATATTTTTTATTATGAAAAACTGGTCAAAATTAGTATTGAGTTTCATAACTCTCTTCGTAGCAGGTTTATCGGGTAATTGTCAAAACCAATCACCAAAAGACTCTTTAGGAGGAGCAACTGTGCCTACTGAAATTGATAATCCTGAAATCATTGGGATTAATAAGGAACCGGCGCATGCTTCCCTTATGCCTTATGCCAATCTGAATGAAGCTCTCATTGCGAACAGGCATGCCTCCTCATACTGCAGGAGCCTGAACGGTAATTGGAAATTTAACTGGGTTTCCTGGCCACAGGCAAGACCGGTAGATTTTTATAAACCGGAATTCAATGTTTCTTCCTGGAAAGAGATCCCTGTTCCATCTAACTGGCAGATACTTGGTTATGGGACACCCTATTACCGCAATAACGGGTACATTATAAAAAAAGATTTTCCTCACGTTATGAGCACACCTCCGAAAAATTTCACAGCCTATGAGGAAAGAAATCCAGTGGGAAGTTACCGGCGTGATTTTGAAATTCCTGCTGACTGGAATGGTCGCCAGATATTCCTTACATTCGATGGTGTTGACGCCGGATTCTTTCTCTGGGTTAACGGAACAAAAGTCGGATATAGTGTAAATAGCAGGAATGCTGCCGAATTTGATATTACGAAATATGTGAAACCCGGCAAGAATATGGTTGCTGTTGAAGTGTACAGGTTTACTTCAGGTACCTGGCTTGAGGATCAGGATATGTGGCGTTTGAGTGGAATTTTCCGAAATGTAACAGTATGGAGTACTCCAATGGAGCATATACGTGATTTCTTTATTAAAACTGATCTTGATGATCAGTATCGCAATGCTACAGTCGAGATTGATGCAAAGGTGAAAAACTTTGGAACCAAAGCCTTAAATGCTACACAAATATCAGCGATTTTATATGATGGTAAAAACGAAGTAAAAACAGCTAGCGCAAATGGAGATGTCCCTGTTTTGCAACCCGGTGAAGAAAAATCAATTAAACTCACTTTCCATGTCGACAATCCTGAAAAATGGACAGCTGAAACTCCAAGGCTTTATACAACTGTTCTTACATTAAAAGATGGGAAAAATACAGTTGAAACGCTTTCATCACGGACCGGTTTCAGAAAAGTTGAAATAAAAGGGAGACTTTTTCTGGTGAACGGTACTGTTGTTAAGCTTAAAGGTGTGAACCGTCACGAAAACTGGCCTGATGTTGGTCATGCCGTTACCGAGGCACAGATGGTCCGCGATCTTGAGCTGATCAAACAGGGTAACTGTAACCTGGTCCGGACCTGTCACTATTCTGATGATCCACGCTGGTATGAATTATGTGACGAATATGGTATATTCCTTGTTGCTGAGGCAAATGTTGAATGTCATGGGTATATGGGCAGGTTTGATGAAGAACCCACCATAAAAGCGGCTATTATTGACAGGAATGTGGCAAACGTTGAGAATTTTAAAAATCATCCATCTATAATAATCTGGTCACTTGGAAATGAATGCGGAAGAGGAGGCTCTAATTTCAGGGCTGCCATGGCTACAATAAAAGGTATTGATCCGACACGACCTGTTCATTACGAAGGTTTTGGTATTGGCAAGGCAAACCCGGCTGATATTGAAAGTCAGATGTATACACAGCCGAAAGATGTTGAAAGAATCGCTAATGATACCACTATCAAAAAGCCTTACTTCATGTGCGAATATGCCCATGCAATGTTCAATTCGATGGGAGCGATCGGTGATTATAACGATGTCTTCGATAAATACCCTCAAATAATGGGAGGAGCAGTATGGGAATGGCAGGATCAGGGCATTTATAACCGCCGCGATCCGAATCATCCTATTATAGCATACGGCGGCGGTTTTGGTGAATTTCCCAACGACCATTACTTTATTCATAAAGGAGTTGTGGCTTCCGATCGTTCTCTGAAACCGCATTATCCCGAGATGAAACATGTTTATCAATGGATAAAAGTATCTGCTGAAGATATTTCAAAAGGTCAGTTCCTTATTAAGAATAAATACCAGTTTATTGATCTTAAGGGATTTACCGGTCTCTGGACATTATCTGAAAATGGCACTGAAATCTCACGTGGCGATATAAAACTTCCTGAAATTGCTCCCGGGAAAGAGGCTGTGGTAACAATTCCTTATAAAATTTCGAAAAAAGATGATAGTGCAGAGTATTTCCTCAGAATCTCATTCACCCTGGCTAATGATCAGATATGGGCAAAGAAAGGATTCGAAATGGCCTCAGAACAATTCCAGCTTCCGGTTGAGGCACTTGCTGTTAAACCTGCTGTTGCCGTTACCCCGGTCAATCTCACCCAGACTGATAAAGAAATTACCGTTAAAGGTTCCGGCTTCACAGTTGTGTTTGATAAAGTTGCAGGCACGTTTTCGGCCCTTGAAAAGAATGGAGTCAATATGCTGCTCAAAGATGGTGGCCCCAGGTTACATCTGTGGCGTGCTCCTCACCGGAATGATGATATGTGGGCTGACAGAGGCTGGGTATCATCGGGTCTGAGGGAACTTAAATGGACAACACAAACAGTTAATGTTGATCAGACTTCACCTTCTTCAGTTAAAATTACGGTGGCCCTGCTGGCTGAAGGAAAAGGCAATTTCACTGCTAATCATAAAGTTGTCTATACTATTTCAGGGGATGGTTCTGTCAAATCTGAAAACACTTTCAGTTCAAGCGATCCCAAGCTTGCTTTAGCTCGCATTGGTGTAAGAATGTTAATAGATAAACAGTATGATCAGGCCTCATATTTTGGCCGTGGGCCTATGGAGAATTATTCCGACCGGAAACGCGGATTCGATGTCGGTGTCTATAAGAGCTCAGTTAAAGAACAGCTTACTCCATACGAAAAGCCTATGGAGGGAGGAAACCATGAGGATGTTCGTTGGGCTCAGGTAACAAACGCATCAGGGAACGGACTTATGGTAAAATCAGATAGCTCTCTTATGCAGGTGTCTATGTTGCCTTACAGTGATGAGGAGATGGATAAAGTTGAATACCGGATCGACCTGCCTCAAAGCAGCGCTACTGTATTCTGTATAAGTCATCTTACCCTGGGTGTCGGATCAGCAAGTTGTGGTCCCAGACAATTACCCCAATACATTGTTTATGCTGTGCCAACTTCATTCACGTACACATTAAAAATATTGTAGTTCAGAAAATTCCAACTGATTATGAAGAAACTGATCATTGTACTTTTATTAATTGCCGCCATAACGTCATTTTTGAGCGCGCAGGATACTGCATCCAAAATCAGGCTTAACCAGATCGGATTCTACCCTGATGCTCATAAAGTAGCTGTTATTACCGATGATATCAATGGCGAGTTTCTTATTAAGTCGGTAACATCCGGGAAGGTCGTTTTCAAATCAAAACTGAGCGCTCCTCACAAATCGGCGTACTCTCCCAAAGTCACCCGGATTGCTGATTTCTCAGCTGTTACAGCCCCTGGTAGATACAAACTGAATTTACCCGGAGTTGGGGATTCCTATGCCTTCGAAATTAAGCCCAAGGTTTTCAACAGCCTTACAAAAGGGCTTATAAAAGGATTTTATTTTCAGAGGATGTCCACACCTCTTCTGCCTGAATTTGCAGGCAAATGGAGCCATTCGGCCGGTCACCCTGATACCCAGGTCATTGTTCATCCGTCGGCTGCCTCACCAAACCGTCCAGCAGGAACTATTATCTCCTGTCCGCATGGATGGTACGACGCCGGCGACTATAATAAATATATCGTGAACAGTGGGATCACTATGGGGACCTTGCTCTCCTTATATGAAGATTTCCCTGTCTGTTTTGATTCAATAAAAATCAATATTCCTGAAAGTGGTAACGGAGCTCCAGATTTGCTTAATGAAGCCGTCTGGAACCTGAGATGGATGCTTACAATGCAGGACCCGGATGACGGAGGTGTATATAATAAAGTTACTAATGCCAATTTCGACGGTATGGTTATGCCATCCGTTGCTGTAACTCCGCGTTATGTAGTTCAAAAAGGAACTGCTGCAACACTAGACTTTGCGGCCGTAATGGCACAGGCAGGACGTATTTTTCCTAAATTCAAAAAGGTATTTCCCGGATTATCAGATTCATGTATGAAATCTGCAGAAAAGGCCTGGGAATGGGCAGTGAAAAACCCTAAAACAGCTTATGATCAAAATCTTATGAATAAAGAGTTCAAACCTGTAATAAATACCGGGGGTTATGGGGATTCTGATTTCAGCGATGAGTTTATATGGGCAGCTTCAGAGTTGTATATAAGTACCGGGAAAGATAGCTATTATAATGCATATCCAATGTTACCAGATACGCTGATGCCGTTGCCATCGTGGGATAATGTCAGACTTCTTGGGTATTATACTCTTGCCAGGTTCGAAAATAAACTGACAAACTCTGCAAAGAGAGATTTTCCTGTACTTAAAAAACGAATAATAAGAACTGCAGAAAAGTTGACAGAGGGAATTGCTGACCGAGCATACATGACAGTGATAGGGAAGTCAGCAGCGGATTTTATATGGGGAAGCAACTCGGTTGCAACTAATCAGGGGATCTTACTTATTCAGGCTTACAAGCTTTCAAAAGAAAAGAAATTTCTGGATGGGGCTCTTGCAAATCTTGACTATGTATTAGGGCGCAACGCAACTGGTTATTCATTTGTTACAGGATTTGGCCACAAAACACCAATGTTTCCTCACCATCGTTTATCGGAGGCTGATGGAATAGCTGATCCGGTTCCCGGTTTGATAGTTGGAGGACCAAATCCTGGTCAGCAGGATGGTTGTAATACCTATCCTTCCCGGATTCCCGATGAATCATATACTGACTCTGTTTGTTCTTATGCATCCAACGAGATAGCAATTAACTGGAATGCACCGGCCGCTTATCTTGCAGGTGCCCTGGAAGCATTATTTGATAAATAACATGAAGTTAAACACAAGCGATACAAAGGGAAACAGAGACAATTAAAGGTTTAATATATATATTTGAATTACTCTGCCATCAGGCTGGTACAATTGATACTGAATGAAACCTATTTTATTTTAAAACAGGCCACGGTGGTCAGAAAACTTTATTAATTTAGCGAAAATTAATCTAAATAAATGATGAAAAAATTAATGTTATTATCACTAACTCTGGTTTCAGTAATCTTCGCATCCTGCAACCAGTCAACAAAAAATAAAGAGATGGTTAAAAAGGATGTTTTCGGTTCACACAATGGCAAAGAGGTTTATTTGTTAACCCTTACAAACAAATCTGGTAATGTTATAAGACTTACAAATTTCGGAGCAAAAATTAACTGGATTGAGGTTCCCGACAAAAATGGGAAGAAGGAGAATATTACCTTCGGATATGATACTTTTGATGAAACACTCAAAGGTGATATGTCTTTCGGATCTGTCGTTGGCAGGTTTGCAAACAGGATTGCCAAAGGAAAATTTACTCTTGATGGTGTAGTTTATAATACGCCCATTAATAATGGGCCAAACACACTTCATGGAGGACCTGAAGGTTGGCATAGCGTTGTTTGGGATACTGAAATTCTTAAGGATAGCAAATTTCCGGCTGTAAAATTTACCTATGTAAGCCCTGATATGGAAGAAGGTTTCCCGGGGAAAGTCAATGCAACTATTACCTATACATGGACAGACAGCAACGAGATTGTAATGGATTATACCTGTACAACCGACAAGAAAACTATAGTGAATGTTACAAACCACGCATATTTTAATCTTCACGGAGCAGGTAATGGGGATATTCTGGATCACGTGCTGACACTTAAAGCATCAACTTTCACGCCTGTCGATTCATTTATGATACCGACTGGTGAGATTCGTCCTGTTGCAGGAACACCCTTTGATTTTAATACTCCGCATACCATTGGAGAACGGATAGGTGATAACTATGATCAGCTCATTCTTGGTAAAGGGTATGATCACAACTATATACTGGATAATAAAGAAGAGGTTGATGTTACAGTATATGAGCCTGTTAGTGGCCGTATGCTAGAAGTAATTACGGATCAGCCCGGAATGCAGTTGTATACCGGCAACTTTCTTGATGGGACAAAGACCGGACATGGAGGAAAAGTATTCAAATTCAGGTCAGGTTTATGTCTTGAATCCGGCCATTATCCGGATAGTCCGAATCATCCTGAGTTCCCCTCTACAGTACTTAATCCTGGCGATATATTCAAATCAACTACGATCTACAGATTTTCAGTTAAATAGGGATCAGTATAAATTAATTATAAAATGACAACGCGTCGCGTATTTATCAGAAATACTGCAATTACAACTGCAGCTCTTGGTCTGGTACCTAATTTGTCTGGCGCCTTTGTCAGACATGCTCCATCAGATAGGATCAATGTCGGTGTTATCGGATGCAACGGTCAGGGATTTGCTGACCTGGTTGCATTTCTTGAACATCCTCAGGTAGAATGCCTTGCTTTATGTGATGTGGATGAAAGTGTGCTTGACCGAAGAGCTGCTGATGTTGAGAAGATCAGGGGCAAGAAGCCGGCGAACCTCTATAAAGACTGGCGAAAGTTGATCGACAACAAAGATATTAATGTAGTTATTGTCGGAACACCCGACCATTGGCATTGTCTGCAGATGATTGCTGCATGTGATGCGGGGAAAGATGTCTATTGTGAAAAGCCTCTGGGAAGAACTATTGAAGAATGTAACCTGATGGTGAAAGCTGCGAAGCGAAACAAAACTGTTGTACAGGTTGGTCAGTGGCAAAGGAGTGATCCTCACTGGCAGGATGCAGTTAATTTTATCCAATCAGGTAAGCTTGGTAAAATAAGACTTGTTAGAGTATTCTCATACCAGGGTTGGTGCCCTTCCATTCCGGTACTGCCTGATGAACCCGTTCCGGCAGGAGTTGATTATAATATGTGGCTGGGACCGGCAACCCAACATCCTTTTAACAGAAACCGTTTCCATTTTACCTTCAGGTGGTTCTGGGATTATGCAGGTGGACTGATGACTGACTGGGGAGTTCATCTTCTTGATTATGCGTTATATGGTATGAATGTCACTACCCCTAAATCGGTAATGGCTATGGGTGGAAAGTATGGTTATCCGACTGATGCTTGTGAAACCCCCGACAGTTTACAAACTATTTATGAATTTGACGGATTCAACGTTATGTGGGACCATGCCATTGGAATAAATGATGGAGCTTACGGCCGAAACCATGGTCTGGGTTTTGTGGGAGAAAATGGAACACTTGTAGTAGATCGGCAGGGATGGGAAGTTATTCCTGAAAATGTTAACGGAAAAGTGCGAATGGAAGCTGTACCTCTCACAAAAGGAACAGGGAAAGGGATAAATAAACATGTGACAAATTTACTGGAATGTATGACTAAACGTAATCCTGATACCAATGCAAGCGTGGAGATCGGCGCACATATCGCCAAATTCTCTGCTATCGGCAATATTGCATACCGGACAGGCAAAAAACTCATCTGGGATGGAACAAAATTTACAAATGACTCAGAAGCCAACAATTATCTTATACCAAATTACAGAGAGCCATGGGCATTGCCAAAGGTTTAATCCGTATTTGAACTTGAAGAACATATTTAAATTTCTACTTATGAAAAAGGTATTCTCACTTATACTGTTTTTGTTTTTGTCTGCAACAGTTTTTATTATCAAGGCACAGCAGAGCTCATACACATTCCCGTTTCGAAACCCTTCACTCTCTCTTGATGAAAGAGTTAATGACCTTGTTTCAAGAATGACTCTTCAGGAAAAAGCCGATCAGTTGCTTTACACTGCACCGGCAATTACCCGACTTGGGATTCCTGCTTACACATGGTGGAATGAAGCTCTGCATGGAGTTGCAAGAGCAGGTTATGCAACAGTATTTCCTCAATCAATTACAATTGCTAACTCATGGGATGAATCACTGTTATTCAATGTGGCGAATGCTATCTCTGATGAGGCAAGGGCTAAATATCATGAGTTTCAGAGAAGAGGCAAAACAGGCATCTACCAGGGACTTACGTTCTGGTCTCCTAATATAAATATCTTTCGGGACCCGAGATGGGGCAGAGGTCATGAGACCTATGGGGAAGATCCGTTTCTTACCGGCAGAATGGGGTACGAATTTGTCAAAGGTATGCAGGGTGACGATCCAAAATATTTGAAAACGGTAGCAACAGCCAAACATTATGCCGTTCACTCCGGGCCGGAATCTTTAAGACACTCATTTAATGCAAAAGTAAGCGAGATAGACCTCAGGGAAACATATCTTCCCGCTTTCCGCACACTGGTTATGGATGCAGGGGTTTACTCTGTGATGGGAGCTTATAACATGTTCAGGGATTATCCCTGCTGTGCCAACCCGATACTTTATGGAATTCTTCGTAACGAATGGGGTTTTAAGGGCTATATTGTATCTGACTGCTGGGCAATTTCCGACTTCTATAAAGTTACCCACTTTGCAAAAGATGCAGTGGAGGCAGCAGCCCAGGCTGTTAAAGCCGGAACTGACCTCGAGTGCGGATATGATTATAAAAACCTCGTTGAAGCTGTCAAAAGAGGATTACTGACCGAGGATGATATCAATGTCGCTGTAAAAAGGATATTCACCGCCAGATTCAAACTTGGAATGTTTGATCCTGATGAGATGGTCCCTTATGCACAGATACCTTTCTTTGTAAACTGTTCCGATTATAACAGTTCACTCTCACGTCAGGCAGCAAGGGAATCAGTGGTTTTGCTTAAGAATGAAAATAATGTTCTTCCTCTTTCAAAAGAGATTAAAACACTGGCAGTTATCGGCCCAAATGCCGATAACTATGAATCGTTGATAGGAAATTATAATGGTATACCGAAGGATCCCGTCACAGTCCTTAAAGGTATTACGGGTAAACTTACCCCGGGTACAAAGATAATCTACTCTGAAGGCAGTGATCTGGCAGAGGGTATTCATAATTTGTCACCAATCCCTTCGCGCTATCTGGAAACACCTGATGGAATACAGGGTGCTTATGGTGAGTATTTTAATAATACTGAGATGAACGGTAAGCCTGTTTTCACAAGAGTTGATGATAATATCAATTTTTACTGGGAGCATTTATCTCCGAGGTTTGACATGCCAGATGATAATTTTGGCGTAAGATGGACGACTTACCTGGTTCCTCCTGTTTCCGGAACCTACGCAATAGGAGGATTGGGATCTTCGGGTTATGAAATCCTTCTCGACGGTAAAAAGCTGATTTCTTCTATGAATGAGCATGAAGCCATTCATATTGAGGCACCTGCTGAACTCCAGGCTGGTAAAAAATATAAGATAGAAGTTCTTTATAAAAACTATGCCGGTGACGCCTCCATAGAGCTTTTATGGGCACCGCCAAGGCCAAACCTTATTGAAGAGGCTGTTGCGGCTGCAAAAGAAGCTGATGCAGTCGTTCTCGTTCTTGGTTTGTCTCAACGACTTGAAGGTGAAGAAATGCCGATAAAGATTGAAGGCTTCAGTGGCGGTGACCGTACTAATCTGAATCTTCCTGCTATACAGGAAAAACTTCTGGATGCCATAACTTCGACAGGGAAACCTGTTATTATAGTATTAACAAGTGGCGGAGCATTGTCAGTAAATAAAGCCCAGGAAAAGGCAACTGCTATATTACTAGCTGGTTACGGCGGTCAACAGGGTGGTAATGCCGTAGCTGATGTTATCTTTGGTGATTATAATCCTGCCGGAAGACTTCCTGTAACCTATTATAAATCAATTGATCAGATCCCTGCTTTCGAGAATTATGATATGAAAGGGAAGACATATAGGTTCTTTACGCAGGAGCCTTTATACCCTTTTGGCTACGGGCTAAGTTATACGACCTTTAAATACAGCAATTTATCAATTCCTGAAAAAATTATTGCCGGAGATAAAGTCACTGTAAAAGTTACTGTAACAAATGCCGGGAAAATTGCCGGAGATGAAGTTGTAGAGCTTTACATGACAGATGAAAAAGCATCAACTTCCAGGCCAATACGCCAGCTTGAGGGATTTACCAGGGTATCACTTAAACCGGGTGAAA
>Ga0182011_10000816_pt1 | contig 27229 bp, 21 predicted proteins | sample 711E1DmetaG_FD_120481 | JGI IMG/M metagenome (GOLD analysis project Ga0182011, IMG submission 120481) | Permafrost microbial communities from Stordalen Mire, Sweden - 711E1D metaG | ecosystem: Environmental > Terrestrial > Soil > Wetlands > Permafrost | place: Sweden: Stordalen | collected...
ACGAGGACGCCGCGGTGGTGCGCTTCGTGAGCGATGTCATCAGCCAGGCCATCGCCGATGCCGCGACCGACATTCACTTCGAGCCGCAGGAGGGCCAGTTGCGCATCCGCTATCGCGTCGACGGCCTGCTCGTGTCGGTGCCCCTGCCGGAGAACCTGCTGCGCTTCCAGGACGCGATCATCTCGCGCCTCAAGATCATGGCGCGGCTCAACATCTCCGAGCGCCGCCTGCCGCAGGACGGCCGCATCAATTTCAAGACCCCCAACACCACCCTCGACATCCGCGTTTCCACCATCCCGACGATCTACGCCGAGAGCATGAGCCTGCGTCTGCTCAACCAGAAGAAAGAGGCGTTCACCATGGACCGGCTGGGCATGAACGCCGAGGAGCAGGCCCTGATCACGCACGTCCTCGACTACCCGCACGGCATCATCCTGGTCACCGGCCCCACCGGCTCGGGAAAATCGACCTCCCTCAACGCGTTCCTCCGCAAAATCAACTCGCCCGATCTGCGGATCGTCACAATCGAGGATCCGATCGAATACGAGGTGGCCGGCGTCAACCAGATGCAGGTGCGGCCCGAAATCGGCCTGACCTTCGCCAGCGCGTTGCGCCACGTGCTCCGCCAGGACCCCGATGTCATCATGGTCGGCGAAATCCGCGACCTTGACACCGCCGAGATCGCCATTCGCGCGTCGCTGACCGGCCACCTCGTTTTCAGCACCATCCACACGAATGACGCCGCCGGCGCCTACACGCGCCTCGTTGACATGGGGGTGGAGCCCTTCCTGGTGGCTTCGGCCATCGAACTGGTCATTGCCCAGCGCCTGGTCCGGCGCCTCTGCCCGGCATGCGCCCGGCCGCAGCTCGTCAGCCGGACCAAACTGCGCGACACGCTTGCCATTCTTGGTCTGGATCCCGCCGAGTCCGGCGCGGTCACCGAGCTGATGGCGCCGGTTGGCTGCGACCGCTGCCGCAGCAGCGGTTACCGCGGGCGCATTGGCATCTTCGAAATTCTCCGGCCCAATGACGAATTGCATGATCTGATTCTCAAGCGCGAGTCGGCGCGCGTGCTGACCAAGTGCGCCCGCGACCACGGCATGCTCACCCTCCAGCATTCCGGCTGGGAGAAAGTGAAGGCCGGCCATACGACCATGGAAGAGCTGCTGCGCGTCATTACCGTCACGGAGAAATAGGCATGCAGAAGACAGAAGACAGAGGCCAGCGGGGCCGATGCCGCTGGCACGAGAACTTGCCGTTGCAGGATTTCGGCCTCTGGCTCCTGGCTTCTGACTCCTGACTCCTGATTTAAGAAATGCCCCATTTCAATTACACCGCCCGCGACCGTTCCGGCCAGCCTGTCTCGGCCGGGCTGGAGGCGTCGTCGCGCAAGGAGGCGCTGCGGCTGCTGGCCGCGCGCGGGCTGACGCCGGTGAATGTCAGCGAAGCGGGCGCCGCTGCCGGCAGCCGGCCCCCGGACGCGAGCAAGAAGCCCGCGGGAACGGAGACGCTTTCCAAGACCCGGTTCCGCCTGACCAAATCGTCGGCGGTCACCCGCAAGCAACGGTTGCCCTTCCTGCAAGCCCTGTCCGATCTGACAGGCAGCGGGCTGTCCGCCGGCGAAGCCGTGCGTTTGCTCAGCCAGCGCATCCAGGAGCCCGCGTTGCGCGCGCTCTGCCAGGGCTTGTGGGAGCGTCTCAGCGAGGGCCGGCCGCTGTCGCGCGCGATGGAGGAGTTCTCCGCGGTCTTTGACGATTCGACGGTGAACCTCATCCAGGCGGGCGAGGCCACGGGCAGCCTCAACGATGTGCTGCAACGCCTCATCCAGCACTTCACCGAGCAGCGGGAACTGCGCCAGAAGCTCGTCCTGGCCATGGCCTACCCGGTGTTCATCTGCTGCGTCGCCGTCGGAGTGATCATCTTCTTCATCTTCGGGCTGCTGCCGAATATTGAACCGCTGCTCAAGGCCACCGGGGGCAAGCTGCCGCTGGCCACGCAGCTGCTCATCGGCATTTCCCATTTCTTCATCAACTACGGCCTATTCTTGGTGGTGCCCCTGATCCTGGCCGTGGTGTCCTTCTGGCGCTGGCGGCAGACGGACGCCGGTCGCGCGCTCACTGATGAATGGGTGCTGCGCGTGCCCTTCGCCGGGTCCTTTGTCACGACGACAACTGTGATGAACTTCAGCCAGACGCTCGCCGTGCTCATCGAGAACGGCATTACGACCGCGGAGGCGCTGCGCATGACCGAGCGGGTCATCTCCAACCGCACGCACCGGCGCGCCTTCGCTGAGGCCACCGGACGGGTGCTCGAGGGCGAAAGCCTCTCGCTCGCGCTGGCCCGCACCAACTGCTTTCCCCACCTGGTGCTCGACCGCCTGACGATTGGCGAGAACACCGGCAATGTCGTGCCCAGCCTCAAGGAGATCGCCCGCAGCCATCAGAAGGACCTGAGCCGCCGCCTGCAGGTCTTTACCGGCGTGGTCTCCACCGGCGTGCTCCTGTTCGCCTTCGGCTTCGTCGGCTTCCTTGGCTACGCGATCTTTTCCGCGGTGTTCTCGGTCAGTGCGAGCTTCCGGTTCTGAAGGCTGTGCGAATCGGTGGCTTCAGCGACGATTCTGCGGGGCATTCGTAGGGGCGCGAATTTGTCGCGCCCTTTAAGATGGGCGCAGCAAGCCTGCGCCCCTACCATTCTTTCCAGACTGTTCTGGACAGCCCCTACCGCACGATCTCGACCGAGGAAACCCGCAGGGTGGCGGTGAGCAGCGTCGGGTTGGCCGGATTGACCGTCAGCGAGAACTGCTCGATGCCGATGTACGGCGATCGCTGTGAGAGCTCGAGGTAGAAGCGTTTAAGCGAGTCCCAGTCGGTGTTGCGCAACGAGAACTGCACCGAGTTGATCGAGAAAAGGCTGGTGCGATCGGTGCCGATGATCTCGCTCGTCGTGTTGGCGCGGACGCCGATCTTGTCCGCGATCGTGCTCAGCTCGCCGAGCAGCTGCGGGCTGCTGAAGGCGCGCGCCGGATCGAGATGCTCGATTGCCTTGGCCGCGGCCACCTCGATGTTCGCCCGGTTGTCGATCCACTGCTGCTGCGTCGCGAGCGTGGCGGCGGCGGTCCGCCATTCCAGCCAGAGTTCCCGGCTGCTCCGCCCGACCCGCAGCAGCCAGACCACGGCGACCAACGCGAGCAGCGCCGTGAGCAGCACCTTTTCCCGGGAATGCCGGCTGAAAAAGAAGGCTTTCATGACGGCGGAGCCGCTGGTCGAACCGCGGCGGGCTTGAAGGTGACCGTCAGGATGAACCGCGTGACCCCGCCCCGGTCGGTGGTCTGCCCGAGCTCCACGTGCTCGCAGGCGGGCAGGTCCTTGAGGGCGGCCTGATATTTGAAGACATCGGTCGTGGCGTTGGTCTGGCCTTCAATCTCGAGGACGTAGAGCCCTTTCGTCACGGTCCGCAGGAACTGGATGTTGCTGCCCGGCAGCTTCTCGCCGACGAGCGTGATCATCTCCAGTGGCAGGAGCCGGCGGGTGAAAAGCTCCTCGATGCGGTTCGCGAGGTTGTGTTTGGTTTCGATCTCCTGCACGGCCGCCGCCTGGCTCGCGGTCTGCAGCGCCCGGCTGCGCAGCCAGAGCCGGCCGCCTTCGATGCCGAGTTGGAGCACTGCGGCCAGGGCGATCGCCGCGGCGCAACCCAGGAAGGCCCGCCAGAGATAGCTGTCGCGGGCCCGGTCGCGCCGGCGGGCGGCCAGCTCGGTCTTGTCGCGCACGTCGAGCGCGTCGAGTTGCGCGCTTTCGAAGCGCGCGGTGAGCGCCCCGATGGTGAACCGCAGGTCGCCGTCGCCGATCCGCGAGGTTGTCGCCGTGGGCGCCGCCACCTCTGCCGGCGGGGGAAAGGCCTTCAGCTGCGCCGCTAGCTCGGCCTGCACGGCCGCGCGCTCCTCGGGCGGTGCGTCGATCGCGACCGCCCGCGTCTGCACCACGGCCGGCACCGCGTCCCGCCCATCCCAACCGAGGGCGGTCACAAAATCCGCGCCGGTCACGAGCAGCGCCAGCGGTTTCACTGGCGCCAAGCCCAGGCAGGCGGCAAAGGCCGGTAGCACCGCGTCGGCGTCGGTCCACTGCTCCGCGTCCGCCACGGTGAACCGCCGCCGGTAGGCCGCGTACACCAGCACGCGGCCCGCCCCGGGCGGAAAGAAATAGCCGTAGCAAAGCTGGGGAATGGCGAACGGGGACAACCCCTCCAGCGCCATTTCCACCTGGCTGGGAATCCCGTCCGGCGGGGTCCCCGGGGCCACCGGCATCACGCGGACGAAAAAGGCGTGATCCGGCAGCAGCACGGCTTTCTTCACCGCGGCCGCCGACAGGGTGAAATTAGGCAGAACGCTCATGGAGTCGCAGGCTGGGAGGGAGGAGCAGTATCGACGATCTCATCATTCTCCCGGATTTCGAGCAGGGTAAAGGGATAATTCAAGGCCGGCTGGGCCTGACTGCCGCTCGTGGCAGGAGGGATCGTAGTGGCGGCGGCCGGGGCAGAGCCGGCCGCGGCGGCGGTATTGTCCTCGGTGGAGGCGGCCGCCGGTGCGTTGGCCGGCGGCAACGCGGCCCCGCCGGGAGGCGCAATGACGGCACTCAATCGATAGGACGCCTGCCCCTCGCGCACCGTGATGGTGACCCGCAGGCAGCGGACCTCGGTGCCGAGTTTCGACCCCGCCGTTCCCGGGCCCACGAGCCCCGCCACTTCCTGGGCATTGTGGAAATAGGCGGGGCCCTGCCGGGAGTAGGAGCCGAGGCCACCGAGATAATCGCCGACCAGCTTCACGCTCGCCGCATCGTAGCTGCCAACCGCCGCCAGCGTGGTCTCCCGCCCGCTGTTGACGTTGGGCTGCGCGAAATCGAACAGCGACACGCTATCGACGAAGCTCCGCCAGAGGTCGTTGGGCTGGCCGTCCGCATGGTACAGCGTGTCGCGCACGAGCTGGATGGAGGCGAGCTCGGAGAAGGAGTGCAGGGAGCGGCCAGGAGGATCGTGCGGCACGGCCGCGCGCTCATAGTCGGTCGCCCGCGCACTGAAGGAATTCACCGGATCGTAGCCCGGCTGCATCCACACGAGCAGCGCATCGGCGAGCCGCTCGGCGTCGGCCTGCTTCTGGCCCAGGAGCACGAACAGGTCCCGCAGGGTCTGGTAATCCGCATGGCGCAGCGAAATCTTCCCACTCTCATCCTCGATCGTCGCCTCGACCGTTAGGCCATCGGGCGGCGCATAGCCGGCAAATTCCAGGGGTTTGCCCCACCCTTCGGTCGCACTGTGCAGCGCGCCGTCGGCCGCGATGAATTCCTGGAGCACCCCCAGCGTCGTCTCCAGCGCCGAATAGGCCTGGACCCGCAGCCGGCCGGCCCGGGCCTCGCGCGCGTCCGCCAGCAGGTCAACCGCCGTCTTTTCCAAGTATTTCGTCAGCGCGAACGCGGTGAGCAGGAGCGTCATCAGCACCAGAAGAATGACCGACCCGGCGTCGCCGGGGCGGCGCCGGGCGGGGCTGGACCTGAGGTTGAAAGACCGGCGCGGCATGGTCAGAAAAGCGGCAGCGCCTGGCTGGTCGCCGGCAGCGGGACCACGGTTTCGCGGGTGAGCTTTCCGTAGGTGAAACGGAGCCGCAGGCGCGTCGGCACCTGCCATTTGCCGTTGTTATCGCGCTGCGGCGTCGTCGAATTCTGCCAGCTGTTAAAACTGGCGTTATAGTAGTCGTAGCTCAACGCGGTGACGAGAGGCGAAAGGGCGGTGGCCCGGGGAGGCTCGTCGGCGAAATGCAGTTCCAGTCGCGAATGCCAGTAGAGTACGAGCCCCTGGTCCGGGCGCACCGCGAATGCGCAGACCACGTCGGGCAGCGGCGTCTCCGGCCAGGGCAGGACGTGGCTGCCCGCCGGCAGCTCGAAGGTGAGCACGGCCGCAGTCGGTCCGTCCGGCAGCCGGATCTCCTGGACCGCGAGCGCCTGCTCGCCCTTGGCCGACGGCAGCACGGTCGAATGCAGGGACTGCTCCACGAAGCGCGTGACTGCGCGCACATGCCGGTCGAACAGGCGCACATCCGCGCCGCGGCCCCACAGTTCGCCCATCGAGAAAATGAACTGGTTCATCGCCACCAGCAGCATGCCGACCAGGGCCAGCGAAAGCAGGAGCTCAAGCAGGGTGAACGCCGGGCTGTTTTTTGATTTTTGGCTTCTGATTGTCGTCCGCTGGTCCCGAGCCGCCGAAGCGCAAGTCTTCCGCTCCCCCTCCCGCCGCCAATCAGAAATCGGAAAGCCAAACTCAAAGATCATGGTGCCACCTTCTGCAGTTCGAGAATCCGCTGCTTCACCTGGTCGAGGAGCTTGGTGCGTTCCACGGGATCGGACCAGGTCGGCCGCAGCAGCAGGAAATTCTGGGTCACCCGGTAGGGTTCGCGGCGGGCCGGGTCGGTGATCTCGCACGTCCAGGCGACCGAGAAAAGATCGACGGTATCCGTCGCCGCAATGTCCGCCTGCCAGTGGGCCCGCTTGTTTTCACCCAGGTCCAGGTCGCCACCTTCCTCGACTTTGTCGCGGTCCGCCTCCGTTAGCACGGCGGACCGCACAAACCGCAGGTCCGCGTCGTAGGCGTTGCGCCGGCTGACCGCCTCGTAAGCGTTCAGCGCGTTGACGTAGGTGGCGCCGAGCACCACCGCCGCCAAGGCGAAAATGGCCAGGGCGATCAGGACTTCCAGCAGCGTGAAGGCAGCTAACGTCGAGGGTCGAGGGTCGAGCGCCGATGGCCAGCCAAGGGTCGGCTTTCGACTTTCGACCTTCGACTCTCGACATGGATTCGTCACGTCTTGTCCTCGGTTTTCTCCAGCACCTGGGCGCAGGTCCACGGATCGATGGCCAGCTGCCAGGCCGTCGCGCCAGTCCGGAACTGCGCGCGGAACGCCGTGCAGGTGCCGTCGGGATAGAACACGACCCGCGGCACCTCCTGGGTCTCCACGACCTGGCCGGCAATGAGAATCAGGCTGCCGCCCTTGACGGCCTGCAGGAACTGCACGCTGACTTCGCTGCCCGTTGCATCAAACGAGGCGGTGCCGGTCTCCAGGCCATTGTTCCAGACGAGTTTCCTCTCCTTGCGGTCGAAGCTCAGGCTGGTGTCGCGCTCACTGAATGAGGCCAGCTTCTGGGCCGAGCGGCACGCCTGCCAGAACACGTCCTCGGGCGCGGGATGCTCATTGCTGAAGACATGCCCTACGCCCGCCGCCAGCACGCCGCCGATCAACCCGACGAGCACGATGACCAGCAGGATCTCCAGCAGCGTGAACGCGCGGGTTTTCGTCGCCAAGACTCTCGCCACCGGCGAAAACCTACCAGTTCCCAATGTCGTCCTCAGTGCCATCAGTCTTGTCAGGTCCCTTGGACCAGAGGTCGTAGGAGTTCTTGTTCTTCACCCCGGGGTACCGGTACTGATAAGGCTCCTGCCACGGATCAAGCGGAAGCTTGCTGTCCTTCAAATAGGGCCCCCGCCAGCGATCGGCCTTGCCAGCGGGAGGGTCGATCAACGCCTGTAAACCCTCCGCCGTCGTCGGGTAATCTCCCATGTGGATCCTATATACGGTCAATGGCGCCTGCATGCTCTGGCTCACGAATATTTTGACGATGTCCTTCTTGGCGTCGCCGAAAATCTTGTCGAAGTTGGAGACGGCAAGGCCGACGAGCAGGCCGATGATGCCGAGGACGACGAGGATCTCGAGAAGGGTGAACGCACCGTTGATTCGACGGTCGGCCGGGCGGGAAGCGGGAAACGCGGGCTTCATAATCTCAAAAGTTAAACGCCGGTTGCCCGGGCTTGTCGAGTCAAGTGCGGCTGGTGTTCAGACGCCCCGGACGGTGCAATGTTTCATGGGCGGACCGGCCCCGGCATGAAATCCCGGTAAACAGGCCGCGGCGTGGCCTCGGTCGGGGACCTGCTCGAGGGCGCAGGGCGCTTTATCCTGAACGCGCCATTTCGCCCGGGCCGGTGGGATGGCGCGTTACGGATAACGCGCCTCACCTTTACAACAGAGATACGCCCCGCCCTATTCACACTTCTTCCGGCGAGAGCCACCGAAACTGCACAATCTGGAATCGCCGGCCGAAGATCGCGTTGGTTTCCGTTAATCCGGCGACCGCCTCGGGAGGATCGCCGGCGTCAACGTAGTCCGGCACTCGCTGCACCACGGCTTCGCACCAGGCGCGGCTCTCGACGGCCCCGGTGGTCGGGTTCACCGCGTCGCCGTAAGCGCGCAACAGAAATGTGTCGGACCGCACAGTCAACACCGGGCCCAGAATGCCCAGCACATCGGCCTGCGATAGCCAGCCCGGCGCCAGCGTGGAGCGGTGCCCCCGGGACGCGGCCGGCCACGGCAGCGCCGGACTTGGCCCGGCGGTCGCCGACAGGCCGGGGCTGGGCGAAAGTGATGGCGGCGAATTGGCGACCTGATCAAGCGCAGCCTGCAGGAGACCGCTCAGACGCGCTTCCTCCGCAGCCGCATCCAGCGGACGGTTCACGAATTCCGCGAGCGAACGGAACGGCCCGTGGGCGCGCACCCGGTCAATGATCGCCGCCGCAAGGCTGTGCAGCTGCGCATCGGTGAGCGCGCGAAATCCCCGCCAGCCATCGCTCTCGTCGCCATTGACCACCGGGCTGGGCGGGAACGCGCTGCCCATGGCGACACTGTTCGTGGCGCCAGTCTCGGGGTCATTCCAGGCGAACTGCTGGCCGTTGAGTGAGGCCAGTTGCGCCTGCCACGCCTCCACGGAGGTGGAATTGACGTTGAACGGGCCGTCGATGAGCAGATGGGCCGCCGCGGTTTCATAATTCCGCACCGCGTCCGGAGCGGGCGGAATGCCGCCGCGCCGGTAATAAACCATCCTCCGGTTGGGCAGGGCCGCGGGTGGAGGATCGCCGCCGGCCGGCAGCGTGGAGAAGAAGAAACGGTCCCACAGCGCGTCGTTGAGGCGGTGGTTGAAATCGGCCGCGCTGTCGGGCGTGTGCGGATCCGCGTAAGACTGGCCAACGGTGAAGCCTGGTCCCGCGTTGTCGGGCTGGAGATGGGCGGACTGCAGTTGCGCAAGCGAATGCAGATCGGCGCACGGCAGGTGAAAAAGCGTGACGAAACGCTGGCCGCCGTCGCTCGCGCGATTGGCCGGTCCCCAGCAGGTGTGACGCGCGTCGAGCACCGTGTTGTCGTCGCCGTCGCGCGGGGTGGCGGCGTCGTATTGGGGATTGCGGCCCCAGGCAGGCAGCGGGCCGATCACCGCGGCGCGCAGGTTGAAGCTGGCAAGCCAGCGGAGCCCGCTGACGTCGCCGGGTATATTCAAGTCGTTGTCCGACATGCGCAGCCCCGCGCGCACCGGGGCGCCCAGAAACGGCATCGGGCCGGAACCATCCGGAGCGTTGCCCGCACAGGCGGTCACCACCTGCAGTCGCCCGCCATTACCCAGAAAAAACTCGAATCCCTCCGGACCGCCGGACACGCGCACCTGCACATCCGGGGCGACGGCATCCGCCACGGCTGTGAGATCGCGATAGGCCTGGCCTCCCGCGGAACATCCTTCCGCGAGCGCAAGTCCGGCGCCCAGCGTGTAAGGCACCGGGTCTGCCCCTGCGGAGGGCAGCGTGAACACCTTCGCCTCGCCCGGCCGAAAGCCAGCCTGCGTGATCAGAAACTGCGGATCCTCGCCGAGCAATAGCGCCGGCGTTCCGGAAACCGCCGACGCCGCTGGCACGCTCGGCGGACTCCGCAATTCGATGATTCCAGTCTGCCGCCAGACCAGGCGGTAATCCGTCGGTGCCAGGGCCACGTTGCAGGGATTGCCGAGCACGATCATCGGCTGAAGCAGCAACCGGAAGTTTCCCGCGATGCGGTCGCCTCCCCACACCACCTGCACTAAGAGCACAACCGGATGCACGCCATGCTCCGCCGGCGTCTGCGCGCGCGGCGCGATCTGCCAACGCCCGTCGACCAGCGCCGGCCTCAATTGATAGAAAGACCGCACGAGGGCCCACACCGGACCGCCGGGAAACACCTCGCCCGCCGGCACGATTGAATCCGCCTCGAGTCCGCGCGTGAGATCCTTCCTCAGGCCACCGTCGCGCGCGTTGCCGAGCACACCCATCGAATAGGTGGTCAGGTCGTGAAACCGGTCCCGGAGCGTCGCGAGGCTGAAGCTGCTGTCCGCATAGGGAATCTGGTTTGGCGTGAGCACGCAGCCAAGGCGGTCCCGGAGCGCCGCACCGGCGGCGGTGGCGTCTTTGGCCGCAACGTAGGCCGCCAAGCCTGCTGTGAGTTTTTCGATTCCGGATTGCTGCGCCGACATGGATTGCAGCAGGTTATCCGCCGTCCCCGGCGCGGCGGCCGCGTAGGGATTCACCAGATTGAACTTCGCCTTCACTCCCTCGTCGCCCACCCACCACGCAAAGTGGCCCACGGTTTGCGGTCCCGCCAGTCCCGGGAGGTCCGCCGCTCGGATGGACTGCCGCGTGAGCTTGATGCGCTGGGCGGCCGCGCTGACCGGCGTTCGCAACAGCCACACCGAGTCGTTGTCCGGCGCAGGATCCGCGACCGGCGCCATCGCTGGAGTAAGCGCGAGCGGCTCTGTGTCGTTGCCGCAGACAAGCCAGGTAAGCGGCACGGACGACGGGACCGTGGCGTCCCAGACTCCGGTCCAGTACGGATTGCCGGCGGAACCAGGCAGCAGGTTGGCCCGCGCAGTCACCCGCTGGTCGGGTCCGGCAAAACGCTGGAGCCGTCCGATCGCAAGTTGCAGCGCCATGCACGCGTTTTGGCGCGCCGCGGCCGCCTGTTGCGCGTTGGCGGCGACGGCCGTTTCGATGTGCGTGAGGGTGGCCAGGCTCAGCAACAGCAGCACCGCAAACGCAAGCAGCGTGACGGTGAGCAACAACGCAAAGCCGCCGCGGACGCGACCGGGTCGCGTCCGGGCCCGCGACAGCGCCGCGCCGCGGCTGTTCGTGCATAGGGGAGTCATCGGGCGAACGGCCGGGTGTCCCCCACCCGTTGCCGCGGCCGCCAGCCGCGTCAACCGATCATTTTCATCATTCTTTCCCGCCGGGTGGCCAATGTCCTAGCCTGCCAGATCGTGGAACCCTCAGCCGGGTCAATGCATCGGTGGGACGCGCGCTTCGGCCTTCGCACGAAGCTGCGGCCGACAGGTGCTCGCGACCTGTCCTCCGTCCTGTCCGCCATAGGCTTGGCGACGGCGGAAGGCCCGGCGGAGGAGGATGGCACGGGGACAATCGCCCGCAAGCGGCTTCCTACAATTGTCTTGCCGATGGCCTAACCCGCCGTCCTCCCAACCTCGTCCGCCCGGCGCGTTAGGGATAACGCGCCCCACCTCAACTGCATCAATCCGGCTCAGAGGTTGCTCTTGATCTTCTCGAGTACCGTCAATTCCAACGTTTGATCGCCAAAGAACCCCACCCGGATCTGCACTTTGGCGGCTTTATCGACAACCTTGAATATCTTGATCTCGATCTTTTTGTCCGCCGCGGTGCGGGCGACGAGGATCGCTTCAAGCGCATCCTTGTTCTCGCTGATCTTGGCAAACTGCAGATCCTGGATGGCCGCGTTGGTGGCTCTAACGACGCTTTCATAATCTGACTCGAGCGCAGCGTCCAGGCGGCCGTTCACCCAGGCCATGGTGCCGGCGCCCGCCGCACCCGCCGCCACGGGCACGCAGCCGATCAGCGCCGCCAGCGACACAGCCGCGAGGGGTACCAGCCAGAATATCAACAGAGTTTTCATAATAGTCGGTGGAACTTCGAAGCGGATTCTCCCGGAGCGCCAGCACTGGGTAAACCGGGTAAACGGTCAGCCGCGCACCGGCCCGCTCCGGGGTTGGTGATCAAGGGACCAGGCGATTGACCGCATCCGTCGAGCGCGGTTCCGGTTCGAACCAGCCTCTCCATCCGAAAATGCTGGAGACCCCGCTGATTGCCGGCAGCCAGGGTCACCGACATCGGCCTGACGCGCGACAATCTTGGTGGAGGGCGGTGCGCCGTCACCGCCTTTCGCCTGGTTTCCTGGCCCGGACTGCGCCGGGCCCTCCATTTTTAGTGGCGGCGATTGCGCGATGTGAAACATGCGAGCTATACGCAAGACTCGCTTGTGCGGTTTCGATTTCGGCGGGTATTATCCAGCAACGACCATGATGGATGATTCCAGCCTGCTCCGTCGTTTTGCCGAAGATCGCTCTGAGGAAGCCTTCGCTGAATTGGTGCGCCGGCATCTTAACCTGGTCTATTCCGCGGCGCTGCGGAAGGTCGGCGGGGACGCCCATCGCGCCGCGGAGGTGAGCCAGACGGTGTTCACCGTCCTGGCGCGCAACGCCCCGGCGCTCGCCTGCCATCCGGTGCTGACCGGCTGGCTCTACACCACCACGCATTTCACCGCGGCCAAACTGGTGCGCGCCGAACGGCGGCGCCTGGCCCGCGAACAGGAGGCCCAGGCCATGCAGGATCTTCTTTCCTCCCCCGCGCCGGAGGCCGGCTGGGATCGGCTGCGCCCGGTGCTTGACGACGTCATGCACGACTTGAACGAGCGCGATCGCGAGGCGGTTTTGCTCCGCTTCTTTGAGGGGCGCCCCTTCGCGCAGGTCGGCGCCCGGCTGGGGCTCAGCGAGAACGCCGCGCGGATGCGGGTGGAACGGGCCCTGGACAAGTTGCATGCCCTCCTGGCCCGGCGGGGCATCACGTCAACCACGGGGGCCCTGACCCTGCTGCTGGCCGAGCATACGGTGGCCGCGGCGCCCGTGGGACTGGCGGTGACCGTCAGCGGCGCCGCGCTCGCCGGCACCGCCGGCGGCGGAAGCCTTGCCTTCTGGTCGTTTTTGAGCACACCCAAATTGCTGGCCGGCGCGGTGGGCGCGGCGGCGCTGGCCGTCGGAATCGGCGTGGTCGTCCAACAACAATCCACCGCGGCGCTGCAGGACGAGGTCGAGGGGCTTCAGCAGCAGAATCAAGTCATTGGTTCGCTCCGGGACGAGCACCGGCGCCTGACCGGGATCCAGTTGTCGCCGGCGGAACTGGATCGCCTCCGCAACGACCGCGCCGAACTTCCGCGTCTGCGCGAAGAGGTGGCGGCACTCCAGAGTCGGGCGTTTGAATCGATCAGAACCAGATCGGCGGCAGCACTAACCTTGAAGAATGCCCAGCCCGTTTTTCCGGTCGGTCAACTCGACGAGTTCCCGCGGGCCCGCTCCCAAGCAGCGCCAATCTATCCGCTGGGCTTCTGCTTCGACGGCACGACTGGCGAAACAAATGTGCGGTTCACTGTTGATACCAACGGCGACGTCGTCGATGTCACCGCTTCTAATTCCACGGATCCGGCGTTCGCGGAATCCGCCATCGAGGCGGTCACGAAATGGAAATTCACCCCTGGGAAGAAAGGCGGGCAACCAGTCAACACCGTAATGGAGGTGCCCATCGTTTATACCTGGAATGATGGTCCTCCGGCCAAACCGTGAGGGCGCCCTCATGACCAAACTGTCTATCGGAGTGTTTTTTGCGCTGCTCGCCGCCGGCCTGATTACGCTGGCCGTCCAGCGTCAATCCCAATCCAGGTTGCGCACCGAGATTACCGCCCTGCGCCGGGAGGGCGGAGAGGTCAGCCGGCTGCGCCGTGAAAACCAGCGCCTCAGCGGAACGCTGGTGCCTCCGGATGAGCTGAAGAGCCTGCGCGCTGAGGAGACGGAATTGGCGCGACTGCGCGGCCAGGCTGCCGCGCTGAAGGACTATTTCCAGCTGGCCTCCGCTGACCAGGCTCCCCCTTCCCCAGCGGCCAAACCCCTGACTCCAGGCATGATTTCGGTGGAAAGCCTGCTCAATGCCGGCGCGGCGACCCCGGCGGCGGCGGCGCAGACTTTCTTTTGGGCGGTCACGCAGGTTGATCCCGACGCCATGGCGAAACAACTCGTGTTTGGCGACGACTCCCGCCCGAAGGCCGATGCGCTCTTCGCTTCGCTTGACGCGACCACGCGAGAGAGAATCGGCACACCGGAGAAGCTGCTGTCCATGTTTTTCACTGCATTGTACGGACGGGTCACCGGTTTGCAGATGGTGGATCTGGACAGGCTGGCTCCGGACGCACAGGGGTGGAATGTGAAGGTGCAGACCGCGAGCGGCAAATTGTCGGAAGTCGGTTTTCCCCTCCGGCGCCTGGGCGACGGGTGGCGGGAGGAAGTGCCCGTCGGGATGGTCGACTACTGCTCATACTATTTGCGCGGGAAGAGGTGAAACCGGCGTGACCACCACGTTAGGGATAACGCGCCCCACCCTGCGGAATCAGGCTTGCGGAGACCGGCGCCACGATTGAAGCGGCCCTTAGCTGGGTAAGATCGCCCCTTGAAACTTCCGGGCCAGGGGGAACACCTGCAGGTTTTTTGTTGGCCATGGCCGCCCGCCAGCCGCCATACAACATCTGACATGAAGAGAACTACCTTCAACGTGGCGGTGATCGGCGCCGGAGCCATCGGCCGGTATCACATCGAAAGCTTCCAGCAACACCCCGCCGCGCGGGTTGTCGCGCTGGTCGAGACCAACGCCGAGCGCGGCCGCGAGGCCGCAGAGCACTACGACATTCCGGACCTCTTTGCCGATTATCGTGAGGTTTTGAAGCGCGCCGACGTGGACATCGTCTCCATCGCCCTGCCCAACTATCTGCACGCGCCCGTGGCGCTGGCCGCGCTCAAGGCCGGTAAGCACGTCATGCTCGACAAGCCGATGGCCACGGATGCGCGCGCCGCCGCCCGGGTCGTAGCCGAGGCAAAACGGCGGCGGCGCCTGCTCATGGTCGGCCAGAACCAACGCTTCACGCCCGCCGTCCAGACGCTTAAGCAGCTCGTCGAGCGCGGCGTGCTCGGCGAAGTCTACCACGCTAAGGCCCAGTGGCTGCGCCGCAGCGGCATTCCGCGCATCGGCTCATGGTTCACGCAGAAGGAATTTGCGGGGGGCGGCTGCACCTATGACATCGGCGCGCACGTCCTTGACCAGACCCTCTACCTGATGGGCGAGTTCGCCGCGACCGCCGTTTCCGGCCAGACCTATGCCAAATTCGGACCGCGCGGCCGCGGCGACGGTGCCTGGGGCCAAAGCGAGATCGATCCAGGCAGGCCCTTTGACGTTGAGGATCTTTCCGTCGCGTTCATCCGGCTCAGGAGCGGCCGCACCGTCCTGCTCGAAACCTCCTGGGCCGCCCATCAACCGAAGCCTGACGTCAACGGCACGCAGCTTTTCGGCACCGAGGCCGGCGCAACGACCAATCCACTGCAGCTCTTCCGGCCGGGCCGGCGGGGTTATCGCGTCGAGAAGATCCGGCCGCTGCCCCCGCGGGTGAATCCCGACCGCATGGTGCATTTCATCAACGTGCTGCTTGGGCGGGAGGAACCGCACGTGCGGCCGGAAGAGTCGCTGGCGGTGCAACGGATCCTCGACGCCATCTATCGTTCTGCCGCAACCGGCCGGGAGGTCAGGCTCCGCTGAGGCGATCGTCCCTTGACAAACGGGCAGTCATTGCGAGGAGCGTAGCGACGAAGCAATCCAGCTGGATTGCTTCGTCGTCCCCACGGCGGGACTCCTCGCAATGACAGTTTGAAGACGCCGTCTAGGCTTTCTTCTCCGGCGGACGGGACGCACCCGGAAACGGGTGTCGGGACGCACCCGGAAATGGGGAGCGGCTCCCGACCAGCACCGTCCGCAGCACCCGGGCAAAATCGTCGACTTTGTAAGGCTTCGCGACCATGCCGCGAAATCCATAGGCGCGATAATTGGCCAGCACCGGGTCGCTCGAGTACCCGCTGGAGACGATCGCTTTAACGCCGGGGTCGATCAGGCGCAGTTGTTCGAGCGCCTCGCTCCCGCCCATGCCACCCGGCACAGTGAGATCCAGCACCACGAGGTCGAACGGTTCGCCGGCCGTGCGGGCCGCGGCGAATTTTTTCACCGTTTCCGCGCCGTCACGGGCCACCTCCACCTCAAAACCGAGCCGCTGCAACAGCAGCTTTGCCATGGCGATAATGGACGCCTCGTCATCCATGAAGAGCACCCGGCCCGTCAGGGGCGCCAATGTTTCAGTCTGCTCGTCCGGAATTTCCAACTGGTTCTCGCGCATGGCCGGCAGCCAGAAATGAAATGTCGTGCCACGGCCGCGCTCCGACACCACCTCAATGTGGCCCTGGTGCTTGCGGATGATGGAGTACACCGTGCTCAAGCCCAGCCCGCTGCCCTGTTGCTTGGTGGTGAAGTAGGGATCGAAGATCTTTGCGAGATGATCCGCCTTGATGCCCGTGCCCGTGTCGGTCACGGAAATGTGCACGTAGTCACCAGGAGTGAGCGGCCGCGACGTGTCGGCCGCCACGGTCTCGTTGGCCGCGCTGATGCAGATGGCCCCGCCCTCCGGCATGGCCTGCACCGCGTTGATGACCAGGTTCTGCACGACCTGGCTCAACTGGCCTTTGTCCGCATCGGCCGGCCAGAGTCCGGCCGGCAGGTTGAATTCGCACTTTACGCGGGAGCCGTGCATCGCGAACTCGGTGGTTTCCATGATGATCTCCGGCAGCAGCACCGCCGTGCGCACGGGATCGCCGCCCTTGGCAAAGGTCAGCAACTGCTGCGTGAGATCCCGGGCCCGCAAGGTCGCCCGCTCGGCTTCGTGCAGCGAGCGATTGACGGCCGGGAGCGCCTCCGCGTCGAGCTGGGCAAGGGTGATGTTGCCCATGATCGCCGTCAGAATGTTATTGAAGTCGTGGGCGATGCCGCCGGCCAGGATCCCGATCGACTCGAGCCGGGACCCGCGCTCTAGTTCCTCCTCGAAGCGCTGGCGGACCGTCACGTCGCGAATGACCAGCACGGTGCCGATGCGGTCGCCGCCGGCATCGTGCACCGGGGCACAGCATCCCTCCACGAGGCAGGTCGCGCCGTTGCGGCCCACCAACGTCGTCCCAGCCGGCAGATCCACCAGTGCGCCGTCCGCCAGCACCAGGTTAATCGGCAGGTTGAACGGTGCGACCGACCGCGCTCTTTTAAGGACACAAACCTCCGCGAGCGGCCGTCCCACGGCAATGGTAGCGTCGTTTTGGGTCAGTGCGGCCGCCGCGCGGTTCATGAACAGCACCGTTCCCTGAGTGTCGGTGGTGATCACCCCCTCCGACATCGCGCGCAGGGTCACCGTCAGACGCTCTTTCTCGGCGGCCAGCGCGGCCTCGGCCCGCTTAAGTTCCGTCAGATCCACCACGGCCACCACCGCGTGTTCCAGCCGCAGCCACTCATCCTGGCGTGGCATCCACCACCGCAGGGAGGTGTCGTGCCCCCCGTCGGCAAAATCCTTCAACGTCGCTTCCATCTCACCGTCGTTCCGCCCCTGCCAGACCGACTCGAGGAAATCCCGCAGCATCTGCACCCCTTCGACAGTGAAGAGCCGGGCGATCTCTTTCTCGAAATGCTCCTTTGACTCCGCCTTCAACAGCCGGACGGCCGTGTCGTTGACCGCGGTGATCTGCACGGACTTCATCAGCGTTGCGAACGCGGCGGGTTGGCTGGCGAGATGCACGGACAGATCCGTCACCCCGGCGGTGTGCAGTTTGCGCAGTTCGCGGCCCGTGTTCTGCAGGCCGATCTCCAGAATCGCGACCGGGATGTTCTCGAACAGCGCCCGGTAGCGGACCTCGGACTGCTGGAGCGCGGCCAGCGTCTTGCGCCGCTCGGTTACGTCGCCGACGAATCCCTGGACGTAAAGCCTCCGGCCGTCGGCGTCGCGCACGGCCCGGGCATTTTCGCGGATCCACTTGGTGGTGCTGCCGCGACAGTACACCTCTGATTCGAAATCGGCCACGCTGTTCTGTTCGCCCAATCTGGCGAGGAACTCCGCGTGAATGCCCGGCTCGACGTAGAGCGACTCGGCTCCTTTCTCCGCCCAGGTCATGAACTCCTCCGGCGTGGCGCAGCCGAAGATGCGGGCCATGGAGGGATTCACGCTCAAGAAACGCCCGTCCGGACCCGACTGGTATACGCCTTCGACGGCACGCTCGAACAGCTCCCGGTAACGCGCCTCGCTCCCCCGGATCACCTGCTCAGCCTCCTTGAGCGCCGACACATCGATCATCAGGCCGAAGAGCCCCCACTGGCCTGGCCCCAGGGACGCAATGGACACCCGCTCGTGCAGCCAATAGGTGCGCTCAGGTTTCACCACCCGAAACTCCTGTTCAAAACTTGGCGCGCCTCCCCGGAGGGCGGCCTCGCTGCGTTTTTCCATCTCCGGCAGCTCCGGCACGGTCAGGCCGCGGTACAATTCGCCGGTTACGAAATCGCCCTCATGGCCGAATACCCGCCGGAGCAAACCAGAGGCGGGAATATCCATCATCCACTTTAGTTTGCCGTCGACGTCCCTGACGCGCCCGCGCCACAGGAGGCAGTCTGCCTGTTCGAGGATCTGCTGTAGTTCGATCTCGCTGGCCTTGCGGGCCTCCTCCGCCTCCCGCCGCGCGGTCACGTCGGTGATGACCCCGACGACGTTCCACCGGCCGGGTCCCACGGCGGTGATCGAAACCTTCTCGTGCAGCCAGTAGATCCGGTCGTCCCGGCGGGCGCGGAATTCCTGCTCGTAGCCGGGCGCGCCGCTGCGTAGCGCTTGTTCGCTGCGCGCATTCATTTCCTGGAGCTCCAGCACGTTGAGCTCGCTCCACATCAGATTCGGATATTCCGAGGGATTGGTGCCGAATAACTCCCGGTGAAGGTTGGAGCGGGGAATATAAAGGGCCCAGTTCAGCGCGCCCGCCTTGTTTTCCACGACTTCCGCCTGCCACAGCATGCAGTCCGCCTGTGATAGGAGCTGCTGCAGCTGCGCCTCGCTGGCCTTGCGCTCCTCCTCGGCTTCATGCCGGGCAGTCACATTCGTGATGACACCGATCAGGTTCCACTGGCTCGGTCCCATGGTGGTGATCGACACCTGCTCGTGCAGCCAAAGCGATGCTTCCGGCCGGCGCACCTGGAACTCCTGTTCGTAACCAGCCGCGCCCTGGCGCATGGCCGCCCGGCCGCGTTCGCGAATTTCGGGCAACTGCGGCACATCCAATTCCGTCCACCGCATCGCCCGCGGTCCCGGGGGAAGACCACCGAACAACTCCTCGTAAAGGTTGGACGGGGGGATGTAATGGGTCCACGCAAACTCCCCGGCGGCGTTCTCCGCCACGTGAGCCTGCCAAAGCAGGCAGTCGGCCTGGGTCAGGATCTGGTGCAGCCGCGTTTCAGTCGCCTTCCGGGCCTCCTCGGCCTCGTGCTGGGCCGTCACTTCCGTGACGACGCCCACCAGGCTCCACTCGTCCTCACCCAGGCGGGAAATGCCCACATCCTCGCTCACCCAGTGGGTGGCGCCTTCGGCGGAGAGCACGCGAAACTCATGCTGGTAGCCGGGGCTGCCGCCGAGAATGGCCTGGTCGGACTGGGCCGTGATTTCGGCCAGTTCGGGCACGTGGTCCCCGTCCCAGAGTCCCCCTCGGTCCATTGCCGTCGCCAGTTGAAAAAGCTGGCTGTCGAACGACTGCGAAGGAACGTTAAGCTTCCACCGCAGCTGGCCGGCGTCGCGGCGGACCTGGGCCCACCACATCAGGATGTTGGCCCGGGCGAGGATGTCGCGCAGCAATTGCTGGTTCTCCATCTTGGCCGCCGACGTCCGTTTGGCTGTGGTGACATCCAGCAGCACCAGCACCACCCGGGAGAATTCCGGTTGCCCGTCGCGCTCGTTCACCCGGCATTGCATCAGGCAGGCGCGCTCCCGGCCGTCGGCGTCGAGGTACCGGAACTCCTCCCCGAACAGGCGGCGCCCGGCCCAGAAGGCGCCCAGCTGGACATTGAACACTTCCAGATACGGGGCCGTAGTATGTTGTGGAAACCGCGCGATGGCCTCCGCCTTGTCCGCAAACCCAGCGGCGGCGACCGCCGGGCGATTGGCGTCCGTCAACCGCACCCGCCTCAGCAAATCATGCGGCAGCCCGGGATGCGCCGTGAGATGGGAGATCAGGTCGGTGACCCCTTCCGCCCGCAGCCGGGAAAAAGCCTCAACGATCCGCGTAAAATCCTGCTCCAGAATCTGCACGGGCGTGTTGTCGAACAACCGGCGGTAGCGATCTTCGCCCAACGGCAAATCCTGTGTCACTGCTTTCTTCATCATCCCCGCCCGCCGCAGCCACCACCGCCACAGGCCCACGCACGCCAGCACAGCGGCTCCGGATCCGAGACCGAGAATCCAGTCATGGCTTGCCTCGGGGACGGCGGCCCAAAGCCGGGGCGTCGAACTCCAGAAAGTCATGACGACGAGATATGCACCGCCGCCCCGACAGTGCAATCATACTATCGGCTCAAGATCTGCCAGAACAAGCCTTCGGTCGACTGTCATGCGCCCGCCGGGCATTTGGAGGTTCGACACGGCCCGCCTCCGGCCTTTCAACAGGAGTCTCCCATGATCGTCATCCGTCAGGCTACCGTGCTCGATGTTCCGCTGATCCTCCGGTTTATCCGGGATCTCGCCGTCTACGAGCAGCTGCTGTCCGAAGTCTCGGCCACGGAGGAGCGGCTCCGGGCCACCCTGTTTCCGCCGGACGGCCGGCCGGCGGCGGAATGCCTCCTCGCGTTCTGGCAGGACGCGCCCGCCGGGTTCGCGGTCTTCTTCCAGAATTACTCCACTTTTCTCGCGCAGCCCGGCCTTTACCTGGAGGATCTTTTCGTCGAGCCCGCCCTGCGCCGTCGCGGCATCGGCAAGGCGCTGCTCCGGCACTGCGCGACCCTGGCCAACACGCGCGGCTGCGGCCGCATGGAATGGGCCGTGCTCGACTGGAATGAGCCCGCCAAGGGATTTTACCGGAAACTCGGCGCTGCGGAAATGGACGCCTGGCGCATTTGCCGCCTCACCGGACCCGCCCTGCAGCGATATTCCTAAAGCCCGCTGGTCTTCGCCAAACGCCTGGAGGGCCTCCCCGGTGCATTGCCCGGCGCGGAGAACTTCCGGTGGAGCACAGTGGGCACTGTGACCGCGCCGCACAGGTGTTTGGGGATTGCGGACCGGATCTGGGAGGTCCGAGCTTCCTCGCATGAATCTGCCCTTCTTCTGGATCGACGCCTTCACAGACCGGGTCTTCTCCGGCAATCCCGCCGGGGTGGTGCCGCTGGAGCGCTGGCTGCCCGACGACGTCATGCAGCGCATCGCGTTTGAGAATGGATTGTCCGAGACCGCCTTTTTCGTCCGGACCGGCGTCGACCGCCTTCACCTCCGCTGGTTCACGCCCGCCATTGAAGTCGACCTCTGCGGTCACGCCACGCTAGCCAGTGCCTGGGTGCTTTTCCGCGAACTCGGCCAACGCGGCGAGACGGTGACGTTCGACTCCCGCTCCGGCCCGCTCGTGGCCACGCGCTTGGGGCCGGACAGGTTCGAACTCGATTTTCCCGTGCGTCCCACGACCACCCCCTGCGAAGCGCCACTGGCTCTGCTGCGCGGGCTGGGGCGCGCCCCGGAATTGGTCCTCCAGGCTCCGGCGAGATGGATGTGTCTTTATCCCCAGGCCGCCGATGTGCGCAGTCTGCGACCCGATCACGCGCTCCTCGCACAAGTCCTGCCCGGGCGCATCATCGTCACCGCGCCCGGCGACGGCGATTGCGACTTCGTCTCGCGCTACTTCGCGCCCGACGCGGGTGTGGCCGAAGATCCGGTGACCGGCTCGGCCCATTGCACGCTGACGCCTTACTGGGCGAAGCGCCTCGGCCGCCCTCGCCTGCATGCCCGGCAGGTGTCCGCGCGGGGCGGTGAACTCTGGTGCGAACTGCGCGGCGACCGCGTCGGCATTATCGGCCAGGCGGTGCTCTACCTGCGCGGCACATTGTCAGTCTGAGCCGGCTCCAGGCCAGCGCCCTGCCGACAGCGGGCGGATGCTTCAGCGGAGCCATTCCGGATTTCAGGTTATCCTCGGTTCAATTCGTCGCGGCGCGCCATGATTCCTGAGGCGGCGCGAGCCCACCCGGCACGTGCCACTTTCGTTGCGTTTCTGCTGCGCTGTGGAAAATCCGGGCCAGATCCCCGGCGAGAACGGGCGCCATGGCGATCCGCTGTTTGTCATCTATCAAATGACAAAGTGCGCCGGCGGAAAGAGGCTGGCCCCACCGGCAGCGGCCGCCACGGAAGATTGTACTGGATACAGTTGAGCTTCCTGCCAACTGTACTGGTCGGATTCCGCCGGCACTGTTGCTGCCCGGCGCGACCGCCCGGTGCTACGCTGTTGCTTCTACGGTCATGACCTCCTCCCTTGTTGCCCCCACCTTTTCGCCCGCGGCCAATCCCCCGGCGGCCTTACCGCTGCTACCCTCCAGGCCGTCCGGACCCGCGGGTGACGATGCGCCCGCCCGGCCGCTCTATGCAGGAATCGCCGCATCGCTGTTGCGGCTCATTGAGCAGGACACCTTGCGCCCCGGACACCGCGTGCCGTCGGTCCGCCGCATGTCCCTCCAGCGCGGCGTGAGCATCTCCACCGTCTTGCAGGCCTACATGCTGCTCGAGAACCGCGGCTATCTCGAGGCCCGGCCGCAGAGCGGCTATTATGTGCGCCCTCGCCCGTTGCTCAGTGTCCCCGAACCGCGCATGGCCCGGCCCATGGCCCGGCCCGCCTACGTCAGCCTGAGCGACCTGATGGCGCGGATGCGGGAGCTCGCCCAGGATTCCAATTACGTCCCGTTCGCCACCGCCTGCCCGCACTACTCGCTGTTCCCCACCAGGAAACTTGCCCGACTGCTTGGCGCGGTCAGCCGCAGCGATCCGAACCTCGTCGGCCGCTATGTGATGAACTGGGCCTATGAACCGCTGGCCCGCGAAATCGCGCGTCGTTATCTCCTCGCCGGCGCCCCGCTGCACCATCAGGAGCTGGTCATCACCATCGGCTGCACCGAGGCCCTCAACCTTTGCCTGCGCGCCGTCACCCGGCCCGGCGACATTGTGGCGCTGGAGACGCCGGCCTACTTCGGATTCCTCGACATCATCCAGAGTCTCAACCTCAAGGCGCTTGAGATTCCCACCGACCCGCGCGAGGGCATCTGCCTCGACGCCCTGCGCACCGCCCTCGATCAGAATGCCATCAAGGCCGTCCTGGTCATGCCCAGTTTCCAGAATCCCCTCGGCTCGTGCATGCCGGACGCGAAGAAGGAACGGCTCTACCGCTTGCTCGCCGACTATGGGGTACCCGCCATCGAAGACGACATCTACGGCGACCTGCAGTTCGGCGAGCGCCGCCCCAAGCCGCTCAAGGCCTGGGACACGGAGGGCCTGGTCATGCTCTGCTCCTCGTTCGGCAAGACGCTCGCCCCCGGCTTCCGCATCGGCTGGGCCGCGCCCGGGCGCCAGTTTGAGCGGGTGCGCCACCTGAAATTCACCAACACGATGGGCACGCCCGCCGTGCTGCAGAAAGTGCTCGCCGACTTCCTGCGCGACGGCGGCTACGACCATCACCTCCGGTCCATCCGCCGCGCCTACCAGGGCCAGATGCACGTGTTCTCGCAGGCCATCGCCCGCCATTTCCCCGAGGGCACCCGCTTCAGCCGCCCGCAGGGCAGCATGATCCTCTGGGTTGAATTCCCCGCCGGCGTCGACACCCTGCGACTGCACGCCGACGCGCTCAAGCGGCGCATCAACACCGCGCCCGGCCCGCTGTTCTCGGTGAAGGACCGCTACCACAACTGCCTCCGCATGAACTGCGGCATCCCCTGGACCGCGGAGATCGACGCCGCGCTCAAGACCCTCGGCGACCTGGCGAAGCGGCAGCTCTAGACGAATTCCCCGCCCGAAAATCGCCCTCGCTTTTCATCTTCGCTCCCGACGACCGTTCGCCATGCGCCGCAACGTAGCCATTCTCCTCTTCAACGAAGTCGAGGTCCTCGATTTCGCCGGATCAGTTGAGACGTTCGCCGGCCGGTCTGACCGCGGCACTCTGCCATGAACGCGCCCTCCCGCTCCGCTCTGCTTACGGCCTTTGCCGCGATTTACCTGGTCTGGGGCAGCACCTACCTCGGCATCCGCGTTGCAGTCGAGACGCTGCCGCCGTTCTTGATGGCCGGCGCGCGTTTTCTCGTCGCTGGCAGTTTGCTCGCCGGCTGGCTGGCGGTCACCCGCGGCTTCCGAGGCAGCCCGCGCCAGTGGCGCGACAACGCAATCATTGGCAGCTTCCTCCTGCTGGGCGGCAACGGCCTGGTGGCCTGGGCGGAGCAATACATCCCGTCGGGGCTCACGGCGCTGATCATCGGCTCACAGCCGTTGTTGATGGTGCTCACGGAATGGGCCTGGCGCGGCGGACACCGCCCCACCTCGCTGACCGGAGTCGGCCTCCTGCTCGGCTTTGCTGGCGTCGTCTGGCTGGCGGCGCCGTGGGAAAGCGCCGCGGCCGGCGGTCTCAACGTGGGCGGCGTGGCCGCGATTCTCGCCGGGGGGATCTTCTGGGCTTTTGGCTCAATCTATGGCCGGCACGTCCGCGCACCGGCTGAACCGCTCACGGCTGCCGCCATGCAGATGCTCTGCGGCGGGGTGGCCCTCATGCTTACGGCGCTCGTGTCCGGAGAATTCAGGGGATTCTCACCGGCCTCTGTCTCCCGGCATTCCTGGCTGGCGTTTGGCTATCTGATCGTCGCCGGCTCGCTCGTGGGTTTTTCCACCTTCGTCTGGCTGATGAAGCACAGCACGCCGGCTCGCGTTTCGACCTATGCTTATGTGAACCCGCTGGTCGCCGTCTTCCTTGGCTGGCTGATCCTGGGCGAGCCCGTGACGGCGCGCACGCTGGCCGCGGCCGCCGTCATCGTGGTCTCCGTGACGATCATCACCTCGCAGCGCGGCCGGGGGGCCGCGGCCCGGTGGCCGGTCTCTGGTGCAGCCGGGCCGGAAAACCCGGCGTCCGCGTTGAAAACCGGTCCTTCGTCGCTGCCGATGGGCAGACCCTCCAAATGAACACCGCCATCGCCCGGGCGGCCACTACCTTCAACCTGACTGACTGCCCCCATCACCATGCCCACCATCCGCCTCGCCGAAACCGACCTCGATATTGCCCGCTGCTTCCCCGTGATGCAGCAGCTCCGCCCCCACCTGGAGGCCGGCGGCTTTGTCGCCCGCGTCCGCCGCATGCAGGGCGAGGGTTTTGCCCTGGCGTTTCTCGAGGACGAGGCCGCGGTGGTCCGCGCGGTCGGCGGATTCCGCATTCGCGATATGCTGGCACACGGCCGCACGATGTATGTCGACGATCTGGTGACCGCCGCGGACAGCCGCTCGCACGGCTACGGCGCACAGCTGCTCCACTGGCTCGTCGCGCGGTCGGCCGCGGACGGTTGCCACATGTTCTCCCTTGATTCCGGAACGCACCGCCGCGACGCGCACCGTTTCTATTTCCGGGAGCGCATGCACATCGCGTCGTACCATTTTGCCTTGAAGCTCGCGGAACCGCCGGTCTGAGCGATTGCCAGTCTCCCGCCGCGCCCGTGCAGCTCGATCAATGAGGAGCCCAAGGGCTGAGCCCGCCCTTCTTCCGGTAGATGATCTCTGGCTCATCGTTGCCGCCCTTGGGCCCGCCTAGTGACCGGGTGCCGCCGCACTCCCATCAGCCCGGCGGCTCCGGACCCTCCCTGGGAATTGTAACCCAATACGTTACATCGACCAAGGCACGACAGAGGTGGCTTGTAACGCAATACGTTACGAACGCCGTGTGCCGGGGTTCTTTCACGAGCTGCGGTTGCGAATTTCCCCAATGTCGGCTACTTTCATAGCAATCCTCAATCTGCATGAATCCCATGAAAAAACTCATCGCTCTCCTCACCGTTCTCGGCGCATCCGTCGTCCTTCCACTCGCCACGCAAGCCGCCGACCAAGGCGACATGGGAATGTCCAAGGATGACATGAAAATGTCCGGCGAACACATGGGCCATATGGACATGGCCAAGAGCGGCAGCACCGTCACCGTCACGGGCGAAGTCCTCGACATGGCCTGTTATCTCGACCATGGCGCGAGCGGCGAAAAGCACGCCGGGTGCGCCGAGAAATGCATCTCCAGCGGCCTGCCGGTCGGCCTCAAAAGCGCGGACGGCACGGTTTACCTGCTGATCGGCGAGCACAAGCCAGCCAACGCGGAGCTCGCGCCGTATGCCGCCAAGACGATTACCGTGAAGGGCAAGTTCGTAAACCGCGACGGCATTAATCTGCTCGAGAACATCGAGATCGTGAAGTAGGCCCGCGGCTGCCATGCAGCTCTTGTGGACGGAATTCCTAGCGGCCCTGCGCCAACCGGAATACCTCCACGTGGTCTTGCACCCCCTGCCAATCTACGGATTGGCCGCGGGTGTGTTCTCGCTCGTGGTGGCGCTCCTGGCGCGGAGCCGGTCGGGCCAGGCCATCGCCCTTCTGCTGATGCTGCTCACGGCGAGCACCGCGTGGCCGGTCGCGTACTTCGGGCACGAGGCCTACGACCGGGTCTATGCGATGTCGAATGATCCGGAGCAAAAGTGGCTCAACTGGCACGAGCATCTCGCCGAACGCATCGTCTGGGGATTCTACGCAACCGCGGCGCTGGCCGCGGCCGCGTTGGTCGGACATTGGAAGTCTCCCCGGCTGCATCGCATCGCGCTGCCTCTCACGCTGGTCGCCGCCGTGGCCGCGCTGGGTCTCAGTGGCTTTCTTGCATTCGTGGGCGGCAAGATCCGGCACTCCGAGTTTCGCAGCGGCCCGCCGCCCGCCTGGGCCGACACCGCCGCGGACCACGACTAGCCGCCGGGACATTAGTGCTTGCGCAACTTTGCGTCGCTCTCCGAGGGGACGCGCCCTCCGGAGGCGCATTTTGATCGGGCAACGTCTTCGGCCGACTGCCGCCGGCAGAACCATCGGGACCTTGTCAACTATTAGTTGACAAGTTATCCGCGGCCCGGACGCAAGCGATTGAGGGATCGCGCCAGCCGGAGTAATTCCCGGCGTTGCGTCCTCCGCGGTTCTCCTTTGTGATGGATTCTGTGATCGATCCGGCAGAATTGCTGCCGCGACCCGATTGCTCCAACCCCAGAGAGCCTCCAAAATGAAAACTTCATGGGCCGGATATTTCGTGCGGTGGCTGATTGTCATGGGGGCCGCGCGGTGCCTGGCGGCCGCCCCGGCCGACGTTGATTCGCTGGCGCGCCAGTTGCG